>Ga0169931_10001969_pt1 | contig 33761 bp, 28 predicted proteins | sample Kivu_15m_20L_FD_129675 | JGI IMG/M metagenome (GOLD analysis project Ga0169931, IMG submission 129675) | Freshwater microbial communities from Lake Kivu, Western Province, Rwanda to study Microbial Dark Matter (Phase II) - Kivu_15m_20L... | ecosystem: Environmental > Aquatic > Freshwater > Lake...
GCCCTGGAGGGGGGCGTCGGCACCGGGCGCGAGCCCGATTGCGCTACGCTCCATCGGGCTCGCGCCCGGTGAATCGCAGGTGAAATCAGCTTCTCGCTTTTACAGAAAAGATTTTACACTACCGGACCATCAACCCGTTGATCAAAAAATTATGGCAGCTTGCAGGCATAAGCCAGTGTCACCGCGCGTCCTATTTGGCGCAATGTCTGGAGCGGAGTCTCCGCCGCTTAGGAACCGATCATGTTGATGCCTATCTGTTGCACGATCCTCCCTTGGCAGCCGTGACGGATCCTCAGGTACACGAAGCATTCGATCGCCTTCGAGGTCAGGGGAAATTCCTCCACGCCGGCATCTCAAGCGACAGGCCGGAAGTCATCACCGCCGCGATCAATGCCGGATGCTTTGGCGTCCTCCAGTCGCCGGTCAATCCGGTGACAACACCCGTTCTCACATCACTCTTCCAGGCCGCCGAAGAACGCGGTATCCGCCTCATGGCAAATCATGTGTTCTTCTCACGTGGCGCATCCGGACCTTTTCCACAACAAGGTGCGGCGACTCATGAGTCCCTCATGAAACACGCATGCAGGACACTGGTCCGGGGAACGATTCTTGTCGGAACGCGCAATCCGGTGCATTTGCGGCAATGCGCGGACTGGGCTTCCGAAGCATGATCAGCGCCACTGGATTCCGCCATTTAGCACCCATGGAGAATTCAAGCAAACTAGCCTACATCGACTGGATGCGCGGACTGGCGATCCTGCTTGTGATCGCGACACACGTGAAGGGGATCGTCCCGGATTGTTCCGGGTTGACCAACGCCGTCCTTTCGTTCGGCCGTATGGGGGTCCAGTTGTTCTTCGTCGTCTCAGCATGCACCCTGTACCAGTCATGGATGCGCAGTGGCTCAAGCATCGGAGCCGTGAAAAAGTTCTATCTCAGAAGATATTTTCGGATCGCGCCGATGTACGGATTTGGCATCTTGATCTATCTGACATCGGCAACCGTCAAGCACTTCGACTCCACCGGTAGCATCAAATGGCCGGAGCAGTTTTAGGCACCCAGCGTGCTTACCAATCTGTTTCTGGTCCATTCATTCTACCCGCCGGGCAACAACAATGTCGTACCGGGCGGATGGTCGATCGCAACGGAAATCCTGTTTTACCTTATCTTTCCTGGATTGATGTGGCTAGTCGGGACTCAAAGCTCGCGAAGGGCTGTTGTTCTCGCTGTATTGAGCATCGCGCTTCTGATTTCCGGACACGCTGCGGCTGTCTCTTCCGGTTACCGCATGGAGCTCGGTGACTTTTGGTATCACAGTCTACCCAACCAGCTTCCGGTTTTTCTGATCGGCATCATCACCGCCTCCCGCATTAGCCAATGCCAGAGGGGTCGCCACTGGGCGGTCAATCTCGCCATCTCGGCACTGCTTCTATTATTCGCTTTCGTCATCTGGAATGCAGAAAACACGCTATGGTTGAGTGTGTTGCCGGCAGTCACCGCATGCTCTTTCGCATGCCTCGTCATGGTTATGATCGCACTTCCGGAAGAACACCTTTCATCCCGGCTTTCCTGGCTTCAGGCCGTCGGCACACACTCGTTTTCAATGTATGTCTGGCATTTCTTGGTCATCGATATCGTCCGCCACGCAACTTCAGGCTTTTTGGAGCGCGGCGGCGAAGCGAGGCTCGTTGTTTTCTATGCATTGGTTTGCATTGTCACCTTCGTAATTTCCAGAGCTTCGGTCCGCATGATCGAGGAGCCGGGAATCCGGCTCGCCCGAAGACTCTGCGCCCGAATCGGATGATCCCGATCATCGGCCACAAACCCGATTCGCTTCTTGTCGATTCATTTTCTAACCTTCGCCACACCCGGATTTGTTCCGCGGCAGTGGCTCTTGAACCGGTCTGCAGCGACCTTCGGCGGTGCTGACCGAATCCATGCGTGGGACAAGGCGCGATTGATGCGCGATGGGTTTCCGGAAAGACATACCGACTTGTTTCCCGGCTCCGTTGGTTTCGGTTGGTACGCTTGGAAGCCATATCTGATTCACAGAACTCTACTTGCTGCGAATACCGGGGACTTGGTCGTTTATCAGGACGTCGGGAGGCGCGAACCTCTTCTCATCGGCAGGCCGCTCGCGCACTGGCACGATGTACTCGATCGCCACGGCAGCCACTGCATCGCCGGAGTGAGTATCCCCGAATTCGGGCCCAACCGGTTGTGGACGAAAGCGTCGGCGTTTCGACAACTCGGCCTGCAGGACAGCAGGTACAAGGATGAGCCCCAAATCCAGGCATCGTGGTCGGTGTGGCGCAAATGCCCGGCCAGTCTGAGCTTTGTCGCGGAATGGGCGCACCTTTGCGCGAATCGGAGCCTCGTCGGAGGCGAATTGGAAAACGGCCTGGCCGGCGAGACAGGCGGGTTCCGTGAACACCGCTGGGATCAATCCATTCTCACCCTACTGGCCATGCGTGATTCTCTGCCCGCTCTCACCGCAGCTCATTTGCGGGGGCCGCGATTGGACGCAAAAAGCATCGACAGCTTTTCCCCGCAGCATCGGCCGGAAAAGGGATTTGGGATTCTGCATCTGGTGTCGCGGTTCTACGGCACGTCGGAACGCCTTCTTCGGCGATCTGGTGTGCATCACGGTGTCCGTGTCAGCGGAAAAATCCCGCAATGAGTCGCACACTGAAGCCTTTGAACCGGTCGATTCGCTTTTCCACCATCCTCCATCCATTCCGTTGCATGAACTTCCGTGCCACCATCCGCTCGGCCATTACTTCCTACGGCGGTGTGGTCAGCGCCATGATCACGGGGTTGTTGACGATTCGTCTGGCGACCCATCACCTGTCCAAGGAGGAGTTCGGGCTCTGGAACTTCACGATGCAGACCGTCGGGTACTTCATGATGCTTGAGTTGGGCATGACGGGCTCCGGTACCCGGCTTTTGGGCGAGCCTCTGGCAAGGAACGACCAGACCCGGATGAACTCGTGGTTCACGCTCTCGGTGATTGCCCTGTCTGCGCAGGCCCTCCTGATCGTCGGCATCGGCATGGCAGCCAAGTCGCACATCTTCAGCTGGTTCGGCATTCCCGAGGATCTGGTCGGCGAGGCAAGTCGTCTTTGGACTGCCTTCCTATTGATCCAAGCCACCGCGATGCTCTTCAAACTCTCATTCGCGATCCTCTACGCCCAGAATAGGGTATACTGGACGAACCTGATGCAGACTGCCGGCTTGTGGATCACTTTCGGCGTGTTTGCGCTGATGCTCAAAATGGGGTCGGGTGTCACCGCTTACGCGTGGGCCGCGGGTGCAAGCTCGCTGCTCGTTTCTGTCGGCGGAATCTGGGCAGTTCTCAGGGGCGGCCACAGGTTCCGCTTCACTCTGAGAGATGCACGACCCGGCGAACTCGGGCGGATGTTCCGGTTTTCCGGATCGCTGTTTTTCGCCGGCATGGCCGCCCAAGTGTATGCCGCCAGCCAGGGCCTCGTCGCCACCAAGGTGCTGGGACTCGAGGCCGCCGCCGTCCTTGCCGTCACCACCCGCTCCGCGATCCTTGCCAGTCAGTTCGTCTGGCGACCCTTCGATGCCTTCTCGCCACGCTGGCAGATTGCCTTCTGCAACGGCAATCGTCCTGCCGTGGCCAGGGAGTTCGGCCTGATGACGCGGCTCACCCTCCTGCTCTCGGCCGGAGCGGCCCTAGGCCTGGTCTTTTTCAACCTTCCCTTCGTCAAGCTTTGGACCAAGCCGGAGTACTTCGGCGGAACCATTCTGACTGCCCTCACGGCTCTCTTCCTGATCGTTCAAGGGATCAACCGCTGCTACGCGGCCTGCTTTGTGCTCTCGATGCACCTGAGGGCATACATCTGGACGACCTTCGCAAGTGTCGGTGTCGGGATTCTGCTGATGGTCGAGTTCACCAAACTCTGGGGACTGGCCGGAATTCCTGCAGCCTTGCTCACAACCGAACTCGTGTACCCCCTCTGGTTTTATGTCTCGAAGGGTGGCGGACTGCTTCTGGATGCGGCGTTCTCACCTCTTGTCGCGGATTTCCTGTTCTGGTTTCCCCCGCTGATCCTCGGATGCCTCGCCTCGTTCCTGCTGGCGGACCGGTGGATGGAGCAACTGCCGTTGCACCTGCTCTTGGCCTCACTTGCTTTCCTTGTTCTCGCGGCACCGATCGGAATCCGCTGCCTCACCCTCTTCCGCCTCCTCAAGGAGCCGAGATCCGTCGTATCGGGCGACACGGCCGCTCCTCCCGACACGGTCTCCGCGCTGGGCTGACCACCGAACCGGACCAAAACCTTAAAAGCTATCACTGAGACCACATAATTATGACTGAGCAACAACAATCCAGTCGCAAGGCAAGGATCCGCCGACTGATCCAATCGATTCCCGGAGGAACCACTTTCCTGAAAATCCGGTGGAGCCTGCTGGTGTTCCTTGACGGAACCAAAACGAGGATTCTCCGTAGACTTCTTCCAAATTACCGCCGACAACGCGGCGATTTTCAGGAAATCAACCACTGGTCGAAGATCCTCTCCTCGAAGGAGGCCATCAAGCGCGATGCCGACTACTCCAAACGGGCCGACCCGGATCGCCACCTGCAAGCGGAACTGGCCGCGCTTCTGCCCGCGGGCAACCGCTCGCCGGCCGTTCTGGATGTTGGGAGCGGGCCGCTCAGCACCGTGGGAATCGTCCACGGAGATGCAAGAGTCGTGCTCACCGGAGCCGATCCCCTCGCCGATGAATACCTCGGGATGCTCGCGGCGATCGAGGTCGCGCCCAACTGTCGTTTGGTCCCCTGCAATGGCGAACAGCTTGCCGCCACCTTCGGGGCCGATGCCTTCGATCTCGTGACCTGCGTGAATGCGATGGACCACAGCGAGAACCCGGTCGAGGTGTTCCGGCAAATTTCGCTGGTCACAAAACCGGGTGGTCACATCTATCTGTATCATGCCGAAGACGAGGGTTTTCACGAACGCTATCACGGCATGCACCAGTGGAACTTCCGCATGGAGCGGGGTCAACCGATGTTGAACGACGGACGCAAAACCTTCAACTTGTTGGAGGCCACACCCGGAGTCAGCATGGTGACCAGCAGGCGCCTGCCGAAAGGGGACAGGCATGCCCTGGAATGGATCTTCAAGCGTCGTTCCTGATCACAGGAGCGTGTGCCGCCGGGGGCTACCGAGTTCAGCGCAGATCCAATGAAAATCATCATCTGCACATTCACCTTCCCTCCCAACAAGGACGGTGTGGCGGAAGCGGCGTGGTCGATGGCCTGCGGTTTCGCGGACCGGGGGCATGAGGTCGTGGTTTGCACCGGCCATCTCGATGCGAGATCAGAGGATTGCCCGCACCCCGGCGTGAAAGTCGCTTCCTTTCGGGTGGTCTCCGGGTGGAGATTTGCGGGCGCATCGTTGGAGGAAAAGAAGCGCATGCAGGCCTTCATCGTTGATGAGGCTCCGGACTTTGTTTTCTGTCACTGCTGGGAAATCTGGTCGACTGCATTTGCCGAGGAGGTCTTTCCGCTGCTGCCTCGCACAAGAAAAATCCTGGTCAGTCACGGGTATACGACCCATCAGTGGCGACCACATCCCAAGCCGCCGCTCTTCGGGCTCGGCATCCTTGCCCTCTGCATCCTTCGCGTGGCAAGGCTCCCCCTCACCATGCGCTCCTACGACCGGGTGGTGTTTCTGAGCCATGCGCGCAACTTCGGCCGATTCTTCGATCACCTTGTGGCGAAATGGACAGGATACACCGGGATCAGGGTGATTCCCAATGGTACGGATCCCGAGCCTGCACGCGGTGACATTGACGCGTTTCGCAGCGCCCACGACCTCGACACGGGAGTCTCGTTCCTTTGTGTGGCAAACTACGGAACCCGCAAGAACCAGGAGTTGGCGGTACGGGCGGTTCACAAGGCGGCGATTCCCGGATCCACCCTGGTGCTGATCGGAAGCGAGTTCAACGAGTACAGCGACCGTTTGCGCGATCTTGATCAACGGCTCTCGCGTGAAGGGAGCGGGTGCAAGGTCGTGTTTCTGGAGAAAGTGGACCGCAAGACAACCCTTGCGGCCTTCAAGGCGTGCGATGTCTTCCTCCTCACTGCCACGGCCGAGACGCAACCGATCGCGATTCTTGAAGCCATGGCTGCGGGAATGCCGTTCATTTCGACCGACACTGGATGTGTTGCGGAACTCCCGGGCGGGCTCGTGGTCGATGGGGAAACGAGAATCGCGCAAGCGATGAGAATGCTGGCATCGGATCCAGTGACTAGGGCCAGCCTCGGTGATGACGGCCGGAACGCGGTTGTCACCACCTTCGCCAAGGAGCGGGTACTCGCGGCGCAAGCCGGGATTCTCCACGAATTCCATTCCACACGCTGATCATGTCGGCTTTACAGGCATGCAAGCGGTTGTTTCGTCTGCTGGTTCCCAACGGATTCTGGCAATGGCTGAGGAGTGTCCGGAACCACAGGAGGATCATGCGATTGGAATCCGTCTGCATGAGGAGCATGATCCATGCATCGGAACAGCCCCCTGCCGAGATCTCCTTCGCCCCGACTCCGCGCCCACCACTCCGGCGGATTCTGCTGATCGCGGATGTGATGTGGGAAGTGAATGAACTCGTTCCCGAGCTACAACGGATCTGTACGGTCGATGTCCATGATCTGCGCCCCGTCATTGGCAAGGCATCTTCCTCGGAGCGTCCGGAGCTGGTGGTCCAGAGCATCGGCAACATCCGCTTCGCCCCGGGGGCCGAACCGGATGCAATCCTGCTGTATCTGCGCGGCAATCTGCTTTTGGAGGAACTGTTTGACCTTCTTCGCCGCAAGACCTCCTGCCCGATCATCGGGATGAATCTCGACGACAAGGTGAGCTTCTGGGATTACGGCAGCAATGGCGGCGGTGATCACTACCGCTTCTGGGCGCCGAAGTTCGACCTCAACCTGACGAACTCGAAGATCGCCGAGTCATGGTACCATCAGGCGGGCGCGGCCTGCCGATTCATGGCTCCGGCCATGCGTCGTTACGAAGGCCTCTCAGCCCCTTCGGACGCGGCTTTTTCCCACCTGATCGGATTTGTTGGATCACCGAAGTTGGATCGAAGCACCTTGGTGGACCGCCTCCGTGCGGCGGGGCTACCGGTCTCCGTGTTCGGCAAGGGCTGGGCTGGCGGTGGATGGGTGGAGGATCCGGTCGCCATCTACCGCGCGACACAGATCAATCTCGGGCTGGGCATGGCCACGCCGACGATGGCGACCATGAAGAACCGGGATTTTGAATGCCCGGGCACGGGCGCTTGTTATCTGACGACCTACAATTGGGAATTGGCGGAATTCTGGGAGATCGGCAAGGAGATCCTCTGCTATCGCAATACGGAGGAACTCATCGAGATCGCCTGTTGGTACCGCAATCGCCCGGATCTTTGTCTTGCCATCGCTCAAGCCGCTTGGCGTCGCGGTAACGCCGAACACACTTGGGAGCTCAGATTCCGCAAGTTATTCCGTGAGATGGGATTCGCGGTTTGAGTGGTTGTTTAAGCATTTCAGTTTTCAGCCTTTCAGCATTTACTAACTCCATGACACGCCCTCTCAAAGTCGCCTTCGTCGTTGTCGATGATCGCTTCACCAAACCTGCCCCACTGCCATTTTTCGGTACCGCGCCAACGGCTCTTGTTCAAGGATTTGAGGAACTCGACGGAGAGGTGGAGATCCACATCGTCTGTTGTACGATGGGACACCACCCGAAGCCTGAGAAACTTGGCAAGAACATCTGGTTCCACGCGGAGTCCGTGCCGAAGTGGGGTTTTCTTCGGACATTGCACTTCGGCTGCCACCGCGCGGTGCGGCGCATGATTCGCCAAATCCAACCTGACATCATCCATGCTCAAGGCACCGAGAGATGGTGTGCGATCACCACGGCATTTCTTCCCTACCCCAAAGTTCTCACCATCCACGGATTTCTGCGCATGATCGATCCGCTGATGCGGATGAAACCGCGCTGGTACTGGAAAACCCAAACCCTGCTCGAACGAATCGCGATTCCCCGCTTCAATGGGGTGGCGGCGATCACGACCTACACCGAAGCAAATGTGCGCGATATCGCCCGGAGGACATGGGTCATTCCCAACGCCACGGACCGCAGGTACTTCGAGGTCAACCGAAATCCATCAACCCCGCCGATCATCCTCTATGTCGGCAACATCCAGGAGCGGAAGAACCAAGTTGGATTCCTCGATGCCATCGCACCCCTTGCCGATGAACTCGGATTCCGGGTCCGCATCTGCGGGCCGGTCAATCCCAACGACCCATACAACCGCGAAATGCTGGATCGCGTCGCCCACTACCATTGGGCTGAGGTGGTGGGTAAGATCTCGCGTGAACAATTGGTCGAAGAGCTTTCCCGCTGCGCGCTGCTGGCGCTGGTATCGCACGAAGACAACTGCCCGATGACCGTGCTTGAGGCAATGTCCGCCGGAATTCCGGTGCTCGCCTCAAAGGTGGGTGGAATTCCGGATCTGGTGGAGGACGGACTCAACGGTTCGCTATGCGATCCGGCGGATCCGGAGTCCATCAGGCAAGGTCTTCGCGCCATCCTTGCTGAGCCGGAGAACGCCGCGCGCATGGGAGCTGCCGGCAAGAAACGTGCGCTCGAATGCTATCTTCCTGTACAAGTTGCAAGACGCCATCTCGAAATCTACCGCGAGGTGCTGGCCAACCGCCCAACGAAGTAAGCATGAGAGTCCTTCATATCCTGAACCAACTCCGGCCATCGGGAGCAGAGGTCATGCTGGAGCTCGCCGCTCCCGTTTGGAAGAATCTTGGTTGCGAACTGGACATTTTGGCCATGGCCGAGACGCCGGGACCTTACGCAGGGCGCTTGGAGTCCGCGGGCTGGCGAATCTCGCATGTTTCACCCTCATGTGGCACCCTGGAACTGATCGATCGTGTCACGCGGATTGTTCGCATGCTTGCTCCGGACGTCGTTCACTTGCATCAAGAGGGCAAGTCGCTGCCGCTCTGCCGAGCGGTCTACAATGCTGGCGTGCCGATGTGCCGCACTGTACACAACAATTTTCCATTCAACGGACTGCTGCGCCGCCGCAAGACGCTCGAACGCTGGCTCTGCCGCCTCATGGGCTTGCAGCATGTCGCGATCAGTTCCTCCGTTCAAGAAAACGAGCGCTCACGCTTTGGCAATCCAACCGAGCTCTGCTGGAACTGGTTCGACTCCACGCGCTTCAGACCCCCAGTCGCAACGGAGCGAACTGAGGCACGCGCTCGGCTTGGCATCCCTGTGGAATCCAAAGTGCTGGTTTCGATGGGAAATGGGTCGGATATCAAGAACTACCGCGTGATCGTCGAAGCTGTTGCGGCCATCGGCGACCCTTCGCTGCACTATTATCAGGTGGGCAATACCCACCCAAATGGCGTCGATGCGGCGGTCGCCCGGGAAAAGGGGATTTCTGATCGTGTTCATTTCCCCGGTCCGACCTCGGCGGTTCTCGACTGGCTCTGGGCCTCTGATGTCTATGTAATGCCATCGGTGTTCGAGGGGTATGGACTCGCTGCGGTTGAAGCACTGGCATCCGGATGCACTTGTGTGTTTGCCGAGTGTCCCGGCCTTGCTGATTTCCGGGAGTTCGACATCTCCGCGCGATGGGAGAAACCGGATCCTTCTGCATTCGCGGTTGCGGTCGCCACAGCTCTTCGGGACCCCCTCGCGGAAGCCGCGGCAGCAGCGAACTCGCAAATAGTCCGGAGCGAATTCGCTGTCGAACGCCGTGCCCGCGGATATCACGGGATGTGGATGAGGTCTTTAGCTTCCCCTGTGGCATGACTTCTGATCGCCCAGTCTGGATCATCATCCCGGTCCACAACCGCAGGGAAGTCACCCGTTCCTGCTTGCGAAATCTTTCCAGTCTGAAGTTGCATGGGAGTTTCGTCGTTTGTGTGGTGGACGACGGCTCCACCGATGGGACATCAGAGATGCTTTCCGATGAATTCCCTCATGTACGGGTGGTTCGCGGCAACGGCAATTTGTATTGGGGTGGTGGAATCGCCGCAGGGATGGAAGCAGCGCAGTCCGCTGGTGCGGAAATCCATCTATGGCTCAACGACGATTGTCTTCCGTGTGCAGGAAGCCTTCGTGTTCTCGTGGATCGGGTCAGGGAGACCCGAGGCATCTGCGGCGGAATTTGCTACGACCCGGAGGACCCAACCCGCGTGACCTATTCTGGCACCCCGCTGGGAGAGCTCTGCCCAAGCGAAACCGCGGCGCCAACACCGGTATTGGCCGAGTCGCTCAACGGGAACATAGTCGCCATCCACGAGGCAGTCGTCGAAAGACTGGGACTCCTTCCTGCAAAGGACCTTCCCCACTTCGGCGGCGACATCGTGTACACGCTGCGCGCTCATCGGTCGGGCATTCCCGTCGAGATTCATCCTGCTGCGAGAGCCCTTAACCGGAGAGACGACCCTCTCCAGGCGGTGATGGCGTCCCGGAGCAGCCGCAGGCTCTGGAGGGAAACGGGGCGGATCGCTTCCCCGCTGTATTTCAAAACCTATTGGTTTATGTTGAACGAAATTTTTGGCAAGGGCGCTTGGTTTCGCTGGCCAGCGTTTTTCGCCAGGATGATAAGGCTGAACTTGAAACTCCTGTCGGGAGGGTGATGGACTGCCTTCGGAATCCCAACCCCGCCAACGCATGAACAACGACAGAACAACAAATCGGGAATCCTTGTGGCTTGCCCTGATGCTCGCGGTGTATGCCGTGCTCTCCTTTGTCAGCTTGCGTTGGTATCCAGTTTTTGTAGACGAACCGGGCTACGCAGATCCTGCAGTGAGCTTATTGCTCGGCCAGGGTTTTACCTCAGGCGCTTGGTACGCACAGGGCTACGAAAGTTTCTGGGCTGGCAATGTGCCGCTTCACCAGATTCTCCTGTTTCTTTGGATGAAAGTTTTTGGATTCAGCCAGGTCGCCGTGCGTTCCATCAACATTCCGTATGTGATTATCGGCGTCCTGCTTTTTCATGCTGCGGTCCGCAGACTCGGGATTGTCAAAAGCCCGGGATGGCGCCTTGCTTTTGTAGGGATCGTACTCTGCTCACATGCGGGCTCGATCTGGGTCAATCTTGGCAGAACCGATGCGATTTGCGTAGCCTTGGCGGGTCTTTTCGCATTCGGGCTTTCCCTGGGAAGCCTTCGCTCTCGCAACACGTGCCTACTCCTGACCGGGCTTGCCGCGCCTTGGGCGGGAATCCAGTTGGCGGTCGTCCTCGGCTTTGTTGGACTTCTTGTCCTGATCTTTCTTCGCCAGAGGTTCTTGAAGGAGATCTTTGTTTTCGCAATCGGAGGCATCATCGGGACGGGAGCTCTGCTCGCTCTTTACGCATCTCAGGGCGTGCTTGATGACTTCCTCGTTTCCGTGCTTCCGCACAGCCCAATCGGCTTATCCGGGCGGAAGGTGGTTCCTCCGCCGGTTCAAGGACTAAAGCATCGGATTGGTGGTTTCACGGACTACACCTTGCTTTGCCTGATAGGTGGATACGCTCTGGCCTGCTTTGCGCTTTTTCGAAAGAGGGAGGCGTTGCCATGGCTGCTAGCCGGTGCCGCGGCTTTTGTCGGGATCCCCTCGGTCTTGGCCCTGACAGGGGTATTCCCCACCTACTATGCATGGTTTGCGTATATTCCCGGCACAGCCGTTCTCGCCGCGATCCTTGCGCGCGGTTACATCGATTGTCGGCCAGCCAAGGCACTCTTCGTGCTTGCACTCGTCTGTGCATGCCTAATTGGATTTCCAAGGGTCTGGTTCATGGGTTTTCTTTACAGGGCCGATGAGGCGAACCGCCGCGCAGAAGAGTTTGTTGCGACAGTCATCCGGCCGGATGACGCGGTGCTGGTCCAACCAATCGCATGGTATGCCGCCAAGAGAAATGCGGCCCGGGTCTTCCACGGCTTCCGCGCACCCAACCTCAAGCCGGAGGAGGTCGCGCGTCTCACAGTCGTCATCAGCAGCCCCGCTTTTTTCAAGGCACAGGAATCAATCATCGGAAGCAATTGGATCGAGTTGCCGGAAATGCTTTCTGTACCCAATCGCAATACCCACAGACTCCCATTTTCCAAGTGGTATCGCGACAATCCCAACATTGAACTGCGCGTCTATCGCCGTGCGGCGAATTAATAAAACCACAAGCACCATTTGATTATGAAACTCATTTCGATCGTCATCCCTTGTTACAATGAGCAACAGGTTCTTCCTTTGCTCGTTGATAAGGTCAACTCACTCGTCAACAAATGGGAAGACAAGGTCGAGATAATCTGCGTGAATGACGGGTCACGTGATCTGACTTGGCAGATGCTCGTCAAAATCACTTCGGAGAATGCCGCATGGAAGGCGATCTGTCTCTCGCGGAACTTTGGGCATCAGGCTGCAGTGTCCGCTGGTATGTTCCATGCCAATGGCGATTGCGTCTGCATCATCGACGCCGACCTGCAGGATCCGCCTCATACTCTCGAACTCTTCATCGAAAAATGGAAGGCGGGGGCGGATGTGGTTTACGGTGTCCGCAAGACGCGCAAGGACAAGCGCCTGAAAATGCTACTCGCATGGTGTTTTTACAGGATCATTGCGCGATTGGTGAGCATTCCTATCCCGCCAGACTCCGGTGATTTTTGCCTGCTTGACCGTCGGGTAGTGGACACCATGAACTCTCTGCCAGAAAAAAACCGCTACCTGCGAGGCTTGCGCGTGTGGTGCGGATTCAAGCACGAGGCCGTCGAGTTCGAACGCGAAGCTCGGGCAGCCGGCGAACCTCAATACACCTTCCGAAAATCGCTGCGCCTCGCTCTTGATGGAATCTTTTCGTTTTCTACCGTTCCACTGGCGCTTGCCTCCCATATTGGACTCTGGGTTTCCGCCCTAGCTCTTCTGGGAATGCTCTTCACATTGGCTCAACGAATTTTTCGCGATTGGTTCGAGCTCATCGGACTCGAACCAGGCCCCGGCTTCGCAACCATCGTAATCTCAATCCTCTTCCTCGGCGGCGTACAATTAATCTGCCTCGGCATCCTTGGGGAATACCTTGGACGGATTTATGACGAGGTAAAAGGGCGACCTACATGGGTCGTCTCAGAGCTCGCCAATTTCAAACCCGTAAATAAACACGCTCGTGCTCAGATCGACACCTGATATACTGAAATTACTGATTAACCAACTGGTACTTCGAAAACAATTTATCTTATATTCCCTGATCGGTGCAAGCGGCGCAACGCTCGACTATCTGATCTTTGTGGCGATGATCCATTGGTTGCAGCTACACTATCTCGTGATCAACGCGATTTCTACAACACTTGGAGTAACCAACAACTTCTTCCTAAATTCCCGTTTCAACTTCGGCGTCAAGGACTTCATGTTCCGCCGTTTCGTTTCGTTCTTCGCCATCGGTCTGATCGGAATGGCGGTTGCCTCGGCTCTTCTCTACCTACTGATAGAGAGACTTCATTTTGTTCCGGAAATCTCGAAATTTCTCACCATAGTTGTGATTGTTTTACTTCAGTATAATCTCAACAAACACATCTCTTTCAAACGCATAAATTACTAATTTTATGAAGAACATCGCCATCATTGGAGGAGGCTTTACCGGACTAGTGGCCTCAAAAAAACTAGCGGACGCGGGGCACAGAGTCACCGTCTATGAATCGGGCCAAAGCCTCGGCGGCCTAGCAGGTTGTTTCGAACTCGAAGGCACTCCAATCGAGAAGACATACCATCATCTCTTCCGCACGGACACTGCAATCCTCTCACTTATTGATGATCTCCGCCTGAACGATTACCTTAGTTGGCACGACAGTTCGATGGCGGTGTACCGCAATCAACGCATCTGGCCGTTCATGTCGCCGCTAGACCTGCTTCGCTTCGGCCCCTGCTCCCTGATAGGTCGCATACGTACAGGCATCGTAGCACTCTACCTGAAAAAAACGCAAAACTGGCGAAAACTTGCGGGGACTTCCGCCATGCAGTGGATGCGCAAAACTTGCGGGTCCTCTGCTGTCAATTCGATCTGGGGCCCCGTGCTGCGCGGCAAATTCTTCGACAGTGCGGACAAGGTCTCGATGGCATGGTTGTGGGCAAGGCTCCATGTCCGCTCCAATTCCCGCGATTCCGCTGAAGGCGAGAAGCTTGGTTACATTGACGGTGGTTTTATCCAGATCATCAACGAATTGGAGAAAAGGATTCTCACTGCAGGAGGAAAGGTACATCGGACCACATCGGTGTCCCGCATAGGTCACAACGGGACCTCACCCACACTTGAAGTCGGCTCGCAAATCCATTCCTATGATGCAATTCTATTCACCGGGTCGAACAACGCGTTCCAGCGCCTTTTGCCGGACAATGACATCATGCATAAATATTGTGAACGGCTGCAAAGGATCAACTACCTCGGCGCGGTCTGCCTTGTCTTCACTAGCAAACAAAGCATTGGCGATCACTACTGGGTCAATATCAACGAAAGCAACGCACCCTTCCTTGTCTTCATCCATCACACTCGGCTGATTCCGGCGTCACGCTACCAAGACAAGCATGTCTATTATATCGGCGCCTATCTTCCACAGGACGAGGGCAGGTTCCTAATGGAGGAAGACGCGTTGAAGAGAGAATGGTATGCCTACCTTAAATCGATCTATCCCACTTTCAATCCAATCCTCATCGAGGAGTCTCACCTATTCCGCCTCCGTGATGCGCAGCATATCGCCAAAGTAGGCTACGAGGATCTATTGCTGCCATACGAGACGCCTGTGCCCGGTGTTTTCCTCGCAAACTTCGCCCAGATCTTCCCGGAAGACCGAGGAACCAATTTTGCAGTCAACGAAGGCAACAAGATTGCCAAACGTATCCTCAGTTCGGTCCAATGCACATAAATAACTCAATCTCTCGAACATGGCCCATGTCTATCCTGACGAGCGCAGCGTCAACAATTCCATCCGTGTCGCCGCCGAGGCGGTGAAGACACTGGGTTACGACTCGTCGGCCGTCCCCCTGGGACGCAGTCTCAGCGGGCGCATCGGATTTGCGGCAACTCCATCCTGAACATCCTCCGATTTTCTTCCCCAAATCATGAAAACCAATCCCGTCATCCTCGTCACCGGTTCCTCCGGCCTCATTGGTTCCGAGGTCGCCATCTATTTCGCAAACCTGGGTTGCCGCATCCACGGCATCGACAACAACCAACGCGCGGTGTTTTTCGGGCCGCAGGGCGACACCCGTTGGAATCAGAGCCGCCTTGCGGGCCTGATCAAGGAGTACACGCATCACGAGGCCGACATCCGCGACCGTGAGAACATCCTCCGGATCGTGACCGAGGTGAAGCCGGACGCCATCATCCATACCGCAGCCCAACCGTCGCACGACCGCGCCGCTGCGATTCCATTCGACGACTTCGACACAAACGCCGTCGGCACGCTCAACCTGCTGGAAGCGGCCCGAAGAGCCTGTCCGGAATCGCCGTTCATCCACATGTCGACCAACAAGGTTTACGGCGACCTGCCAAACACGATCGCATTGGCCGAACTTGAAACCCGCTGGGACTATGCGGATCCTGCCTACGCAGAGGGCATTGCCGAATCCTTTTCCATCGACCAATCTAAGCACTCGCTCTTTGGTGCCTCCAAGGTCGCGGCGGACGTGATGGTGCAGGAGTACGGCCGCTACTTCGGCATGCCGACCTGTTGTCTCCGTGGCGGCTGCCTTACCGGGCCCAACCACTCGGGTGTCGAGTTGCACGGGTTCCTGAGTTACTTGGTGAAATGCAATCTCGAGGGCCGGGAGTACAAGGTCTTCGGGTACAAGGGCAAGCAAGTGCGTGACAACATCCACAGCGAGGATGTCGCCCGGTTCATGTGGGAGTTTTTCAAGGCTCCGCGTGTGGCCGAGGTCTACAACCTCGGCGGAGGCAAGCGGAACTCGTGCTCGATCTTGGAAGCGTTTGCCATCGCCGAACGCTTCAGCGGGAAGGCTCAAAAGTACGCCTACGTCGACGAAAACCGGATTGGCGACCACATCTGCTACTATAGCGACCTGCGCAAGATGAGGGATCATTATCCTTCATGGGACATCACGATCACACTGGAAGACACAATCAGCCAGATCATCGAGTCCTGGAAGAGCCGCCTGCATTCCTGAGTCTGAAGAGTGGATACAGCCCGGAAAAACATTCCCATGAGTGCCAAATTTTGCATTGTCACCCCGCATCAGGGGCCACCGTTCAATGACGTCGCGCTGATCAGCTTCCGCCGTTCGGCGGAAGTGCTCGCCGGACACCGCTGGATTTTCGCAGTGCCGCACGGCACCGACATGGCTCCGTTCCGGGAGATCGCCCCGCATGCCGAGGCGAGGTTTTTTCCCGCCGAATACTTCTCATCGAAACGGTCGGCGCAGTGGTTCTACATGCATCCCGATTTGTTCGACTCTTTTGCCGATTTCGACTATCTCCTCATCCATCAACTGGATGTCTACGTCTTCGAGGACCGTCTGGCTGAGTGGGTCGCCAGGGCCGAGGCAAACGATTGGGACTACATCGGGGCTCCTTGGTTCGGGCATCAGTGGCTCCGCTTCGCCCGTCATCCCCTCGCGCGCTTGCCATGGCACTGGTTCCTCAGGGAGTCGGTCGGCAGCGGCGGCTTCTCGTTGCGCAAAGTTTCCACCTGCCGTGCCGCCTCGCGAAAGGACGCGGGACTGATCCGCCGATTTCTGCGCCACTTTGTGCCCGAGGACATTTACTGGTGCCAGCTCGCGCAATGGTTGGGAACGCGTTTTCGCAGGCCTTCGCCCGAGATCGCGGCATCGTTCGCGTTCGAGACCGAATGCGAACGATGCTTCGCCATGAACGACGGCAGTCTCCCGTTCGCCGTACACGGCTGGAACCGACACGATTGGGAGTTCTGGAGGAACCGGATTCCGGGAGCCGCGGAGGTCTACGAGCGTCTCGCCGCATCGGGTGTCAGTCCCCTCTGATCGTTGGTCCATGAATCAAGCCGAATCAGAGCAGCCGGTTCCGGCGCCGTCCGGCAGGGCCGTCGTCTGTCTTGCGATGAACGCGGTAGCCCACTATCGCGAGCACTTTCTCAATCTTCTGAAGAGCCGGCTGCATACCGAAGGCATCGAGCTCCTCTTCATCCACGGCACTCACTACCGGGGGCACAACATCGGCGGATCCGTGGATTGGGCCACCCCTGCGTGCCTGCGATCCTGGGGATCCTTGACATGGCTTTCCGTACTCAAGCCCACGCGCGGAGCGGATCTCGTCATTGTGCCGCAGGTGCTCAAGCATCTCTGGATCTACCCTTTGCTGTTCCGTCATCTTCTGGGTATCCAGAAAATCGCGCTCTGGGGCCACGGCAAGGTTTTCTCGGCCCGCCGCGAAGATCGGCTTGCCACACGTCTGAAGAACACGGTTTCCCGCTGGTGCGACTGGTGGTTCGCCTACACGGAGGGGACCGCACGGATCGTGCGGGATGAAATTGGTTTCGATCCCGCCCGCATCACCGTTGTGAACAATGCCGTGGACACGAGAGCGTTGTCGGAAGCGAAAGCAAGGCTCGATCCAGTAGTGCTGGATTCGCTGAGGCGAGAACTTGGAATCGAATCCTCCAACATCGGCATTTTCGTGGGCGGGATGTACCATTCCCATCATCATTCAAAACGACTCACGTTTCTTGTCGAGGCCTGCATCGAAGTTCGCCGAATCGTGCCGGATTTCCACATGATTTTTCTCGGCGGTGGGCCGGAACAGCATGTCGTCGAAATCGCGGCCGCCGAGCACCCGTGGATCCACTATCCGGGCATCCGCAAGGGAACGGAAGCGGTTCCTTACTGGGCTCTCGCAAGAATCTGTCTCAATCCCGGACTCGTCGGCCTGGGGATTTTGGACTGCCTCGCACTCGGAGTGCCGATGCTGACGTCGAATGTCTCCTACCATAGCCCGGAAATCGAGTACCTCGAACACGAGGTCAATGGCATCATCATCGATGACCGGAACGATCCCGCGGTTTTCGCCCGAGCGGCAGCCGGTCTCATGGCCGACCCAAGCAGGATCGACACACTGGCCTCGAATGGACGAATCACGGCCTCACAAATCACGAACGAGTCCATGGTCGATCGCTTTACCGACGGAATCCTCCGCGTCCTGAACCTTGATCCGATCCATCCATGAAAGTCTTGCTCAGCGCACACGCCTGCAATCCGGAATCAACTTCCGAGTGCATCGTCGGATGGAGATGCCTCCTTGCCGTTGCGTCACGGCACGAGGTTTGGCTGCTCACCGCGGAGCGCAACCGCGCGGCCCTGGAACGAGCGCGGGAGAGCGGGGCGCTCCCGGCCAATGTCCGGCTCCACTTCGCCGGCAACCCCTTTAAACGAAGCTCGCATCCGATGCTCGCCAAGCTCAGGGAGTGGCCGTACTATGCAGCCTTTCTCAAAGCCGCCCGTCCCGTAGCAAAGCAGTTGCACGAGGAGATCGGCTTCGATCTGGTGCATCATGCGACTTTCGCAACCTGGAGGATTGCGGTGCCCTACGGCGAACTCGGCATCCCGTTCATCATCGGCCCGATCGGCGGAGGCGAGATCTTCAATCTTGCCTTCTCACGATACCTCAGTTTCGAGGCTCGGTTTTTCGAATGGTTCCGCAACGCAGCCACGCTCTCATCGCTGTGGAACCCCGGGGTCCGGCGCACGTTCCACAAGACCTCGGTCGTCCTCTCGGCCAATCCTGAAACGAGCAGGATCGTTTCACGTTTCACCCGTGACAAGGAACGCATCCGCACCCTTCTCGTCACCTCGTGCACCCATGAGGCCATCGAGCGATTTGCCCCGGCCCCCGGCAAGTCATATCAAGGCAAACTGCTTCTGGCAGGCGGCGGCACTTGCGAGGGGAGAAAGGGCGTCCTCCTCGTGTTGGAGGCTTTCCGCCTGGTAAAGGCGCAGGGGATTCCTTTCCACTACACCTTTGCCGGATCGGGTCCTGAGGCCGCTTTCCTGCTCCGCAAGCGGGATGAAATGGGCCTCGGCCGGGAAGTGGATATCCTACCTAATCTCCAACGGGATGAGTATCTGCAACATCTCGGACGCACCCACGTCTATCTGCTTCCAAGCCTTCGGGACAATTCACCCGTCGCCCTGATGGAGGCCATGCTCGCCGGATGCGTTCCCGTCGTCGCCGCATGCAACGGACCCGCAGTGATCGTCAATGCCGGGTGCGGTTACTCCTGCCCGACGGACGATCCACAGGCCCTGATCCGCGATCTTGCCAAAGTCGTTTGTGAGCTGCATGGGGATCGTTCCAAACTCGAGCAATTGGGCAATCAGGCCCGGTTGCGGATTTCTAAAGACTTCAACCATGAATCCTACGGAACGGGAATCGAGGCTGCTTATCGGCAAGCAGTGGACCAGCCATGAGCCTGAATGAAAACCAGCATTCTCCCGGATGCGATTTATTCCGGGACGGATATGACAAAGCGATCAACCGATTGAAATTACTTATTGTCACATTTCCGAATGACCTGGGTAGTCGGACAATCGAGGCGAACCTTGTCAAATTCGCTTCGCAGTTCGCTGATGTGCGGGTGTTCCGCTTCGCTGCCCATGATTCCTCCCGAATCGACAAAAGATTGGACAATCGTCGGAATTTTTTTAGAAGGATTCAAGATTGTTTGCAATTACGCTCAGCAGTGGCGGCCGGAGTACGGGAGGGAAGAAAAATTCTCTTCTACAATATCAGTCCCGCATTGTTTGCCTACCGAGCCTGGGGAAAAGGCGAGGCTTACATCACAATGGACTGGGCGAGAAGGCTGCTTGCCGACAGAAAAAAACCAGATTTTGATCCAATGACAAGGATTCATCGTAAGGTGATGGAAGCCTGCAAGGCAATCCTGCCGATGACAGATGCCATGGCGGAGTGTCTTCGTACTCAATATCGCATTGAGCAAAACCGCATACGGCAAGTCCCCTCTCTTTTTGATCTCGGACACTTTGAGCCGAATAAGATCGAGCTTGGATCTCCAATTCGCCTGCTTTTTATAGGTGGCGACATCGTACGCAAAGGCGGTCACATTCTGCACAGCGAATTCACAAAAAGACTCAGTGGTAGATGCTTGCTTACCATGGTAACCAACGCCGAACTTCCCGCCGTTCCGGGCATCAAGCAAGTCAGGGGAATCCGATATGGAACAGTGGAACACCTCGAAATCATGCAGAATCATGACGTGCTTGTGCTTCCAACACTTGAGGATGCAGGGCCACAGGTCATCGGTGAGGCGGCTGCAGCAGGCTTGGCGGTGTTCACCACAAGATACGCCTTAGGTGCACCGCATGTAATTCAGGATGGCATAACAGGAGTGATCGCCGAAGACGCCGAGAGCTGCATCAATCGATTGGCTGATCTCATAGAGCTTCCTGAACAGATCCTGATAATGCGCAAAAAATCACTCGAATGGATGCAGAAACATTTCAGTAAGGAAAAAATTACGAGCCGATATCACGATGCGCTGATTTCTTGATCATTGTAGCGACGTGTATTGTTTCATTAGCAGATGGCACCCATGAGCATTCTCGCTTATCTCGCCGACCAGAATCCGAAGCTCGGAAGGAGCCTCGGGATTTCTAGGATGTCCAAGGTCGTCGTTGATGCGCTGGAGGCAAGCGGTTCGGTTCGAATGAGTGCGGTCGTTTCCAAATCTTCGATTGCGCCGGACTCGCCGACTGTCCGGCGCATTACGATCCCATGGAGCACGCGCAGCCATCTGATGAGGATCCTGACGGACAACCTCCACCCTCTGTTCGTAAGGCCGAGGATACGCCCGGACATCTGGTATTTCCCGAAGGGGTTCATTCCTCAGATCCGTTGGGGCTGCGAACCGTCCGTCGTGACCATCCACGACACGATCATCCAGTACTATCAGGACTACTATCCCGCCTGGAGGCTTGAGATCGAATACGTCTATTGGGCGAGGATGCTTGTGAACAGCCTTCGGCACGCCACCGCGGTGATGACCGTTTCCGAGCACGCCAAGCGGCAGATCCATGAATTCACACGGAGGCATGGCCTTCCGGACCGGGAGGTCCACGTGACGTACGAGCCCTGTTTGTACGAATACCTGCCGCAGCCGGAGAGCCCGGCCAAGGCGGACTACGTGCTGCATCTGGGATCGCGGGAGCCGCACAAGCGAACGGAATGGCTAATCCAGCTGTGGACCCGCATGAGCGCGGGTGGGGATGAAAGAAAACTGCCCAAGCTGCACATCATCGGCAACCTGTCGGTGCAATTGGATCTGCTGGTGAAATCCTGTCCCGACATCGTCTCGCTGCCGTTTCTGGAGGATCAGGCGCTGATCTCGCAGTTCACCGCAGCCAGGGCGTTGATCCTGCCCTCGGAAATCGAAGGGTTTGGTCTGCCAGCGCTCGAGGCCTATTACCTCGGGACGCCGGTCTGTTATGTGAAAGACACCTCGGTGGAGGAAGTACTGGCGGTGGCAACAGGCAAGGGCGGCTTCTCGCTGGAGGATCCGGCGAGCCTGTTCCGCGCCCTCGACGAGGTGATGGCGATGTCGGCCGAAGAAGTGCGCGACTGCGGACTCAAGCTGCGCCAGGACTATGCCTCGGCCAAAGTCGCCGAGCACATGCTGAAAGTGTTTGAGGAAGTAAAAGCTGAAACGCTGAAATGCGGAAATGAAGAGGAGTGATCAGTGATCGGTCATCGCTCTCCTTACGGAGGATAGGCATCCTTGCCTGTCTGAAGCGTGACAGATCAGGCAGATCCGCAGCAGCGCGTTCGCATCCATGGTAGGGTTGTTTGCCCTCGACCGGCCGAGACACTGAAATCATGAAACCACAGATGGCGCAGAGTTCACGGATAGATGAATCCGATCTGTATCTGTGTTCATCCGCGTTCATCCGTGGTTCCACTTTCTGGATATGAGTCGGACCAGCGGGGGCCAGCCGGACGACGACGGCCGGAAAGCCGTCTTTGCCAACCATGGCGGCTTCAAGCCGCCACTCCATGAAAGGGTGCTCCGCGCGGATCGATGGCTTACACGGGCGGGCCGCCCGTGCCCCCTTGGGTGAGCCTGCTCGATCTCGTTCCGGAGGACGGGCATCCTTGCCTGTCTCTGGGCTAGGATCGTGTCAGATAACGCAGGCTGGAAGCCCGCGGTCCATGACAGGCAAGGATGCCTGTCCTCCGATGGTGAGCCATGGGGTGGCTGCCTCCGGGCTGCCATGAATCGCAGATGCGGCTTTCCAGCCGCACGACGACGGCAGGAAAGCCGTCTTTGCCACCCATGGCGGCTTCAAGCCGCCACTCCATGTGGCGTCAAGATGCTCGTTTTTCGAAGCGCACCGAGCGCAAGAAATGCCCCAAGGCATCGCTTTGCTCCATTCAACATTCCCAACCCCACCCCCGCCCGCTCAGCCGCTCCTCTTCCTGATAACCAATAACAAATAACGAATCACCAATCACCCATCTCCCTTCTTCACTTCTCACTCGGCACTTTTTTTGCGCTCCCCGGCTCCGCGTGCTTCACCTTTTTTCCAGGGCCGGACTGAAGGAGCTCAAACTGGTCGACGCCCATTCGCCGGTGTTGCGCGCCGCAGAGGGCGTGCTACCTTACACGCCATGAACGGCAGCCACCGGGAGCCTCGCCATGAATTCCTGAGCGGGGAAGATGTCGGCCTGCGGAACCTGTCATGGGAGGAACTCGTGGCTGTCTGGAACCACTGGTTGCATCAGGCTCGAAGCACCAACGAGCAAGACCGGGATTCGTACGAGCACGGTGTGTTGATCGCGCTGCTGGAACCGCGCTGGGATGATTGACTAATGACGCTCATGGACAAGATCGTGCACAAAAGATCCCTTGCCGAATTCAGAAGCCGTGTGAATCCATGGAAGAGCAAAAGTCACCTGGAGCGCTTGGCGGCCATGACCGAGATCTGCGAACCAAAAGCAACACATGGAACCACTGAACGAGGATTTCCTCGAGTTCATCGGATTACTCGAAGCCCACGGGGTTGATTACCTCATCATCGGCGGCTATGCGGTAGCACTGCACGGATTTCCTCGATTCACAGGGGATATCGATTTTTTCGTAGCCGTCAATCCGGAGAATGCCGCCAAGTTGATGCAGGTGTTCGAGGCTTTCGGGTTTGGTGACATCGGCATCAGACACGAGGATTTCCTGCGGCCCGACTTCGTCATTGAAATCGGCAGAGAGCCGCGGAAGATCCAGGTACTCACTGGCATTGATGGAGTCGAATTCGCGGAATGCCGTTCACGCCGGGTCCAAGTGGAATGGCAAGGGATTCATCTCAAGTTCATCGGCAAGCAGGATCTCATTCGCAACAAGCGGACATCCGCCCGATCCAAGGATCTCATCGATGTTGAGGAATTGAGTAGGTAGACAGGCATGGATGCCTGTCCTCCGATGGTGAGCCATGGGGTGGCTGCCTCCGGGCAGCCATGAATCGCAGATGCGGCTTTCCAGCCGCATGACGACGGCCGGAAAGCCGTCTTTGCCAACCATGGCGGCTTCAAGCCGCCACTCCATGAAGGGATGCTTCGCGTGGATCGCTCGCAGTGAAGAACACGGGCGGGCCGCCCGTGCCCCCATTTGGAGAGCCCGCCTCGATTGCGTTGCGGAGGACGGGCGATCTTATCTGTCGTGGATATTGACAGGGGCGTACCTCTGTCCGATCAGCACCGGATGAACCATGGCGATGAACTCCAGACACGATCGATGGATGAAGCGTGCCGGGCTCCTCACGGTTTTCTGGCTTTTGGCTTTCACGTCCTACGTCGAGGCCCGTGTCGTCATCAACGAATTCATGTCGGCATCGGCGCGATGGATTCGGGACGAGGACGATGACCACGGGGATTGGGTGGAACTGCTGAACCTCGATGAGGAGGAGACGGATCTCGGCGGTTGGGGCTTGAGTGATTCGTCGTCCAACTCCTTCAAATGGGTGTTTCCGGAGGGCATGATCATAGGCCCCGGCGCCCGTCTCCTCGTCTTCGCATCCGGCAAGGACAGGCGCTTGGTCGACTCCTACCGCACGGACTGGGCGGAAACCTACATTGCGGAAGCAGCCGCCTTGTGGAGACTTAGGGACGACCCTGTAAACGGAGTGATCCGCGACACATCCGCGGGCTTCAACAACGGGGTCTCCAATGGCGGTGTCCGCCGTGATCTGAGAGGGCCGAATGCCGGTGCGCTTGATTTCCACTACGGCGGTGGCAGCGTCGATCTTGGGCGTGAAATTGTCCTCGCTGGCGATTTCACGATCTCTTGCTGGTTCATGACTCGCAAGGACGCAGCATGGAGTTTGTTCAACCACAGCTCTCTTTCCAACCCCGCGATCGCCCATCAGAGCCCGACGCGTGTGCTGGATACAACTCTCGCCATTCCCGTGCGGATGGAGGCATGGGAACATCTGGTAGTCAGCCAGCGCAGCGGGCAAATCACACTGTACCTCAATGGCGTTGTGGCCGGCTCCCGCAGCTCATCCGGCCCACTCCGCTTTGACCGTTTGGGAGGAAGCGGATCCGCAACCTGGCAGCCGTTCGATGGTCGGCTCGGCGAAATCATGATTCTGCAGCGGTCCATGGATCTGCAAGAGGTTGCCGCCCTTCATTCAATGCAGCGCACCGACTTCCTGCACACCAGTTGGTCGATCGGCATGGAAGGTGAGTTGTTGAGACTGACGATGCCGGACGGCACCGTGGCCGATCAGGTCGGACCGATAAGGCTCCGTCGGGAGATTTCCTACAGTCGAACTCCCGACGGAGGCGACTTCCGTTTCCAGAGCACGCCCACACCGGGCAGACCCAATGAAGCGACGGGGGCCAACACGATCCTGGAGCCACCACGATTTTCGCACGAACCCGGGTTCCACAAGAGCGCTTTCACCTTGACGCTTGATCATCCTGATCCGGATGTGAGGATCTATTACACCGTCGATGGCAGCGAACCCGATCCTGCTGGAGCTCGCGAGAACGTCTGGCACTACATGAACGAGTATCCGGTGCAGCCGGGTCCATCCTCTGGAAAGCGAATCGCGGCCGTCAAGCGCACCCTGACCTACACGGATCCCATCCTGCTGTCCGACCCGAGTGGAGAGGATGCATTCCACTCGCGCATCAACACCGAGTTCAGTTTTCAAAGCCGACCATTGGTTGCCAATCCATACAAGGGTCGGGTTGTGCGCGCGATCGCTTGCAAGGACGGGATGATTCCCAGCGTTTCCGAGACACGGACCTTCTTGTTTCATGACGGAACGGTACCGAAATACGATCTTCCAGTCGTCAGTCTCGTCACGGATGCGGATCACTTGTTCGGGTATGAGAACGGCATCTACATCGCCGGAATGCAGGCGGACCGCTGGAGATGCCTGAACCCCCAGCAGCGTATCCCGCCCTGGCGGGACGTGTTCCAGTTCCATCTTCGTGGATTCAACCACGAACGGCCCGTGCACATGGAGTATTTCGACACAGCCGGATCCCGCAGCTACTCGGCGGATCTCGGGCTCAGGATCCACGGCGGTTGGTCGCGGAATTTTCCACGAAAAGGACTGAGGCTTTACGCGCGCAGCCTCTACGGAACCTCGTCGATGGATCATGATTTCTTCGACGGCCTCAGGGCACACGACGGCAGCGGTCGCATCATCGATTCCTTCGAGACAATCGTCCTGAGAAACTCGGGCAGCGACCACTCGAACTACCTTTACCGCGACTTGCTGATGCACCGGCTTGTCGCCCATCTTCCTCTCGAAACCATGACGGGCAAACCAGTCCATCATTTCATCAACGGTGAATACTGGGGAATCAACAACCTGCGCGAACGGCAAGACGAGCATTATCTGGCGGCCCATTACGCAATCGATCCGGAAGAAATCGCGATCATCAGCAACGACACGCTCGACAGCGGCGAACCCGGGGATCTTGACGATTACCTCGCACTGGTCGATTTCATCGACTCGAACGACTTGTCCGACCCGGTTTGCATGGATTGGGTCGCGGCAAGACTGGATCTTGAAAACACGGCACTCTACTCAGCCTTCCAGATTCTGATCGCAAACCATGACTGGCCTTATGCCAACATCGACGCCTGGCGCAGAAAGATTTCGTCAACCGCCGCGATTGCAGATCCGGGCAGGGACGGACGCTGGAGATGGCTGGTCTACGACCTCGACTTCGGTCTCAACGGTAATGGTGATGCCCGGAGCCTCGCCCGCTTGCTGGACGGAAGCTGGACGTTCTCCAAGGTCATGCGCGGACTTCTCAAGAATCCGGAATTCCGTGATCGATTTCTCAATGTGTTGGCAGATCTCATGAACACGGCATTGGCATCGAAGCGTGTGGTTTCATCCATCAGCGAGATGCACGCACTCTTTGCTGCAGGCAGAACCCATCATGCGTTGCGCTGGAACGACGGATCGCGGTCGCCCGATCCCACGCCGCTTGTTGACTTCGCCATGACACGGCCGGCTCATATGCGCTCGCAGGCCGTCGAACGATTTTCCCTGCCTGGCACGGCGGACATGTGTGTCGGCATCAAAGGCCGCGGGATCATACAGGTGAACGGAATGGAATACTCCGCATCGACTCCGGGACTCGACCCATGGGCCCGTCGATGGAACGGCGTTTGGTTTCAAGGCGTGCCGGTGCGGATCCGTGCGGTTCCTGCAGAGGGATACCGTTTCATGGGATGGATCGAGACGCCGGAAACCACCAACTCCGAGATCACCATCAATCCATTACCCGGCAACTCACGCACCGCGTGGTTCGAGAAAACCGGCGAGCCAGCGGTGATTCACAAGTGGGATTTCAGCAGCGTGGACTTCGCCCGACCTTTCTCCGGCGACGGCGGGAGCATGTCGGCCGCACTCGCTCCAACATCCACATGGCTGCGTGAAAATCCAGCCCAAGGATTCGGCACCAGCCATCTGAGGATCAACAACCCGATCGGCACCATGCTGATCCTGCGACTGCCCACAAATAGTCATTCGTCACCGGTTCTCGAATTCTTGACGAGGAGGTCTGGCCAAGGCGCTGGTCAGCAGCGGATTTCCTACACAATCGACGGCACTGCTTGGGTCGAATTTGCCACGTACGATGTCTTTGATGCGGATCCCAGGTTCCATTCGTTTGATTTTTCGGGAATTCCAGGCACCTCCGCCAACTCGGATTTCATGGTACGCATCGAGTTTTTGAAAGGTCTTGGCGGCATCTCGGGCAACAACCGCTTTGACGACTTGACGCTGAGGGGAATCCGGCCATCGGAAGCAAATCAACCGCCCATCGTGCGATCCATCCCCGTCCTGCAGCATGCGGTGGCTTCAGGCCGTCCACTCGAGATTGATTTATCGGGGATCTTTTTCAATCCCGAAGGCGATTCCGACCTGGTGGTCTATACTGCGGAACCCGAGCCCATTGACGCGCTGCGAAACCGCGTCGAAGGCAGAAGACTTGAATTATCCTCCTTTTTGAAACAGGGAAATGCTGTGATCCGTATGTCGGCCGAGGACGACGACAACCCGTCTGTGGGCACGACGATTCCGCTACTCATTCATCCTCCCGCGCATCGACTCGCATCCGGCGATTACCACTTCAAGGAGTGGAGTCCGACGGAACCCGGACGTCGCTACCCATCGTCCATGCTGTTCATGATGGGGAACGACGACGGTTCCCTGGTCCAGGAGAACCCGCCGTCAAAAGCCTACGAAAGTCCACATGCGGCTTCGGTGGGCGAGTCCGTGAACTTGCCATACAATGCCGGATCGGGATCACGCATCAACGGCTTGGGTACCGGAGGGATCTCATTCACGAATGTAATGGGAGCAAGCTTGTTGGGCTCCGTCGTGCTGGCACTGGACACGCGTGATGTTGAGGGCGCCAGTGTTTCCTGGGAAGGCGCAACCCTCTTTCCAGGATCAGCCCCCCATTCATTCCATCTGCGTGCACGGGTCGGGGTAAGCGGACCGTTCATCAACTTGACCCACAGGGACAAGCCGGTGATCCAGCGAAGTGGCAAAACCGCGGGCATCCGTGAAGCAATCGGGCCCATCCCGCTGCCGCAATGGTTGCTGGGCAACGAGCATGTCCAATTGCAGTGGTGCTACCAACCCGACGGAGATGGATACGCCGGGACGGGATCAACACTGGCTCTGGACGAGATCCGGGTGCAATCCACCCAGCGGCTCTCCGCGTTTTCCGAGTGGAGGAAATGGCACTACCCGACAGAGGCAGAACAAGCAGAGGAGCGGATCTCTGGCCCCGAGTCCGATGCAAGCGGCTTGCCCAATCTGATGCGTTATGCCCTCGGGCTTGGCGCGGAAGATGATCCAAGGCATGCGTTGCCGACCCTGGTCTCCAAGAAGGATGGATTTCATCTGCGCTTTGCATGCGATCCGGATAAAAGCGACATCCGCTACCAAATCCAGGAATCAGACGACCTCCGGCGTTGGTATCGCGTGGTATTCGACTCCAGGGCACATCCATACGAGTCATCCATTCACCGAGGGTACCTGGAATACCCGTTGACGGTTTCTCCAGACGGGGGAAACCGGTATTTCCGTCTTGCCGTGGATTTCACAGGTGATCCGCCTCGAACGTATGACGCATGGAGAAGAATTCATTTTCCGAATCACGAGGAATATACCAGCGAGACATTATCGGGAAATTCAGCGATCTCAAGGGGGATTCCCAACCTGATCCGCTATGCTTTCGATGTCGGCGTTCATGAGAGACCACCGGTGATTGCGCCCCGTATCACCACCACTCCGCATGGCGTCACCATCCGCTTTCGTCATGATCCGGAGAAGCGGGACCTTCGCTATCGGTTGTTGCGATCGACCGACCTGATCGACTGGAACGAGGTGCTCTTCGACTCCGCCGACGGAGCTCCGGACGGCCTGCAGACAGGAGACTACATGGAATGGATCCAACCATCGAATGAAGACTTCCAGCGTTCGTTTTACCGGGTCGGAGTCGAATACTTGGGAACTGAACCACGCACATTCGATGCCTGGCGCATCCGCCACTTCTCACTCGATGAGCGTGCGCGCTCCGGGGTTTCCGGACCATCCGCAATCCACGACGGACATGCGAACCTGATCCGCTATGCTCTGGGTGCGGAACGGTTCGGCGACATGACGTCGTTGCTGCCCGGAATCGAATCTACGGACGACCAAGTTCTTTTCCGTGTTCCCATGAAACCGGAACGCACTGATGTGCGCTACCGAGTGCAACGCTCCTCGGATCTCATGAATTGGGATGAAGTTTTGCTCGATTCGGCACGCGAGGATCCGATGCGATACTGGTCAGACGGCTGGTTGCACGTTCCGATTCCGCACTCATCATCGCAACGCTCGTTCGTGCGGCTATCGGTAATGGAACTCTGAATCCGCACGAGCGCCGAAACGCGGAATCACCCACCGCTTAGGATCCCTCACCACAGCTGATCATGATTCGTGTCGTTCTCCTTGGAAGAACCGGCAATATCTTGTTTCAGTACGCGCTCGGGCGGGTGTTGTCGGCGAGGCACGGAGTGCCGCTGGTGCTGGACGCGTCGTGGTACAACGCCGCCGGCTGGGCCGAAGTGGGGCATTTCCTCAAGCTGCCGATCCGCGCGACTGTGGTCCGCCGCGCCTCGCTGGTTGTCCGCGCGCTGCGCAACTGCACCGGCAAGCATTACTGGGAATACCGCGGGGTGCCGATGCTCAAGGAGGATCCGCGCGATCAGTCGTTTGATCCGCGGTTTCTCGAGGCACCGGCCGATTGTCTGTTGTTTGGTTATTTCCAGACCGCGAGGTATTTTGAAACCATCGCCGACGAGTTGAGGCAAGAGTTCAATGAGCTAATCCAACCGGGAGCGCACGCGTCCCGCGTGCCCTCTTCCGCATCCTGCGGAAGAGATCTGACAACCACACTCGCCGAACCGACTTCCGTCGCCGTCCATGTGCGACGCACCGACTTCCTGCGCCACACCGCCTTCCGGGTGTGCGGACCGGATTACTACCGCAGGGCGATGGACACCATGCGCGCACGGGTTCCCGGAGCGCGCTTTTTCATTTTTTCGGACGATACCGAGTGGTGTCGGCGGACCTTTTCGTCATCCGACACCGGAGTGGTGCCGGCGGTGATTCCGAATCCCCTTCATGATCTGCACCTGATGAGCCTGGCGTCGCACCACATCATCGCCAACAGTAGTTATTCGTGGTGGGCGGCGTGGCTGGGGGAGACGCCAGGACAAGTGGTTCTGATGCCCGACCGCTGGTACCTCGAGGGCGGACCTCATGCGCCGATCGAGGAAAAGGTGCTGAAACACTGGATCCGGATTGAGACGTGAAAGGAAAAGATGAAGATCCAGGAAGATCGCGAGCGGCTCTCTTTTCGGAGGATCGGCATCCTTGCCTGTCATGCAGGTGGGCGGGAGGGCCACGCTCCTTGATGCCCCGCGCAGCTCGATGGCTTACACGGGCGGGCCGCCCGTGCCCCCCTTGTGCTTCGCGCGGGTCGCTTTCTTCCCGGAGGATAGGCATCCTTGCCTGTCTGGAACGTGTGAGCCCAGGCAGATCCGCGGCAGCGCGTTCGCATCCAAGGTAGGGCTGGTCGGCCTCGACCGGCCCACTCTCAAGGCGCAGCCGACACATAGGAAGTCACGGACGAACGGGCCGCTCGTCCCTACCTTGTCAGATACCCCAGGCTGGAAGCCCGCGGTCCATGACAGGCAAGGATGCCTGTCCTCCGATGAAGAAATCTTCATCTGTGTTCATCCGCGTTGATCCGTGGCTTCTTCTTTGTGGAGAGGAGTCGGACGAGCGGGCCGCTCGTCCCTACCGTTTGGCGAAGGGGTGCTCCGCCTAGGTTCGATCCCCTTCCCTTCTTCCCCAATCACCAATCACCCATCTCCCTTCATCTTCTTCTCACTCGGCACTTCTCACTCGGCACTTTCTTCTTCCCTCTTCCCACTTGAAACTGAACACTGAACACTTGAAACTTTCCATTCTCATTCCCGTTTACAATGAGGAAACACTCGTGGCTCAGGTTTTGGATAAAATCATCCGGCTCGAGCTGCAGCCGGAAGTGGAGAAAGAGATTCTCGTCGTTGATGATGGATCACGGGACGCCTCCGCAGAGGTGATCCGGCGATTCGTCGAGTTGAATCCTCAGTCACCCGTCCGGTTCATCCGTCACGAGCGCAACCAAGGCAAAGGCGCGGCTGTCCGCACCGCGATGGCGGCATCCACCGGCGGAATCATGATCATCCAAGACGCCGATCTCGAATACGATCCCGAAGACATCCGGCAGGTGCTGGATCCGATCCTGCGCGGTGAATCCATGGTGGTCTATGGCTCGCGGATTCTGCGCGAAAAGGCACTCGGCAGATCCGGCGTGTGCGGACTCATCACCGGAAAGCATCCGCACTCCTATGCGCTCGCTTATCTCGGCGGGGTCGCAATCACCAGATCGGTCAATCTCCTGACAGGCGCGACGCTCACCGACGAGCCGAACTGCTACAAATGCTTTCTCAGGTCGGCCATCGAAGGGATTCGGATCGAGAACGATGATTTTGCATGGGAGCCGGAGATCACGATGAAGCTCTTGCGCAAAGGAATTGCGATTCACGAGGTTCCGGTGAATTACCATCCGCGCAAGCACGAGCAGGGAAAGAAAATCAATTGGCGCGACGGCGTGAAGGCATTGTGGACGGTGTGGAGGTACAGGTAGGGGTAAACGCTGAAATACTGAAAAGCTGAAAGCAGAAAGCGGGAGAGGGAACGTGAGGGGAAAGTGCCCTTCAGAAGAGCACGGACGCTTTCTTTCAGGAGGATAGGCATCCTTGCCTGTCTCTGGTCTCGGACGACAATGTCAGATGCCGCAGGCTGGAAGCCCTCGGTCCCATGACAGGCAAGGATGCCTGTCCTCCGATGAAGAAATCTTCATCTGTGTTCATCCGAGTTCATCCGTGGCTTCTTCTTTGTGGAGAGGAGTCGGACGAGCGGGCCAGTCGCACGACGACGGCTGGAAAGCCGTCTCTGCCAACCATGGCGGCTTGAAGCCGCCACTCCATGAAAGGGTGCTCCGCGCAGGAAGAGCCCTCTACTTTACCCCATCCAACATCCACCCCATGACGCGACCGGATTTTCAGAGGCATTGGGCGCGCTTGGCCGTCTTGGCGGTCGTGTTGGCTTGGTTTTTGCCGTGGTGGGCCGGTGGCAAGGTATTGGCACCCTTGGATTTACTCAACCGGGTGATGAGTCCGTGGCATCAGGCCGGTGCAACGGAGTTCGCCAAGAACCACATCGTCTCCGACGGAGTGAGTCAGTATCTGGTTTACCGCTTGATAGCACAGCGGGATCTCGATCGTGAGGGGACGATCGGATGGAGTTCGCTGACCTATGGTGGCACCGCCGAATATGCCAACACGATGGCGTCGTACGGCGACTGGACGATGCAACTGCATCGCTGGCTGGATTTCTGGACGGCATGGCACGTCGGGATTCTGGGACAGGTCTTGATCGCCGCGTTCGGCATGCTCTCGTTCCTGCGTGGCAGGGGCATTGGATGGTCGTGGGCGGCCTGCGGTGGGCTGCTTTATGCCGCCAATTCGCAATTCGTCACTTGGCTCTACCATCGTTGGGCGATGGGGTCTTTTTGCTGGGTTCCATGGGTTCTCTGGGCGATCGACCAATACCGCGCGGGAAATCGCCGGGCATGGCCGCTGGTGCCCGCTTTCATTGCGATGGCATTCCTCGGCGGCACGCTGCAGCACTGTGCATTGGTGGCCATCGCGGTGGCAGTGATGTGGCTGGATGAGGCGCTCACACACAGGGCCGACGCTGCCGGTCGCGGCATGAAATCCGGCATTGCTGGCCAAGCTCCGCTTTTCACGCGATATGCGATCTGGGGAGTATTGGGTGCGGGCCTGTCCGCATTCATGCTGATTCCCTGCGCCGATGCGTTCCTGACCAGCAATCGGCTGGGTCTCCACACGGGCATGACCGCGAACGCCGCCGACAGCCTCTACCGGTATGGCTGGCTGCAACCGATCCTCCATGTGGCGGCGATCCCCTTGCAGTGGTTTCCTTCGATTCTCGGTCGCTGCGGTTCGCTCGACGTGCTGAAGCTCTTCAAGAGCGAATTGTTTTACATCGCGTTCTTCGGCTCACTGCCGGTGATCGTGGCCCTCGTCCGCGGCTGGAGGCGTTCGAGTCCGCGCATCTGTCGCCTGATGATCCTCGCCGGATTGATGCTCCCGCTCACTCCGCTCGTCCGTTTTCTTTATCAGCGGCTTTATCTTCTGTTCATCATCGGCGGGATCTTCGCATTCGCTCACTTCCTGCAGCATGCGGGCAGGGAAACCCGGACGCGCTGGGCCAAGCGGCTCGCTGCGTTGCTGGCTCTGATCACCGTCGGATGGACCGCGGTGAGCCTCGTTCTGCTGACCCATCAAGCGCAGCTGGAATCACTCAAGCAGCGGATCGTCTCGATGGGTGCCGGAAGCTCTTTCGGCTACCTCAGCGACTGGCTGGATCTTCGCGCCACACGGTTTATCGGCGATCTGTTTGTCTGGAGTCCTCAGCAACTCTGGCCCTTGCTGCTGCTCGCGCTCATTGTCTCCGGTCTTTGGCTCACCACATCTTCAGCACACGGGCTGAGCCGGCTCGGCCATTGGCTGATCATCGGCGGCGTGATTGCCGAGGTCA
>Ga0169931_10001970_pt1 | contig 33755 bp, 21 predicted proteins | sample Kivu_15m_20L_FD_129675 | JGI IMG/M metagenome (GOLD analysis project Ga0169931, IMG submission 129675) | Freshwater microbial communities from Lake Kivu, Western Province, Rwanda to study Microbial Dark Matter (Phase II) - Kivu_15m_20L... | ecosystem: Environmental > Aquatic > Freshwater > Lake...
AACTCATCTAATCTCTTGCACATTTTGACTTATTTTCCCCTCCACTGTGTCTGCATGCGACTCATCGAACCTTAGAGTTCCTCCACAATGCCCTGTAGAGAAGCATTCTAGGCCCTCAGTTCACTATTAAGCTGTCTTATCTGGCAGTTTTCCTTTTAAGTTGTTTCCAATTGGCGGCATCTGCCCTCTAGATCCACAATAGTTTCTGCATCATAACACATCTACTTTATTTCTATCTCAAACGACTCTCTCTGCTTTGCAACTCCCTGAGCAAGACATCATATTTCTAGTAGAGCGCCTCGATCTAACTATCTATGAGCTTACTTTTTATCTCTGACTCTTAAGACGTTGCACGTACTATCTTTCAGCCTAGACCTAGAACATGAGAGAGTCTCTGCTGTCGGATAGATTGCCAGTAGTGCGTTCCTGCCATTTTAGATCGTCCATCATTTTCTATAGAAATTAAATATTCACTGCATTTAGACGATATCTCAATATAGAATCACAGCAGACACCTAACTTGCCTATCGGTTATACATCAATAAAATAACATGGACAAAACTATGCAACACTTTAACCAGTACCAGCAAGACTCCTCTTTCGACTGGCAAGGACTCAGAAGCAATCGTTTCCCTAAAAGCAGACTAATGCTACCACACCCTGACCTCATCCACAGCGGTAATACATTCATCATTAAGGTCTCGACTTCAAGGACTGCACAGTGGCTACAGGCAGGCATCACTTCCATGGTCAACCAGCCACTAAATAGTACTCTTTCAGACCCAGATTGAGACAATTTAGCGACTTGTAACACTGGCACCCAAGACCCAGCAACAAACGAGTATAACATATGGAATTTTCACAAAAATTGCCAAGATGTCAACGCACGCACTATCAAGAGCCCGTCTACATCCACAATGACAGACCAGCTGGTATCAGGACATTCTACAATTATAACGAGCGCAGATAATACTCGTTGGAAGACAGAATGCAAAGAAAAGTTAGAATAGACCAACAAAGCAGTCGACTCGGACAGTCGACCGATCGTGGAAGCGCTAATCGAACACAAAGAAAAGGATTATAGTCACAAATATTCTGATAATGATCTGTCTACTCTGTGACTTTACCAATTCAATGAAAAAATTATTTTAGAAGACTTGCGATGATTACAACAAAATGGTATTTAGATAAGTATTAGTAATCATTTGAAACGAAATCGAGGCGAATAAGAAATTGTTTTAACACTGCCTGAGTCACTGTTTACTTTTTATTTTGTAAGTTTACTCCCTTTCTCCCTATCTAACTTGCTATCTTTTTCATTCTTTCTGCTGCCAACTGCCAATCTCCTAGCCATGACATCTTTTCTCACTAGTTAATACTAGTTTTCTGCCATCATCATTTGCGTTTTGGGTTTCTTTATCTTCGGCGGACTTCTGTGAAAATAAGAGTCTTTTTCTTACTGATTAGGTCGAGTCTACATATGTTTCAGCTCAATAATGGCTTTGTTTTGACTGCTTCTGTTAGTTTTGCTGAATCTATTAGACTTTGGGCTAGCTTGGGCCATCAGAAACCTTCGACTCGAGATCGATTGACTCATGCTCTTACGTAGCAGGGAAGAAGTGGCTTTTGCATTTTTGATGGCGAAGAGTGGAATATCGTAGCGACGACTCGTCGGGTCATAGTGCGAACTTAGCCTTAAAATGTCAATTTCTTATTTACGTACAGTACGACGACTCACCTATTCGTAAAAACGGTACTTTTCTTAAGCGTCCCTCAAAGCTCCTAACAACTGTTAACGTTATAGCTGGAACTAACGTTGTAGATCATTGATTTACTGTCTATTAGATCTCTATCTCTCTGATATTTTTCTATTGGCTGGCTATTGACTCATTTTTCTGTTCACCGATTACTGATTATCGTTGTTTGCCTTCAGCTGAGCTAGTCTACGCATGGCCGAAGTATAACTCTATCTAGCAAAGGCCGTCTGATGCTGATTGTGTCTATTTAGTTGAAGAAGAGTTTCTTCAATGTCTTTTATTTTTCTCATCTGATCTGACCCGACCTCTTTCAAAAGTTTTTCTCTCTACTGCCACTGCTTGCCAACTATCGACTCATTCAAAAACTAATTCGAAGCAGATACGTCCTCAACCTAGTTGGAAGGAGGAAAGTCTCCTTTAGCCTTTTTCTTTTAGTTTTCCAAAAGCTATAACTATCTGTTGAACTATACTTGTTTCGCCCTTAGCTCATCAAGCTATCGCAGTCTAGTCAAAAGCAATGAATTCTCAGGGTTGATGCTAGGACTGGGTGAGTTTTATAGCATAGATGCCGCTGTAGCCACTCTGAGACTAGCCAGAGATGTTGTATAAAACTGAGATAAGGGATGCAGATGGAAGATAATAGTGGTTCTACATTCGCCTCCCCAACAGTTTCTGAGCCATTTTGTGACTTTTGAGTCGGCATATGGAATTACTGAGCTGCTAGAGCCATATACAAGAGAATTAATTACATTTTTAACCGAATTTTGTGATAAATTATAAAGCGAGGACTTGCTAAGTGCATGCTCAAACTTGTTTTCAATGTGATTTGCTGCAAGTTCCACTATATCAAGTCTTCCCTTGCGCAGAATCTGTTTTCCGTCTTAGTCGCCTAGGTTCTCAATATAAAGACTGAAAGCAGTGGTTGAAAGTTCTTTTTTACGATAATTTTTAGCATAGGCTACGTTTCTCTTTCTGTTGCCCAAAAGAAATTGTGTTTCAATGTCTTACAGACTGTGAATAGATCTTAGTTATGCGCCTTTTAGCTAAACTTCTCTTCCTTTTTCGATAATCTACATTCTACTTTTTCCAACCCCGAGCAAATCAATAAGCTCTTATCCGTTGATTAATACATATCCTACACGTAATAGATAACGACTATTAGTTTGTTAGGCTAAAAGTCGATTTGAAAGGTGATCGACCATTCTAGGCACTATTCCTTTTGATTATTAAGATTCACCACCGCAAATTGTATGTGTTTTGCCTGAGTTGTTCTGTCCATAGGCTAGAAGAGCACAATGATAGCCCTTTAAAGTATCTTCGATCAAAGGCAAGGCAGTCTGATCGAATACTTGCTGTTGAGTTGCATTCTGATCGATGATCTGTGTAAAATTGAATGTTTTAAACTGACTGCCACTACTTAGGGTTATCGAAGACGGTTCACATCTCAGACCGATCTCGGCCTGTTCATGTGCAGCTACCGGCCTTACCCTGACCGCAACAGTTACGTTCTCTTTTGACATAACTATAACAGTATGGCTCTAAACTATATAATCTATAACAGAGTCATAATAGGTTTATTGTTAAATATAGACGATTAATGTCAATTGCGTTAGATCAGCTGATTTGATGTATAAACGAGTCGAGGTTTATGAAATCGTTGACGATTACATCTTCAACCTATTTCCAGTCTACGGCTGTCCTTACTTAGTTGAGACTTATAAGGTACCGCATCAGTAAAACGCAGTTGAATTTCAGTTCTCCCTCGTCTCTCACGAAAGAATCTTTGATTATAATCACTCGTTTTGGAGCCTTATAGTTCACTTGATCCTTTAAATCAAATTAATCTTTCTCTTATGATTCTGCGTTGTCTTTTTACTCGATTTTATTCTGCAAACGTGGGACCGACGAAGAATAGCTGATTGACGAGGTAGGCAAGTAGTGTAGTAGGAAAGGTTGGTAGATGAAGGGCGTGGTCGAGTTTGCTGAACTTGTGAATAAAATTTTAGCGACTAAATGAAAATATACTTACGTTAGGGACGTTTTGAGTAGGCTTACATCATTTAAGTGGTTACCTCAGGAACGGTAAGGTCAGCCCCGAAGTAGTCAGTAATGAAAATCCACTGATGATACGAAAATTACCCCAAGTTAGTGAGCGAAATCATCTATACTAGTTTCAGAGCAGCAAACAAGTAGTTCGGATTTTTTGAGATTTCGTTACTGATGTGCACTCGCACTAGCTGTTTTGTAAAGGTCTGCATAAGTAAGGCCATTATCATCGGCCAAATGTCGATAAACAGCTGGCTCAGGTTCATCTCTGAAAGACGCAGAATCAACACTCTGAGCGAAAATAGCACTAGAACTAAGAGACCAGCATGCGCATTTTAAGGACGGCGAACCACCTAGACTATTTTCTATAGCAAGTGCTTGACTCTGCTGGCATACTTGTCCTTGGGTCCAGAGTAAAGAATAAAACAAATGCGAGAAAAACTCTGAATACGTTTTTTGTTCTACTAGGACTAACTAGTGAACAAACTACTAGTAAGGTTAACTTTGCTTAGATACTCGAAGAAAGTCTCAGATTTTTTATCGAGGGATACGATCCAGTCGATGATTTCAGCCCAGTAGTTAAGAGTGCTCACACTGCAGATGAAAAAATCGTTTTTGTTGAAAATATGCAATACTTTAGGTTTGAGATCCTTAATGAAGAGCATTCGAGCCTTATCAAGTAAATCGTGAAGCACTTAGGAAGCGCACTCAGCCATAGCAAGGTTGGGAGTCGACTTGTCTTCGATCACTGGCAATATTATCTAAAGCCATTCGACCGCTCTTCGGACGATCCAGTGCACTTTCTAAGGCACATATGTTTTCTGCAGCACTTATAATCCTAGTTTTTTAAGTAATTTGAAGCAATAGATACGATACTTAGTTTAAATAGCCCTGCCTTCACCAGCCCTACACTCTTTTGTCAGCAAAACATCAGTATTGTTTCTCTCAGTCTTGTCTTTTCTGTGGATATCGTAAAAAGTTGGCGGCAGAGGCAAAACAACTTGATATTTTTCGCCTTCTTGTTCCTATTCAAACTTTTTCTTCAAGGAAGGTTCGCTGAAAAACACTACTTAAGTGTGACTTGCAATTCCTGCTACGTATTTTAGCTTTTAGTTTATCAAAGCATGAAGGTCGCTTTTGAACTTTTAGTTTTTCAATAGCTATTTAGGCGAATACTTTTTCGAGCATAAGTTTATGATCTATAGAATCCAAATGGCCGAAAGCGGACCTTTTGAGACCTGGAAGGGCTTAAGAACTTTCATGATAAGTGACCAGACTTACAGAAGGGGATCGTAGGTCAGTTCTTTTTCGTTAAGATAGACATAGTTGAAGTAAACATAGACAAAGTAGAGCAGTTTTGATTATTTTTTGTCCATGTCGAAGTTAAGCACAGTTCCTTTGTTGGAGTTGTTCTTTTGCGCATAGTGCTAGGTGAGTTATTGAAGAGGAGTGCTTTCTAGAAAGGCGTGGACGACAATATTCATAGGAAAATTGTTGACGATGATGGTTTCCATGATCTTCATGAGCAGTTCAGTGCGAGCTGGCTCAGCTCGGACTCTACCAGTGTCACTGGGCATATCTGAGCACTCTCGAATCCATATTTTTAGGTAAATGTCGATAATTTCCTTAGGAAACTTGCAGAACATGGGCTGCATTATGGAATATATTTTACCCCAAATAGAGTCCTTTTCTTTTTCCACGTAGTCGATCAAATCACGCACAATCTTATTGTAACGACTGAATCGATCAAAATTAAACGAACCCATTCCGACAGAACTGAACTCTTCTGAAGCTATTCTCACGAATTCTTAAGATAGAGGCCATGAACGCAAGATAGTTTCATAGACTGGCTATAGATCCACCAAAAGTCGTTCACAAGTCTCATAGTTATGAAGAAAATTCTTTTTTTGCACAAGTTTTCCCTGTTTTTATGAAGAAGCCAGCCCAAAAGTGACGATGGACTTGAATGTGTCGAAAAGTGTATAGGGATTGGTAAATTCAAAATTGAGTTACTTTAAATTGAGCTTGTTGAGATCGAAAAAGTAGTTTAATACTGCTTCTACTCCACGCAGAATAGATAAAATTTAATTGGTTTTTGAAATTTGTTTGAGGTCGTCATAGAACTTGACTGTTTTCAGCTGTGCTCTTATTCTTAGTCCCACTGCTGCTATCTTACTCATGCTTGCTTACATCTTACCCATCATATCTTATGGCTCTTACTCTGCTTCTTAGGTCACTGTATGGGTCAAACTGCCGCCTATTTCCTTGATCAGTTTATAGTAGGTGAAAAGTATGAGTCGAATACACTCAGTACACTCAGCTGGCTCAAGGAAGTCAGCAATAAGAGGAATGCAGGCAGTGATGAATTAAATGAACTGAGATCGCACATAGGCGAAAGCCGTCTGCAGACCACTCAGCAAACTTTTCAGAAAAACTGGACTGGCAAACACTTGCTTGAAAAAGCCGCGAACTCTGGTAAGCTATGCTTTTTTTCGGAAAGAAGAATCGAAAAAGATGTTATTGACAAGATGAATGAGCTGGATCTGCATGATGTATTACTTGTTTAGCACAACCTGAGAAAGCACTCGGAATAAAGGCTTCATTATGTAAGACACGAATTTCTAGCAAAGAATGGGATTTTCAAGGAAACCCAGTAAAGTTTCAATAAGTTCTACTGCAGACGCGTTCACTCCAGCGTTTCCTATGTAAAATTAAACTCCCATGCTTTATATTGCGTGACCTTAGATGTACTTTACAGCCAGAATGACCAATAAGTCAAGGTAAGTCATGCGCTAATTGGGCGCTTTTACACGTTATACAACCGATAAGGCCTTGGGCAACACTGGTTCTTTTGGGGCAGCCTTAACTTCAACAAACTAAGCAACGCTCTACTCGAGCGTGATCAACTTAGCTGATTGCTGTGTCGCCTTCGCCCGATACTAGTCCAGACTCTAGGAAATCTAAGTCTGATACACATATTTAAGGAAAGTAAAAGAACCGTTCGCCAAAATAGATCTAATTCTTCTGAAAGTATTGAAAATGTGGCTAGTGTCGTAGACTGCCTGGATCAGCAAAATGCCCTTAGGAGTTTCATACCATTAAGCACAACCAACTACTAGTTCTTGCAATAAAGGCTAAAGCACTCTAGTTAGTAGACTCATGCTCTAAAGCAGCCAGTTTCTAGCAGCGTGACGGACTAGAGGATTCGGGTCGTCGAGAAAATCAAGCATCCTAAAGAGACCAACTTTGTTGAGTTCATTGAATTCAGCGTGAGAATGCAACAAATCTTTATACTTGTGTCCCGTGAGTCTCCAGAAATGAGCAAATCTTTGAATGGATGCTTCTTTATCGGGATCATTCTGAGTATTGAATGATTTTTTGACAGTCTATGTGAATTCATTCGGAAAGTGTTTGCTGAAGCTTACGATGAGTTATATGATTTTAGCATGCATGTGAGGATAGTCAAGTAGTGACCAAAGCTTCTCCAAAGCAATTTTCTGGTAATCAACTCCTACTTTGTTGACTTTTTCTACCATTATTATGCCCTTTAGTGAAGAATATATTGGGTGTTTGGCCTCCCACATCAAGCAAACGATCATCGCTTCAATCGCACCCAAAGAAACCAAAGGATTTAGCACCTTGATACCACCCTACAAAGCCTGGAACCACCTCGGAAGACCACTCAACTAGTGTCTGGGAAGATGCAGTTGAAGCTTAACGATGGCCATGGCGCTGAGCTTGAATGCTTACTAGTACTGTTGCACATTCGAATAGCTCTTAACGATAAAGGCCAGCTTCACGAAGAACTGTTAGAAATTTTCATTAATTGAAACGTACCTTAGTTAAAGAAAAATTACCTATTTTCTTCTTAGAGTTGACGGTTTTTAAGCTCTTACTGATACCTTATCCTTTCGGGTGGTAAAATAGTTTCTCCAGTTTCTTAAAAGTACTTAATATTGATGTTATCTTGCTCTTTTTTGTTAAGTTTTGTTACTCCTCTACGCCTCTACACTAAGTTATATAGTAGAAGCACTGTGTCGCGCAGATAAAGTCGATAAACGCTACCTCTGCTCTGATCGGCCTGCTTGACTACTTCAGCTAGTCCTCTGCATACATAACCAAGGATAACTGTTATGTATTCAAGCTCATCCAGACCGTGTTCATGTCTCATCAGCTGTATGTAGCAAAAATCAATATATTTGATAGCCTCTAGGGCTGCTTCTTCGTTTTTTTAAGTGATCCCCTTTACAAATGCTAAACCAAGGCTGTCGAAAATGACAACATAATAACTAGGCAGATTCTATAGAAATCTTTTGCCGATCTTGAAGACTTAGTCAGTATAATCGTGATTGTGCAAGCCTTAGAGACGAGTTCCAAAATTAAAAACGTACCGAAGAACACTTGGAGCCAGCTGATGAAGTGTTGCCTCTACTAAATGGGAATGCTATATATAGAAATTCTGAAGAATTTTGAGGGGAAAAGCACAGTCATGGTCTGAGGTTGGTACGGTCTCAAGGATGTTCTGAAGAGCCTTAGTGACATAGGCCAAAACAAACTAGTTTTTCTCAGTTATCATAAAACGGTTTTCCTAGTCTTATTTGCCAAAAATCCATCTGTTGACTCTCTTAGTGATACTGATTTCTTTCTTGCGGAATAGCCTAAGCAAAGCTTCGACCAAGACTCCTCTTTAGTGATCTCCTAGCAGCGGTGAACGGATTCGAAGATGGCTGAACATGAAATCTAGGGCAGTTCGCTTTACTATAGGTTCTTCTTCGCCTAAGCATCCAATGAGGGCACTCACTACTAGAGACCCAACTCTGGGGAAGTTGTTGTCATCGTTGCACTCGTCAACTCCCTCTTTTATCTCAGCTATGCCTGCACTCACCATCAGAGGCACCTTGTCCAGCCTGATCTCGTCCTAGTCTCTCAAAATCATACGCTTGGAAGAAAAAGGAACCTGACTCTGGAACAAACTGCCGTGTTTTTACTACACGCCGGAACCATCAAGACCTTCCAATTTCTTAAGACTGCTTGGATCATCTCTATTTTCCTAAATAATTTTGTCTTATTTTTTTTATACTTTCCGGTCACTTGACTCTCTCCTGCTCCTCTATTCCTCACGAGAATCCTCTGCTATTTTTTACAAGCCATTCATGTGCATCTCAGTTTTATTCAAAAACTTCTATGACTCAGCTGAGAAGTCAGACACGTTTATGGTTTTCTTTTAGGTCTAGTCTTCCAAGTTGTGGATGGGCGAAACTAGTTCGATATCGGGCGTCAGAATGTTGATTTCTTCCGTAGGAATGATCTATTAAGAGTAAGTACGATGTATGTTTTTCAAAACTTGTTTCTAGGAATTTTCATCAGCAAAATGAATCTGTTTGCTAGAAACTCCATTTTCTGCATGCTCATGCCCTTGTTATGTCAGCTAAATTTCTTTAATAAGATCAGAGAAACCTCTTTCTTCAGTGAATTCTTCTTAGCCTTTGACTTGTTCCATCTTGGGGATAACGTTAGAAAGAAACTTGATGCCTGCTGCCCGACAATCTGAATATTTGAGAATGAGGGACCAAGTACACCCCACTACGAACCGACGTCCGACTTGATCGAGCAAGCTCTATAGAGTGCTGTCGATCATCTGAATAAGTTTAGCTTGGATTGTCGAACCTTTGACTGAAAGTAGAGCCTTTAGTAGTCCTGGTAGCATAGGCACGAGTTATTTGCCCAGAAGCAGGTAGTGGTTGTTGATCAGTCTGATTATCATTTGTCGCTGATCCAGACTGTTTGTATGCACCAACTGAGGCAATATGCTTACGCTGTACACTGCCAGGTCTTCAGCGAATAATCTGATAAAGTCATTGATGTTGCCTTATACGCTCATTTTCATGTTAGTAAAGATGAGCCCGTGGATACGAATCACCGATTAGTGAATCTTCTCAGGCAAAATAGGGTTCATACACTGGTTGAGTCGCTTCGAAAGCAGTACTTTGTCAGCTATGAAGGGCGACGGATATGCTCGTAAAGTCGATTCAAGGTTGATCAACCAACTGCTGATGTCAGTCCATTCAGTGCTATTCGAAAACGCTTCTAGTTGTTTGCCCAAAATGCTATTGAGTTTCTCAGTCATGCCTGCAAACTTCTTTGAACGCTCAGGATTCATGCTGTCAATCTATTAATTCAAACCAAAAGCATCATAGCAATCAATAGTCATACCAAAAATAATAAAAAATACCAGAAGACCTCAAAGAAAAAGAATAAAAAAGCTTTGATTGATGATTTTTACTTTCAAATATTGTAATCAGAAAATATATATATATTCATTCATCATCATTAACACTTTTTTCTTCCTCGGATTCATTCTGTTCTTACTTACCTGTATGCAGTTCCAGCCACTCTGAAAACACCCTTTCTTCTATTTAATGACCTATTATTATTTTTTAAAGCTCTTTCTGGAACCTGCTTATCCTTGCTTATTCTTATTCGTTTAAAATCACTTTAAGTTAAGCGGCCTTTTTCTCGTTATAGCGGTCGAAAGTGAGCCGACTTAGATAAAGCCCCTGTCCTGGCGCAAGATACACTGTATATCTTTCTTTACCAAAAGCTTATTTAATAGCAGTCTAGCCATCCAACTATTCGTAGCATATCTTCACCAACAGACCAATCATCTTTCGTATCTGGTGGTAGATGAAACTTTGGCCGATCAGCGTGAATCTCACAAAAGTCATGCATTTGCTAATTTACTTCTCTTATTATTGCAATTACTTTTACTTTTACTTTGCGATTTTGTTTTTAAAGTAGCCGCTGACCGCATCTTGACTGACTAGCTCGACCTTCATGGCCATCATGTAGCGATCACATCTGGGATTATCAATTTTGTAGCCCTTAGTAAAATTATGAAAATTATGAGTGCCCAAATAAAGAGAACACAGTTGATTTAGCTTACCTAGCAACTCATCTTGTTCCAACTCATTCAGTACTTTCGCCTATTTGTAGTCAATACGATTCAAAAACAGTTTAAGAGGTGCTATGTAGTGGTACACTCTCGAGCATGCAGCGTGCCTGACATCAAAACTTTTTCCTATTCTTTTTATGGCCAGCACTCTTATTTCCGTAGGCAGTTCTCCGTTCAAGTCTTTAATGACCTTGTTCAGATCAATCTACTTGGTAGCTGCGTTAATGATGTATCTCTGATCGAACTCTAGACTGCACGAAATGCCATTACATAAAGCATGTACTTTCTTATCAGTTCGTCCACCTCTCGACCACTTTATTCTGCGAAGATTGGCCATATTCGTTTTAAGTATGAAACCGTTTTCGCATAGTATTTTGTGAAAAATGTTCTAAATAGTGTTTTCGGTGTCCCTCTGGTACTGCATGCCCAGAAAGGGCTACCCGTTGTATCCGAAAAAAACGACAACTCGCAGCTTAAGAGAACGACCGTCTCTGTGCTATCTTTCCCCTTCCATTGTATTTGATAGTAAATAATGATGTTTAATCGATGAATTATATTGCTTCAACAATAAAGATGTAAATCAACATACGAAAAATAAAAACAATTATGAGTTAAAAATGAGCTTAAGGTTGAACTTTGCCGATCTTAGGCAGCCTTTTTGGAAACATAATTTTTTTTTGATATTGCTTTATGTTATTTTTGAATAGTGGAACCTCTGAAACGGAGCAAAAGCTCTTTGGATTAATAAAGTACTTTTTAATTCAATTAACTGATTAATATGCCAAGAAGAGCTTGGACCAATGATGTAGCCATAAGTTAACTCAGGAAGACAAAGCTCTTAAAGAACTAGTGGCTTAAATAGGCGAAAGTCACTGGACTCGACTATCATACAAGCTGACCGAAATCACAGGCAAAAGCAAAAGAACAGGCAAACAGTGCCGCGTGAGGTAAAAACAAGACTATGAAGGTGGATCAACGTGCTTTCGCGTGCTGCTGAGAAAGAACAGTAATGGAGCTAGAACTAAGAAATGCTTTTTTGGTAGTTGCATGAATAGCATGGCAACAAATGGAGCGAACTAGCCGCATATCTTTAAGGAAGGTAACTCATCTTTCATCTAGATGCGAAAATTCCATCAAAAACTTTTTCTATTGCAGAATCAGGCGGATTCTTCGGAGGATATGGAAAGTTGTTGGATAGAAAAACACCACGAAAGTGGTCAACAAAATCAAATCTCAGATCCTTTCCTACATTTTCGATGAATAGATCACCCTTCTGGGGGGTTCTGAGCTGGAGAGGCAGTTAAAACAGAACTGTTAGAGGGTCAAGCGAAAGATACTGGACTTCAGGAGGATCAACATAAGAGATAGATTCGTAGATAGAGATATGATTCAAAAATGTCACGAGATAATCGAAGAGATGTAAAGAATACACTCCGAGTATTATAATCTAGGAGGTTAGCAATTAGTTTATAATAAGCAAAAGTAGGAGGAAAATTAATATTTATAAAATTTGCTAGACCTAGACATGGCTCCAAAAATGAAAACTAGATCCTCTTTGTTGACTAGCTAGGCCCTTTTTAAAAGCTAAAAGAATATAAAAAGAAAAGAAACAGAGATAAGTTCTCCATAAATCTAATAGTACATGCCTTAGAAAAAACCAAGGAGAAAAGTCATAAAACTTCAAAGTTTAAGAGTGATATCTTCAGACTAAGCATAGTAGTAATCTGCTTTTATACCCGAAATCGATTAAGAATCATCCTAAAAATAAAAATAATTTAAAATAGATAGAAGCAATAGATGTATAAAATACTAACCCAAAAGAGTGTATAAACGTAATCTTTTTTAAAGCAAAAGCCCTAGAGACAGCAATAGACTGCCTATTATATCTTGTTCGCCTAAAAAATAATATTTTTTTTAGGAAGAATCTTAAGAAAACCAAGAGATTCATAAGCGGAGACGGTCTAACAATAAGTCTGATCACTCCATTAAAGATCAATGATAGGATAATACTTTGTTTACATTTATATCTGATGATTTTATATGCTTTTGATTGGATGTAGCTTACTGATAGTATGTGAATGAAACGTAGATGCCTTTAAATATATTTTTGAGAACTAAAGACGAAATGGTTAAAAAAGCACCTTGGGATGATAAAGTACGCTTATTCTTATTCAGGAAGACGAAGGACTTAGGAAACTAGTTGGTTAGATGGGAGTTAAGAGGTGGACGTAGCTATCATTGAGGCTCGTCGAGTAAATAGGAGGTGAACAAAGAAGTGGCAAACAGTGCCGTTAAAGGTAAAAATATGTTAAATTAGATGGCTAAATGTTCTCGTTCGCAAGGACAAGGAAGAAAAGTAGTGGACCTCGAAATAAGAATAGATGTTATGGCAGTTGCATGAACAGTATGGCAGCAAGTGGACAAAACTCGCACAACATCTGCCTGGCAGGTATTAATATGGTAACTTAGAAGCTAAAACTGCATTAAAAACCACTTTTATTCAACGATTAGACGAAGACTCAGAGGCATCTGGAAGGCCTCAGGCTCAAAAATAAGCACCGAAGCAGTAAAAAACATAAAATCCGACACTCTTTCATACATTTTTGGAGCAAAAGATTGCGAGCCTGATTTACCTAAAGACTCCAAACAAATGAAACTGTTGAGGAATCAGTGCGAGCGTTTAAAGCGATAGATAATTGATTTCTAAAAATACGACCCGAAAGACAAATAAACAAAAAAGCAAATTAGACCAGTCTGTTAATAGACAGTCAGAAACATCGAAGATATCAATCAGAAATATTATTTAACTAATGATTTAAATCGAATCGAGGAAGAGCCTTAATAAAATCAAGAATAAAGCTAAAAGATGCCTTCAAACAGTGAAGAATCAGAAAAGCAGTCCGCCTTATCGAGTAAAAAAATATTTATGTTAAAGTCATAGATGGTTTCTCCCCTTGTAGGAAGCACAACGCCTTAACAAAAAATAATGAAAAGAAGAAACTCAAGTCAGTAAACACCAAAAAGACAGTAAAAAAGTAAAAAAAGTAAAATTCCAAAGGAACCTAAAAAGACTTAGAAAATCAAAAAAGTGGCTTAAAAAATTTAGAAAAAAGATGCTGGCAGTGAGAACTAGAAATAAAAGTGTATCAATAAAACCCGTAAAATAAAGAAGTATCCGCTGTAAAAAAGCAATAAAATAAGCCAGGAAGTCAAACAAAGATCAATTAGAGAGTCCTGGGTTTAACAATTCTTATAGGGAGTCCCAGGCAATAGCTACCTAAAACCGTCAAAGTCTTAGAGCAGCATGAAGATGATAAAAGGCATATCTTCTCAAAAAAGTTCATACCAATCTTCTTTGTTCACTCCTCGATTAATAAACCCTGAACAAATATTCAACCCTATACCGAAAAAACCCTTAAACTTGTTCAGATAGAGAGAGCAAGATCCTTCTTATTAGCAAAAAGCAGTAAAATCTTCTTTCAAACCTTTCGAATCAGAAGAACCAAGCTATGGAAACGGCAAAGTTGCTATGCCATGTCCTAAGCAACCTTCCTTCAATCGTCCTTTAGGAAATTTCTTCAATAGCTTGTCTGGTAACCCATAAAGCAACGTGGTGATGAATCTTCGTAGCGGATAAAAACTTCCAAAAGCCAATAGCAATCTTAGCGGGTTAATGTCCAAATAATCCATGAGATTTTCATCGAAAAGACTCTCACCCAAAATATCGTTTAAGTAATGATCTGTAGTTGATAATGATTATATCTAAATGATATGTGAAGTATGATTTATGTACTCGATCATTGGAGGGCGTATATTATGATGCGTGCATCATAGGTGGGGAAACAATAGCAGCCGTAGAGCGGAAAGATATCTCCGTAGCCGTAGTAGTAGCTTACTGAACGATTGTTCGTGTTGTATTCGTTCAGAGCGAACACGTCAGTGAACTTGAGCTCAGGAATATTGCTGTCCTTTATCTAGCTCACAGCTTGAGATTTTACTTGTGCTTTGATCCAATACTGTTAACCGATCGATTATAGTTTAATGACTCCAATCCGATGATCCATGCCTGCTGTTACTATTCTATCACTTTACTGATTAAAAAGAGCATTAGCCACAAAAGATTTATGACCTATAAGTTTACAGCAGTTACTGGACCGATAGTTGAAGATAAGAATATAATTTTCATAGGGAAACAGCATTAAAAAAGTTTAGTTAAGTTTTTGAAACACAGAGAACTGTCTGATAGGTGTTTCTGTCTTTATGATTCTTTTCAAGCTGAACTGATTGGCATCTATTACTAAAATGACTTATTTGAATCCAAGACCCACCAAAATTTATTGTGAAGTATCAATAATGTCATAGCAGTTGGCTTAGTCTTTCATTAGGAACACTCCAGTCTTGGTCTAGTAGTCCTTTAGGGCTGTAAAGTACTCGCAGCCGTAGTAAATACGGTTTCCTTATTGTACTACTGTGTTATTATCAAAACGTGAAGGGAATTGCTACTAAATTCGACTTTTTTACAGCAAATTTAAAAACTAAGACTATTGTCTTTCCCTAAAATCCACCGAACATATCAGTCTGTTACCTACCTGATATGAATATCTGAGACTTGCTATCTGTCCATCCGCTCTGAAGGTCTTGACTGACGCCTTGAAGTACGGCTCATAGTACTAATCGTTGCCGAAGATAGTAGAGCTGGCTTTTGATAAGAATCCTTCTCCTTTAAGACCTCGATTGAATTTTTATACGACCTGGCAGTCCTTGCCCTAGTATGCTACTTTAATGAGCTGGCCACTGCGATATCCGATGTATATCTATAGATTTTTGATAGAGACTGAACTAGTTGTGGGCACATAGGTAAGCTTGCTTATGTGAATGACCGATATGAACCTTCGAGGCATTATGTTTGTGAGCTCAAGATTTATAGGAGCCTGCTTTTATGAATTTTTGTTAAAGGGGTACACGCAGATGAGTGAGGTCTAGTGACGGATATCAGCAACTGCGATAAAAGAAAAATCTTAGTGTGAGTAGGTTGAGTATACCAGGTGGAAAGGGTAGGTAGGACATTTGTCTTTCTTTATCTATGCCTTGAGTTTAAGTGTCTGCAGGCCCTACTTTTACATAATTAATTACAAGTGATATAGCAGAGCATGGAGGAAAATTTACACAAGACTATGCACATGTCGATAGGCTGGAAATGGGATATCTCGTTCATTTTCGCCAGGTAAATACAATCAAATATAGCTGGACTGCCCTCAAAGATGACACTTTTTTGATCATAATAGGTCTAGTACTCACGTTGCTCACAAGCACATGCTCGATAGCTTTGCCCACACTAAAAAACAAAATAATCGCTAGATTGTTCCGTAAGAGAGGAGACTCAGCTCTTCTGATAAAGCAAAGACAAAGCGACTAGACCCAAAATACTGATAGAGGAACTGAGCTGACTGAAAGGACGAAGCCCAAAGAGCTTATTTTCAACTTTATCTACATGTTTGTGTGCAGTATATTCCACATAGCGACTATGATGCTGATCATGACCTACAACGGATACGTGGTTATAGCAGTTATTCTGGGACTTGCCCTGGGTTTTGCTTTATTTGGGACAGATAAGGATAAAGACAAAGACATACCAGTCAACTGCTGTGCAGCCTGATTAATACAATTATTATAGTAAGAAAGAATACAAAACATGAATGATCAATGTTAGCAGTTAATCACTTTGTATTTCTTTTGATGCTGGCTATCTTTTTGTCTAACTATAAGATGAGATACTAATAGTGTTGAGTGCTTTGAAGATCAAGTCGATATTTTCTTCAGTTTGTTTCACATCTTTTTCTATCTAATCGACCACTGAAAAAGTATTAATCAATCCATCAATATCGTGGTTTAAAGTTTTGCGGTCTTCGTGTAGCAAACTCATTTCTGACTAGATGAGTCTATACTAGCCTTACAGTATTCTATTAGATTAATTCAAAGCATTCAACCTTTCCTTGTGAACTATATAGAATCTGGTTTACTATTTGTGGTTTCGTTGATGTACTGTTTGAGGAGTTATCCTGTTGATATTTGTTACATAACTCAATATACACATCAAAGCATTATCCGTCTAAGCTAGCTTCTTATCGTGTTTTTTGCGTTTATCAGCTCAACTTTGTTGTTGCGTATCCGGCTCTAGCCCTATCGTAGTCGACTCTAGCCCTATCTTAGTCTGCTCTTGCTTTAAGCCTTGGGTAGTTCCTTTATGGGCGAATGGTAGAGGTTGCTTCTGGAGGGCAGTTTGCTAAAGGATTTGTGAGAGCGTATGCCATATTTGTTGTGTATGTCTGCTTACTTGATTTTCTTTGATTTTTAGTTTATGTGTGGACTGAAAGTGCACTGCGAAAGGTCCCTGCTGACTTACTATTACTTGTCTCTGATCATTTTGTTAAGCCTACTTTCCTGCCACAGAGAGTTTCTTTAGAGGAAGTTGTGAGTGTTGGAAAGCAAGTATCGTTTTTTCTCTCTCAGGATGGGCTGAAAAGTGCATTAAATGTCTATTTTTTAACGATTCTGCGACTGTTTCTATCTGAGGGCCTGCTGACTTCTCTTTCCCTAACGATATAGGTGCTACCATATTGGCTAATAGTATTCACCTGTATGTTTTATGTGTCGAGGCTAGTAATTTTCTTCACTGTATTTACTCTTTTTTGGCGAAAAACGTGCTCCTGTGTATCTAGGGTTGTATTCCTATTATTTTTACTTTCTTTGTTTTTTTGATTTAAATCTTTCTTTAGAGTTGGATCGTTCGATAGATTGAGACCGTTCGAATACTGGAGAATGTTTTTCGGGAGACCTGGAAGGTGATTGATATGAAGGTTAAAAATGACTCTAGTGATTCGTATGCTTGCGGTTGTTTCTGGCGAGGGGGTTTTTGACGATCTCGTGGTAGGGCTTGTAAAACATTTACTATTAAACTTAACTATTTACAACTTATATTTGCTATTAAATAAATGAAGGAATATGTTGAGATAGTTAACATTCATAGTGAGTAAAATCAGGGCTGTTTTTGAGTCTTAAGCATCTTTTTCATTCTTTACATCTTTATCTTCTACTCTTCCTTCACCAATGTCTACAGGTAAGCTTTTCTTTCGCAGTTCAGGAAAGTAGAAATCTTTTGGAACTAGGGATCTTACTTGTCGAGCATTCTAAATGACCATAAAAGTACGATAGAATGAGACTGATGCTTTGCTGGTCGAGCTTCTATCCGTAAGAAACGTCCTTTAATTTACGGATTTTCTATGTCAATAGCTTAAGATTGCTCTGCAGTTAATCGATCTTTTCTTCCTCGTGCATTTTAAACAAACTGCATATAATATAGTATACTTATTTTGTTTGTTAGTCTTGGTGAGCCTGAGGTCTACAAAAGATCGATAATTCCTCAATTTTTCCAGCTTTTTATCATGTTCCTTAAAACTTTTGACTGTTCTACATGTGCTAATAATTACTGTTATATTTCTTAATGCTTGATTTCTTAGCGTTTTCTTAGCACTGACTCGAGCATTTGATCTTCTACTATTGTTTTTTTCATCAAGATATTTTCTTTCATTTCCATCAGTCTAGAGTGGTTGCGGGAAAACTTTTACATGCGTTTGGAGAGTTCTTGCTAGGTTTATTCCATAAATTTGTTTGAATCTGCTTATCTTTTTTTGATAAAACATTATGCTTTGTTTTTGCGGCCTTGCAAGATGCGATTTTACTTTACAAGTTACTGCTCGAGTACTCTTGAATCCGATTTTTATATTTTGTTCAGGTATTTGGTGACTAACTGATTCTGCTTTGTCAGAGATTGATGACCGATGAAGTCGGAGTGGTACCTGGACTGGGAAAGACTGGCTGCCCTTGAGCTCTTGTTAGGAGAAACAAGTAAAGTTGGTTGAGTATTCGTGAGTTGTATTCTTGAGAGGCGTGCCTGTGAGTCCATTTGTGTTTGCGCTTCGAATCGATAGTGCACTTTTTGCAGAGATCTGTTAATGTTACTGAATTTGTGCTGGTGAAGACCCTGTTTTCTGAGCTGGAAAACTTTCATTTTGTTTTATATTAATTGCTGTTTTTTGTTGAATTGTTAGCACTTATGCTCGCACTCGTTTTTTTACTTTTTACGATGTTTTTGTAGCTTTTGCTCGCACAAAGATTGATTTTCTAGCTTCAAGGCTGCTTCCTTTCTGTATTGCTCGAGCTAGCTCTACATTTTAGAGTACTGCTGGAAGCTTTTGAGTTAACTTTTGATGATGTGTGCGATCTAGTTGTTATAGATGTTACTTATTGTTTGAGGAAGGCTGAGGTCTAGGCCAGCACTTGCACTTTTCTGATGTTTTTTGCTGGTTTGTGGGAGTGGGGGGCAGTCTACCTACCGAGAAGGCTTTATTTCATGTTCTATTATAGAAGGAATATAGCAATTATCAAATAAGGTAAGACAGTCGTTATCACAATCTTCTCTATATTATTCATTAATACATTTAAATATAATTAAGATATATGTTTTTTATACTTTTAAGCTTATCTTTTTGTTTCATCAGTTGATACTGTTTCTTCCATTGTCTTCAAAGTTCTTGATTACTACATTCTGGGAAGGTTCTTCTTTGATCATTTCGCCTGCAACTTATGGCTAAGCTGCCTCTTACTCTTCCCTTTCAGTCAACAAAGACACATTTTTCTTCTGTTTCTGAGCCTGTTTGTACTTCCATAGACCATATCCTCCTCCAGCCAAGATCAGCACTGCCAGCACAATAATCACCACAATGTACCACTTAAGACCTCCAGGTGAGGGCGGAGTTGGTGGAACTGGGTTTTCGAATTTGACCAGCTGACTGTGATTGGCATCCTTGTAATCGTTAAAAGCATTTATACTTATCTGCTTGAAATCTGTAGCTTGCTGGTAGTTTAGCAATAGACTGAAGCCAGAACTAACAATGAAGGAGGTCACAAAACCTTAGCTATATTCGTCGCTAATGTGGCTAACGATGAGTATGCTTGAACTAGTCAAAAATGCTTCGTGGTACTTGACTTTGTTCTTGGATAGTCTGATCTGGGTGCCGAACACGAAAGAAGTCCTGGTGTACAACTGTCGCTAGTAAGCCACAATTGAGGCTTCTTAGAGGTCTTAGCTGTAGTAGGAGAGGAAGATGTGGGTGTGAGTGATGGCTTGCCAGTTGAGAAGTCTATGGTTTCCGTAACGGAAGTATGATTAGATGAGAGCTTTGAACTGTAGTCCTTGATCTTGTTCGGTAAGGGTGATTACCATCGAGAGAGAGGCAGTCGAACTGACAAACAGCTAAATCTATTCTTAGTCTTGAGCAATCAGCTCTATTTGCTTGAAGTAACTATCATCTAAGAGAATCAGCTTGATGTCTGGAATGGCTGACAATCTGATAGAGCCTGCGTTCTTTATTTTGCCCAAAGAAGTGAATTTGGCATATCCAATACCATAGTCTCCAATCGTCACATGTAAATAGTCTTCCTTAGGATCATCGCTTACATCTAGATCGTTAATAGGGTAGACCTAACTGACACCAAAAGTTTTGCTGTTCCATTAATCGAGGAAAGTCAGCTTATCATCATCAATAGAGAACACTTTGACTGTAGATTGTTTGTTATTGCTGTCAATATCTTAATCATTGTCGAGTATGAACAAAAATTATTGAATGTCTTCTTATTGGTTCCTGTATTGGACGAACATCTAGTCGAAATGTCTAACATAATTTTCTTTAGGAATATTCATCGTGGCCTGGTAGACTAGTTTGTCTTTGCTTGACTCATATCTATGCACCTGCTGGATCGAATTATTAGAGCAATAAACAAACAATCCAGATAGCATATGGTACTACAGGTTAGTACATAAACTGCTTTAGATCTATATCGCATCTAGAATTGCCAATTTTTCGTCCATAATGATGAGATAGTTGTTTTATAGAACTATGATATTTTTAGTGTGTGTCTATACGAAATCAACTGCAAAGTGTATCTGAGGGAATTTCTTGAATTATTTCAATGGAGTTTGCAATCTAATCTGATCACCACACATCAGACAATCTATCTTGTAGTCTATTATCGATCCGTTATAGAAAGTCTGCACCAAAAGAGGAAGTTGTACGTTATCGGCTGATGAAGGAAGAACGAGAATGTTAGTGTTTGGTACGTCTTTGATGTATACTGGGTAGTTTATGCCTTCTATTTAGGTTGTAGCTTCTTATGAGTCTGATTTGCTTTATACTGATATGGTCAGCACGATGTCTTCCTTGAACTTGTCTTCGGGTATGTGAGAACTTACAAATAGCTAAGGGCTGTCGTCAAAGAAGTACACTGAGGGCTATTGGTTGTTGCTGGTAAGTAACCAGTTGCCTGACAAACGAGGCTATCCTTACACTTACAGCTAGTAGTATTCAAAATCAAGAGCTCCTCTGAAAGGTTTCATTATCTTCATAGTGCGTTTTCCGTTGCTAGTCGGTTCAGATAGCAGACTCAGAACATTGTTGACTGGATCGTAGATAAGTGGAGTCGAGGGCACATCGTATTTAAGCTGTTGAGTTTTAGTGTATTGCTGCTTCAAGGGATTGTATATTTATTATGAAATCGTGTTATTGGCAAAAATAATCCTGTAGGAGTCTGTAATTACGTAACTCCACTAAGAATCAGGTCTATAGCTGCCGATCTGCGCAACAATACCCATGTATTTGACTGAATGGTCTTACAAAATTGAAAATTTGGCTATTTTTGTTGGCAGTTTGACAAAGAATTAAGTAGCAGTGATGCTTTAAACGAATATTTAGCGAGGATAGAAGTACTATACCTATACAAGTTGTTAGGGTGTAAAGAAAGAATCGTCGATTCTTGTAAAGTAGGGTGCAGAATTGAAACTTACTCCAATATTTCGGCCTGTCTTTGAAAGCAGAATGAAGTAGTTGTCGGCAATGAAGAGGGAAGAATAGGCAAAAGGGTAGCCTGATGAGGTGAATCCTACTCCTTTTTTGTTAATATAGACCCACTCAGCAATACCCACATACTTGTAGATCCACATCACTATACTCGTGCCATCAGATAGAGTAGTAGCTTTTATCTTGTCAATACTTGTCCTGGTACTAGAAATAGTTTAAAATTTAGCGTAGAACTAGCATGATGTTTATGATGAGGCATCAATCGAACACTTATCGATGTAAACTGCACCTTATCTAATAGAATTTACGCCTACGTAGTAGAATTATGTATTAGAAATGCTTAGCACAGTCGATACTTATGTAGGCTCGAATGAAGGCACGATCGGGTAGTTTTTGAAGTGACGGATCTCAGCATCGAAGTCAGCATTATTTGATGGTGGCAAATTGTACTTAAGGTTAGCACCTCCAAAGTACTGATCCAATTTGAGATTTAAACCTTTCTGAGGATCCACTTTGAAACTCTTGTCTTTGAGCGATTCTCTGTGCACGATGCTTTCTGTGTCAGTGATCGGATTAAGTTAAAGCTTGAACTGACAAGTGAAATCAGTAGAACGGCCTTTGATGGTCACTGTTGTCTTCGTTTCGACTTTATCAATCTAAAGGAAAGGCTGACCTGCGTATATCATTTAAGCTTTTTTGCGTCCAAAAGTAAAAAGGTAGTCTTTGTTGTCAGATAACAAAAATGCTTTATCAGCGTCAGTAATAACTCTCTTTCTCAACTAGTTAAGCTTGTGCTGGTTTCTGTCGTATATGTGCAGCTGTCGGTTGCTGGTCCTGAAGGCCACTAGCCTAGAGTTGAACTGAATCTCATCAATATTGCTATCCATAGGGTCAACTGCGTATCTATTGAGAATCTTTGAAGGGCTGCTCAGCTTGTGCTAGGTTATCTAAATCTGATTTGCCACCATTAGTGTCCCAGTTTAGAATGAATATGCCAGGGAAAGAGGAGGGCTTTGAAGAGGAACAACATTGAGAATAGTCACATCAGTCTCTAGAGAATAAGAGAAATAGACGAGTCTTGAATTTTTAGCATCAGCCACTACTATTTGATTGTCTTAGCTGATAAAGAAATCAGTTATTTAGAGGGTTCTAATGGCCAGTTTGGACCCATCTATAATGTTTGCGAACACTATCTCGTTGTTTTCATTCAGATAGTAGATCAGAATGTAGCTGACTGGCTTCTCTTAATCAGTGATGTCGTTGTTGGCCGAAAGGAAGTAAGTATGCCCGTCAAAATTAAGAACTCTAGTTTTTCTGTTCAGTGATGTCAGGAAAGAATCCATTAAATAACAGTTTTGATTGATTTAAAGACTGGTGTCTTCTTTGTTAATGACACAAAACAGGTCTTGAGGCTATTCTTAAGGATTTTTCGGAAGAGTCTGGCAGTTGAGGAAAACAGTGCCTTGATCGTTGACAACTCTTGAATCAAAACATTTAGCTTCAACTCCCAAAGGCAGAGTGAAATTTCTAAAAGTAGAAACTTGAGGCAAACTGTTTTTGCCTTCGATCTGACCGCTCCATAAGCTAATTCCTTTGGCGTCTTATGTCTGGTATAGAATCGCTGCGTTTCCGAGACCTTTAATTGATGGTGTTTTTTTAACATCTATGCTTCTGAGAACGACCTGATCTGAATAAGGAATATTTTACCATCAAGGTAGACGGGTGCGCTGTTCATGACAGTGAATGAGTTGTAGACGTGAGCTGAAGAGTTATCTTAAACAGAATAGTGAATGTTGTAGCCTTTGATGTATGAAGTCAGCTCCAGAGAGCGTAGCTACTAGGGCATGACGAAGAGCCTCTAGCTCGCTTTGTCGGTCTGGCAGTAGTCGGCTCCTAAGGCTAGGAAAGTCAGGGCGAGTATCAAAAATGCCTTAAACATAAAGAGATTATCAATTAGACAAATCTTATGCAAAAAATATTCTTTAAAATATACAAAACAATTATCGAAAAAGGTTCTTAAAAGAGAAAATAAGAAGATAATGGTTCTTAAAAGAGAAAATAAGAAGATAATGGTTCTTAAAAGAGAAAATAAGAAGATAATTTTAAAAAAATCAAATATTCGTTTGTTTATAGTGTTTATAATTAAATGTAAAAATCAAAATTTACATAAACTTAGCTTCGGGTCATCCACGAAGCAAAATAGCTTAAGGCCAAGCTACTATAGATAAAAAAGAAGAAATAATCGAACAACGCTCAGGCTATTCGTACTGAGCTGACTGAGCTGTACACTCACAAATACTAATAATTCAAAAAAAGCATATAGCAGTACGAACACGACCAGCTCACCTCTCTCTAGCTGACACTTGAGCTCAGAAATTCATAGATAACTGACTTGTAAAACAGACTAAAAGACTACTTGGGACGATTGGACAAACAAAGTGAAGACTTGAACGATAAAATAAACTAATTACGCAATTCCTATCAAGACGCGTTGGGGTTTCTGTAGCAACAACAACACTAATAGATAGAAGAAATAAAGAAAAAGATTTAGAGATAATTAGAAGAAAGGATCGAAGAGTATCGTTAATCTATTGATATTTAGTGATAGTGCTCTCAGACTAAGTATATAGCCATTCAGAGCAGTCTATCTTGTTATGATTATTAACTTAATTAATATACAGTACTTCTACACTCAAAAACTATGATCAACAACCATCTTCTCAAATGTTTATATGCTGTTAGCAAACAACTCTAGCCCCTCGGAACAGCTATAGTAGCATCCACCATCAAAAAAGGCAAACTCATACTAATTTAGGCAAAAAAATGGACCGCGAGCTGACGCAACTCAAAAAAATGTTGGCTTCTAAATAACCCGTACAATCATAATCTCTCTACGATGTACTTAACCCTCTAACTAGTAATATCATCACAGAGAAATATACAATCGCATCAACACTGACCTATAGTCATTTTTCTACAAACGATAGTACTCACTCTAAAACTTCAATTTTTTGATAAATTTGTTAGGTCATCAAAAAAAGATATAAAACATTGAAGAAGTGATGTAAAAAATGAGATTTTTGAACATTTAACCCGATTAAAGAACGTTCAACTACCTCATCAGGGCTGCATCACACATGGGAGATATAGAAAAGAGCTAGGCTTACTTCAAAGAAGCAGTCTAGAGTACATTAAAGATGATATAGAATTTGGAGAAAGTAAGTACTTTTACACATCTCTTATGACTGTATACAAGGACAACAGAAACCCTCAGATGGCATACCAGATAGTACAGGAAATGATAGAAAAAGGACTGTAGCCAGATCTGCCAGTATACACAACTCTTATCAATGCTTTCAGAATAGACAGAAGGCTTTAAAAGTGCTGGTAAATCAATCGAATGCTGTTGAAAAAGAAAAATGTAGAGTTAGATGAAAGCTATGTGGGAGTAATGCTCAAAGTTCATGCAGCTGTATTTTCGATCTAATATAGACTCATGATGCCTAGAAAGCGGTTAAGTTATATCAGGAGAACATAATAGCTAAGAACGTAAAGCCTATGCTTGAGACCATTAATAGCTATTTCAAGGCATTGGCAAGTCGACCTGAATACGCTACTCGGGTCATCGATAAGTTCTTTAACATGATTGAAAATGGTGATATAATCAACTAATAGACAATAAGATGGGCATTAAAGGCAGCTGCAACCACCGCTGGCATAAACTCAGCAATAGAGATAGTCAAAGTAAAAATAAAACTATAAAGATAATGAAACTAAAGAACATTTAGCCTACTAAATAGATCTACAACAGTCTCATTCGAGTCTATGCCAAAGGCTGCGATCTTCCAGACATAACTGAATCATATCGCTAGATGATGCTAATGGACACTTGGAAACTTCTATAGGAAGTGATCGCTAAAGATATGCTGGACACTACTATTCTGAACAATGTTATGCTAGTTCACGCCAATGCTCTTTCTTAAGACAAAATAGAAGGTCTTATAATCCCTCTCTTCGACAAGTACAATCTCTAAATGAACCCTTACTCTTTCTAGATTCTAATCGATCTTAACTATAGAAAAAAAGATTTTAATACAGCTGTGCACTTGTATAAAAAATTATAACAAAAACTCGAAGAAAGGCAAAAAACACATATCGAAAAGTATGGAGTCTATAAGACTAATATGGAGCTTATGAGATAGGAAATGAGGCCTACTTTCAATATTCTGTAGACCTATATTCAGATCGGCATCAGAACGATGAATATGAATATGATTCTAGAGGCTTTGGAAACTTTCAAAAAACTAAATAGACACCCCAAGAACTCAACTTTGAAATTTCTGGGAAATCTGAAAAATCTACCCTAGGAGATTGTAGTGTCTTTGATGGACTTTAAAATTAGATTTGGAGCTGCTAAGACGACAAAAAGCAAAAGTGATGGCTAAAGGAATGTGCCTGACCCTCAGGATTTATGATGAGATGGAATAGCTTGTCTATCTATGATCTTGTGAATCATCTATGTATATATTTGATATTAAACTGTAAGTTAGTGTATTATTTTATATTTTTTGCTATTATTTTTGTTTTCTGTGTGTAAATTGTATTTGTGGTGATATAATAAAAAGTTGAAGATGGACCTCCGTCAGTTTAAAGAATCAACTCGTCCAGCAGTCAACAAAGCTAGTATCTGGGAGCGCACCTACACCCGTGCTAAGTACTTCTTTTATCCGCCTACTGCTGATAAACGATCAGAACGCATGGGACAATACAAAGATCTGGCTATTTTTGCAGTGGCAGTTGGAGTCATCGGGTACTTCCAGGAAGAGATCAGTCGCATGCTTTAGATTGAAACAGACCCAAGTAAACTAGTATGATAGGATATGTTCTTTATTTATACTAATAGCCATCAGATATTCAGATTGATTACTACTGTTTAATGCAATCAATATAGGTCTGATTTTAATATAAGTTAATATATAAGTGGATATGAAAAGCAAAGAGTACGATTATTTGTTCAAGTTCGTTATGGTTGGCAACTCAGCAGTCGGAAAGTCCTCTCTACTTCTGCGTTTTGCCGACGACGACTTCAACTAAAACTACATGATCACCATAGGAGTCGATTTCAGATTCAAGTCACTCAATCTCAATCAAAAGATCGTAAAATTGCAGATTTGGGATACAGCTGGTCAAGAAAGATTTCGTACCATAGTCAATACATACTACAAAAGTACACAGAAGATAAGCTAGACTCCCAGGCTGTTTTTATGATATTTGATTTGACTTCCCGCGATTCTTTCCTGGACATTAAAAATTACTGGATTAACTAGGTAGAAAATTATACAGATCCTAATGCTAGTCTAGTGCTGGTTGGCAACAAGTCAGACGCAGAACGACAGGTCACTGCCCAGGAAGTGCAATAATTCATCACCAGCAAGGGACTCATTTACTTTTAAACCTCAGCAAAGACGGGCAGTCAGGTCAGGGAAATGTTCATGCAAGTGGCTGAAGCCCTCACTAATAAGACTCAAGCTGGTAGTGGAGTTAATAGGGAAAAGGGCACTACTTTGTCTTAGGCTGGTCAGCAGCAAGCAGATTGGAAACAAAATTGTTCTTGCTGATGTGAATATAGTAGATTCTTCAGTAAATAATGCAATAAGAATGTTTTTAGAGTCAGTTTAGTTATGAGGCGTGATCAGTGTTTAAAGTGCCTTCTGGTCTTTATCATTGGCTTAGCCTCATCGTATCTTTTGAGTTTTTAGCTGATGATTTAGTCCCAAAAACCATCAGAATTGTCATAATAGTCGACTGGCAGGTTAGGTGCGCCCTCCTACCACATCAGATGCACCTATGGCGGCATTATTGGTTTTGCATCTTTGTTCTCAGTTGTGGTCTAGCCCTTTATCTACTGTCTTTTCAGTTCTTCTAGCTAATTTATACATTTTTTACGAACGCGTCCATATCCCAAGTGTACTCAGGAGATACCGTGAACAATTTTTCTCGCATATATGGAGTCACATATTCTCTCGATCTTGCAGTATAGTCAGTCAACACTTTTTTCGAAACTATATATAAACGGTGTTACTGTCGTCGAATGGAAGCACCCACTTGCATGCCCAGTTAAGCGCGTCTTCCTTTTCTTCATAAGTGAAATCAGGAGCAGTGTACTCCAAACCCAAATAGATGTCCTTGATTCCAGGATGGTCTTGGATCCACTTGGGCAGACAACGATAGTATCTGCACAGACTGGGCACCGATGGTTTCAGGTCAAACCATTAGTTTTCAGGGTCATTGCTTTAGCTGTCGTTCAAACTCTTCGCTAACCTTTACATTTTCTTTTACATTTTTCTAAATAGATAATGAACTACTTCATGTTTTCCTTTTGATTTTTTTACACATAATAGTTACGGAAATGTGTCCAGCTGACCAGGTGGTTCATCATGTGCTGATAGTTCTCAAAGGTCATGTTGGGCATGCGAGGCACATCGAACTTGATTTCTTCAAGATACTGCTGGTCCCACTCACGACTCAGTTCAAACACATTGTTTTATTAAGTATTAGTTACTTTTTTCTACTTGCCTTCTTCCTACTACTCCATCAGTGGCCTATCTGCGCTTAAGTAACTCAAAAGAATTTCTGGAGATTTAAAATGCTACATATCTTCTTACTAATTGCGTTTGCCTGAGTTCCTGAACCCCTGACGAGACTATTAGGCCTACTTGAGCTCATCCATCAGTATTTTTGGTATTTTTTTAAGGCCATAGGCTCTGTAGGCCTACCAGTCGTCTTCTGGTCTTGGCCCTTTGGGTGATCCAGGGTATTCGCTTAAGTACTTTTAAAACTCTTATATTTCGTACTTTTTTTGTTTGTCGTGGTAAGCAGATATCTTCTCTTTGATGAGTCTGGCCCTCTGTAGATGGTTGCTGATAGGTTGCAACTCTTATATAGCCACTCTTTCTCTGTCTTTTTGTTCGTTTGCCTTGTCTTGAGCAGTATAGGTATGGTTGGGCGAATACGGCACTTTTTATATATAATCTTCTCCTCGAAAGTACTCCCATCTGTGATAGTTATTGACCTTCTGATTCTACTCAAGAATATCTCGCTGTTATTTATATAAATCTTGCTCGATGCGCATGGCCAGCTATCGACCTTCCTACCCCACTACCTCAGACACTTTTTTGAATAAAGAACGAATTTTTATATTACGCAGCTATGCATCGCTCTTGCCTTTGGCAAAAGAGAAGGCATGTTTGAGAGTGCTAAGTTGCGATATGCGCATAGCAACAATTAATATTATCTAACAAACATCAATCAATCAATATACAGCAAACTATCATATTTTGTTCAAAATTTTTATGGATTGAAGCGATACAGTGTTTTTGTAAAGGATTCACTGTCAAGAATCAACTATTCTCCTGAGTTTATATGCCGACTTGCAATCACTAGAAGCTTGCTGCCGTGATGATTCTCAATGCTGCAGTTTGCATTCGAAATGGAGTCTTTTGCTGATATTCTACGGTGAATTGGGTTAATAAAGAGGTATTTTGTGATATTTTTTGGCGAAATAAGCAGTCGTTGTTGTAAATTCAGATACAACAAAAGAGGCAGTTTCTAAGCCATAACTTTTCCCTTTTATATAAGATGCTTTAATTTTCTATAACTGATTACAGAACCTCTCACCTAAGCGATGATGTCCTGCTATTAATAGTGTGTTTTGGTCACAAGAGTCTGATAGTTTTAGTTTTAGTAACTTTTAGTAGCGATTTAAAGATACAGATTGTCACTAGAGTGAGTAAAAAAGAGTTATGGATGATCTTTATAAGTCACTTTGATTTACTCTTAGTAAGCTTTTTAAATGTCACGAACTGAATCGCTATTTTTACTCATCCAAAGCGATTTTATAAAAAATAATAACAAAGTTAAAGATTTTTAAAAAATATTTATTTTTATCTTCATTCAATCTTTTTTTGTTTTCTCGTTTAGCTTTAATTTATAATATGGGTAACAGGTAATGCTGTTGTTGGAAAAGACAGATATAGGAAAGCGAAGACGTCCTCAGCGAGAACAAGTCAGTGGAACTCAACGTAAAAAACAAAAAAAGTATTAGCAAAAAGGCTTCGAAAAGAAAATAGAAGAAGTCTTTGCAGCTATAATCATTTAAGCAACAAGAGCAGGCTTTTTTTAACAAAAATAATGCGTTTAAACTTCAGTAAAGACTTATCAATCCGAAATTGAGTTAATTTTAGCAGCCTCAGTAAACTGCACGCCCCACCCTGCAGAGAGATAACTCTTTTTATCTCAACAAAATCAGAGGGCAGATACGTCCACAGCTGCATCAGGTATAGATTAACTAGGATAACACAAAACAAAAGCAATTGCATGTAGATTTGTAATCTTAGTCGGAAGGGAATTCTTAGATGTCGTAGGATTAGTAGCCTAAAAATCGTTAGAAATCTAACCAGACCTCAACTATAGACTATAGCACTCTCAGAACCATGGCCAAGTACCAGACAATTGCAGTCTAGAAAGGCTCTAGCGATGCAAACTAGCAGAAAAAGATACTGCAGTAGTAGTTAAAAGGAAATTCAGGGTAGTAGATCGACAACAAATTTAAAGTTAGAATAAGACTAGCAGTCTGCTGTATATAACTTGAATAATACAAGTAGGCCTAAAAGTAACTGAAAATTGTTTTGAAAGAACTAATCTAGACTCAAAAACCTGAAGAAAAAGTATTTCTTTTTGATATTTACACCATTCTTGGCAAATGCTACAAAATGCAGTAGAAAAATTCCTAGGCTGTATCGCACTTCCTCAAAGCCATTAAAACACATACAGAAATATAGGCAGCAGACAGTTTTAAGCTCTTTTAGCCCTTTTACGAGGTTGGTGACCTCTACTTGAACCAAAAAGATTATACTTCTGCTCGCAAATACTTGAGTAAATGCCAAAAAATGTATTAGAAGCATCATCTTCAGGATAAATAGTTATAGCTAAGTCTATTGCTAAGTTTGGGCAAACTTCAGTATCTCTCCGAAGAGTACGTTGAGGCTGATAAACACTTTATCAAAGCCATCAAAATGGCTTAAGATTTACAAATAGCCGATAAGTAGACAGCTTCTTTGTTCGGTGCTGGATTAAATTTCTACGCCATGGACTCATACAAGGTTGCCTGCATGACATTTTCGAGACTTTACAAACTCATGCGCAAACACAATATGACTGATGATTAATTTTACTAAGAAGTCTGCTTAAATTTAAAGAAAATAATAAGAGAAATGGCTGAGGCAAAGATTAGTGAGAATGAGTTGAAAGCAGTCATCAGGTACTGTTCGGAATGTTTGCCTGGAAGCGAATAAGTATAAGCTCTCAAAGGTAGACTCAAACAAATGCAGTAAATTTTATATAAATAATGATCTTATGTCTTTCCTTAAATATTTTAAAGGATAAATTAATTTTTATTTTACATCAGTACAACTGATTTTAATGCTTTTAAGTGAGCACGCTGGTAATAGTTCCAAAGCTAGTAACTTATAGATTTTAAATAGGTTATGATCAGCGACTAGAATCAATGCGGACCTTCCTTCATAGGTCAAAGAGAGAACCTACAGCTGCACCTATGGCTGCTCAGGGAATAGTCATCAAGCAGTCTCAAGCTAGAACTCACACTTGTCTAAACCATGTAAAAATTTATTCTGATTCTTGATACGGCCTACCTGGAGCAGCATCCTTAGATGTCTTTTTGTTTTGATACCCCAGAAGACGTTTTCTACACGATAATGGAGCTGTTCGATACACTTATCATATCTCCAGATGGAACAATTTTGCTATCGATGCAGCTGAATTCTTCTACTTTGAAGAAAAAGACGTTTGAGCTGCGACTGGAGAAACAAGCAATCGAGACCCATTAAAAAACGCAATGGCAACTGCAAAAATTCATGGAAGAATTCAAGTTCAAGCTGGGAGACAGGGACTAACGTATCATATCTCTCAATAAAAAGATAGTAGCTCAAAATGAATAAATCAAACATCAAAACTAGTAGATCAGAGTACTCAAAAGCGAGCAATAGTAGCTGTTTCTGGAGAACAAGAGACAATAGCTCAAAATTAATGGTCTTGCTAAATAAAATTAATTGCAAAGGCAGTAACTGGTAGGCTTGAAAAAGACCTTGCATGACTTTCAACAGGGGCTCAGCATGCTGCAATTTTACTCGTATCACGATAACCCTCACTGGCATCACTTTGCCGTTTCGAACCTAGGACCCTGGGCCAGGATAGTCAAAAAAGACGGATAAGGTTAGTGGCACAGCTTCATACTCAACAGCCCCATACCCACAAGCAAGTATTCGCGCTACGCCATTAGAAAACAAAAAAGTTAAAACGGAAACGTAATGGTAGGAGTGGCATCTCGATAGGCATTTGGCAAGATAAGTGCATACAAGTCAGAACAGTCAGTGGCCTACGACTGCTACAGCGGCAACGTGTGGGTGAATGGGGACACTATAAAGGGCGGTTGCTTCGTGAAGGAGGGAGAAATAGTATGGGTTTAGGTCAATCTAAATGCCATGAAAATAAGCTGGCACTTAAATAGCAGCAAAAAAGTATAAGTTGAAATACCAGAAATACTAAAAAATAAGGAAATGTTTTTGGTGATTCAGCAGTACAACTGTGAGGACGAAGTTTAACTTCTTTTTCAGTGATTTTTGTATTTATTTTAAATTTTTATTATTGAAATTATTCATATAATTACTTTGATCAAACCATCACTCTTTTTTATTTGTTTTTTTGGTTTGAAACACGATCAACGCAATAAAACTTAGATTGAGACTCAAAAAAATAGCGATTGCCCACCATACATAAGATCCTATTTTATTTTTTAAAGACATAACTTGTCGATCCATAGAGGCGCATTCGTGAGTTTGCAGGTACGAATCTTCCAGTACATCGTAGTAGTGTTGCACTTCGGGCACTTCCTTGTTGACTTCAAACAAGTATTTGTTCAAAAGCGACTATTTTTTGATTCCTACCTTGAGACCAAGGCAGCTGATGTACTAGTTGTAAAGGATGGCGTTGTTGATGTGCGGGTAGTTTCCTCCATTAAATTTCACAAAATATTGTCCGAGGCCATACCACTCGCTAAGCTGTTCGGCCGAATATGTGAAGATAGAGTAAATGGTGTAAAAAGTGTACCATCTCATAGCAGAAAACAAACCTAGTGCCGTCTACTAAGCACGAAGACTCCACATCTAATAGTACTCAACTGCATATTTGTGTTTGGAAGTTGGTTCTGCCTATAACATTTTTTGGGTTTTTTGCAAAACAGTCACGAACTGGTACGTACCTGTGAAAAAGTAAGGGTCTTTCTCTCGACCATATAGTATTCCTAGTTTTTAAGACTATTCGTCGAGTTACTACCTGGTGCGCTTCAAAGAAGTTTAAAGATGATTGATGACATCAGTGAGAAATTTGCACTTGGGTTTGGCTATAAACGACCATATCTATACTCCGGGAAAAAGAGTAAAATTTTGCTTAGTTTTTTAGTCGTATATTATGGTTTAATTGCCTCCAAATACAGAATCATAGGTGAAAGTAACTATTTAAGGAGTAGAAACAGGTTTGTTATAGACAAACTGCGAAGATTGCATGTGTTAAATCCAGGAAAGATCGTTGATGAAAAAAGAACTAGCATCGAGCCACATGCCTCCGTGCTCATATAGTAGAAACAATCTTATTAAATCTGCTCGGTTCTGATTGACCATAAATTGTTTGGAAGTTGTAAGCATTGTATCGAGTCTTTGCATGTTTTATGGTGAAATGTGACTGCTGAGGTTACTGTCTGTGATGAATCTGAACTCCCAATTACTTTTTCGACTGAAATGAGCCATGTTGTTGACGCATAGCCTAGTGAATAGTTTCATACCAGGATAGCCTGAGTCCCAAAAAGTCCAAAGGATCCTTGGAAACTAAAATACTGTACCAGATCTTACCATTACAAAACAAAGCATAAGAATGCAGATGATTTTCATAGGTTCATTGAAAAAATGTTGATTACTATGCATATCTTTATGTAATATATATATTTTTTTAAAATAA
>Ga0169931_10001971_pt1 | contig 33751 bp, 27 predicted proteins | sample Kivu_15m_20L_FD_129675 | JGI IMG/M metagenome (GOLD analysis project Ga0169931, IMG submission 129675) | Freshwater microbial communities from Lake Kivu, Western Province, Rwanda to study Microbial Dark Matter (Phase II) - Kivu_15m_20L... | ecosystem: Environmental > Aquatic > Freshwater > Lake...
AGGACGGGACAAAGATTCCCTATTTCATGGTTGCCAAGAAAGGCTTGGAGCTGAATGGGGCGAATCCGACGTTGCTTTATGGATACGGTGGTTTCGAGATTTCGCTGCAGCCCAGCTACAACGCAGGAGTCGGGCGGGCTTGGTTGACTCAAGGTGGCGTCTATGTGGTGGCTAACATCCGGGGCGGTGGTGAATACGGCCCTCGCTGGCACCAGGCGGCACTGAAGGACAATCGCCTGCGTTGTTACGAAGATTTCGCAGCCGTGGCAGAGGACCTGTTCAAGCGGAAAGTCACCAGCCAATCTCGGCTGGGGATCCAAGGCGGATCCAACGGCGGCTTGTTGGTGGGCAACATGGTTACGCTTTATCCGGAGTTGATGCAGGCGGCCGTTTGCCAAGTGCCGCTGCTGGACATGAAGCGTTACAACAAGCTGCTGGCCGGAGCGAGTTGGATGGCGGAGTACGGCAATCCGGACCTGCCGGAAGAGTGGAAGTTCATTCAAAAGTTTTCGCCGTACCACAATGTCAAAGCGGATGGGCATTATCCGACGGTGCTGTTTACGACCTCAACCCGCGACGATCGCGTCCATCCCGGGCACGCCCGAAAAATGATGGCCCGGATGGAGGATTACGGTTCTGACGTTCTTTACTACGAAAACATCGAAGGTGGCCATGGCGGAGCGGCAAACAACGAACAATCCGCCTACATGCAAAGTCTGGCGTATACTTTCCTCAAGCAGAAGCTGTTTGAGCAGAAGTAATTTAGGTTGAGGCTCTCGCCGAACTCAGCCTAAGACGCGCTCTTCGCTGCAACCTTCCTGCGACTTTGGTCGCGGGAAGGTTGCCGAACAGCTTTGGCCATAACCTGACGTACATGGGATTTTCTGGAAAGTCCCCGGCGGGTTTAATTGTTAAGAGAGCGCCGAGGATTTTCACAATGAGCAGGAACAAGCGATTGAGCATCACCGCCTTGTTCCGGCCGCTCCGATTTCCTCTTTTGGTTGGTCTCGTTTTTCTGGCAAGTACATTTACTGGCTGCGAAGATCCTACGAAGCGAAATCCTCTGCTTTGCGATGTCGGCACGGCGACGTTCGAGCGCCCACTCGGCTGGGATGCAAAAAAGACGGAATGGCCGACGCTCAGCTTGCTGACTCCCTCCGATGTTCCGCGGGATTTAATGACCCGGATGATTTCGATCGATGCCGCACGGCCCGAGCAGAAAACAGCCGATGTGACGGCTGTAGACTTTGCCATGAAGTACAAAGGAATCCTCTTGCCCGATCCGACGGAACTGGATGGCGAAAGAGCCTATTGGGTACTCGCGAACGGACAGCTCGGTAAATTCCAACCGACCCATGTCGTGATTGCCCATCACAAGGGTCAAGCCTATTACATTCTTGGCGGATCGAGCGACCGGAGTGACTTATCCTCAGACGTGCAGGCGATCGTCAAGAGCTGGAAATGGAAGAAGTAAGTTACCGGATAAAGCCCAGCATCAGTCGCAAAGTTGCCTTTCTTTCGATGCGCGATCTGAGTGGTTTCTTTGCTTACGACCACCTCTGTTTTCCCGCGATGGCAGAACGCGGCTGGGAAAGCTCCGAGGTCGCTTGGGACCTGCCCGATATCGACTGGAGTTCGTTTGCAGCTGTCGTGATCCGATCGACTTGGGACTACCAGCGACGGTATGACGAGTTTCGAGTGGTTCTGGAGTCGATCGAGCGCTCGGGCACGCTATTGCTCAACAGCCCCGCGATTGTGCGGTGGAATATCGACAAGCGTTATCTGCAGGAACTCGAGCAGCGGGGAGTAGGGATCGTCCCCACCGAATGGCTGCCTCGCTTCATCGCGCGGAGCGAGATTTCTCGGTTGTTCGATCGTTTTCAAACCTCAGAGTTAGTCGTTAAACCGACGGTTGGGGCGAATGCGGATGACACGTTTCGGCTGCGGTTCGACAGCCAAGCCAACTGGGCGGAAGCCGAAGCGATCTTTGAGTCCAAGTCGCTGATGGTTCAGCCATTTCTCGAGAGCATTGTTACGGAGGGAGAGTACTCTCTGTTCTACTTCGACGGTGTCTTTAGTCATGCCGTGCTCAAACGTCCGGCTCAAGGCGACTTCCGCGTGCAAGAAGAGCACGGCGGTGAGATTACGGCTTATGACCCGGGCGAAGATTTGCTGAACGCTGGCCAAGTAGCCATGAGCGCGCTGCCTGAACCGGTGCTCTACGGACGAGTGGATTTGGTTCGCTTAGCCGATGGAAACTGGGGAGTGATTGAAATCGAGCTGATCGAGCCCTCGCTCTATTTTCCCTACGACCCAGAGTCGATTGAGCGATTTGCGGCGGCGCTGGACCGGAGGCTGAGACAGCAGTAATCCAGAGCAAACCCGGCGGGAACTCTGAGTTATAATTTCAAAAGTCCGATCACCCGCCTTATCTGTCTGACGAAGTGTTTGCGATGAAACGTGGACTCCGCCATTACTTTTCGCTGCTAGTAATCTGCGCGGCTTCTCTTTCCTCCACCGCTGCGGCTCAGCAGGCTCCTCCAGCGGCTGAGCAAACTGGGAAAGCCCCGGTCAAGCTCGATCTCGCCGCCTGTATTCGGGTGCAGAAAGGGAAGCTGCCAATCATCATCTCGGCGCCCCATGGTGGAACGCGCGAAATTCCAGAGGTCGAAGCTCGCAAAGGCGAGGGAATGGAGAAAGGCGCTTCTGGTTTCTTTACGGGCCGCGACGTTGGGACGGAGCAACTCGCTTTGGCTGTCGCAGCGGAGGTCAAGAAAAAATTCGGACGCGAGCCTTGGTACGTCATCTCACGAGTGCATCGAAAGTACATCGACTTCAATCGCCCCTCTGAGATTGGCTTTGAGGACCCCGATGCCCGCCCTGTTTACGAGCATTACCACGGAAGCATTGCTGAGGCCTGTCGCGAAATTGCTGAGGAACACCGCTGCGGATTGCTGATTGACATTCACGGGCAAGGCACAAGTCGCTCGACCGTTTACCGCGGAACGCGAAACGGCAAAACAACCGAGCTCTTGCAGCAGCGCTTCGGGAAGTCGGCTCAAACCGGTGAGCAAAGTTTGTTTGGATTGTTGGCGGCGCGTGGCTGGAGGGTCGATCCCAACCCCTTTGATGGCAAAGAACAGGCAGGCTTTACCGGTGGCTTCATCGTCGGCACCTACGGCAGTCATCAACAGACGGCGATTGACGCGGTGCAACTGGAGTTCGGGGCGGATTACACCAATCAGGAAGCGCGACAGAAGACGGCTGTGGTGCTGGCCGATGCGCTCGCCGCTTATGCCGAGAAATACCTTTCGGAAGCGGAAAAGGCCGGGCAGCAATCGCCGGGGCAACAATCGCCCGGGCAATAGCTACGCCATCAGGGGGCCGCTCGACCGACTGAGAAACGGCTAAAATAGAAGCGGTCGTTTAGCTCTCTTTTTTGCGTTGAGCAGCAGTTCATGAAGTCGGTCGTGATTGTCGGCGGTGGGTTTGCGGGTCTGAATGCCGCGAAGGCTCTGGGCGGTGCAACTGACGTTTCAGTCACACTGATTGATCGGCGGAACCACCACCTGTTCCAGCCACTGCTGTATCAAGTGGCGATGGCTGGACTTAGCCCAGCCGATATCGCGACGCCGATTCGAAGCCTTTTGGCTCGGCAGAAGAATGCGAGGGTCCTGCAAGGTGAAGTCACCGGCCTTGACCTAAGTAATCAAAAGATTGAAACAAGCTTTGGCGATGTGAGCTTCGACTATCTGGTCCTCGCATGCGGCAGTCGTCACAGCTACTTCGGGCACAATGACTGGGAGCCCTTCGCTCCGGGCCTGAAGACGCTGGAGCAGGCGACGGAGATTCGACGTCGCGTTCTGCTGGCATTTGAGACCGCGGAATCTTCAAGCGATAAGGCCGAACGGAGGAAGCAATTGACGTTTGTCGTCGTTGGCGGTGGACCGACGGGCGTGGAACTTGCCGGCGCGATCGGCGAGATGACCCGGTTCACTTTAGTCCGCGACTTTCGCAACATCGATGCGTCACTTGCACGAATCATTTTGGTGGAAGCTGGACCGCGAATCCTTTCGATGTTCTCTCCAGATCAAGCCGCGAAGGCGACTCGATATCTTGAATCGCTCGGAGTACAAGTCTGGGTAAACAGTTCTGTGTCGAAGGTCGATACGGAAGGGGTTTTGGTTGGCGATGAGAAGATCGATGCGGCAACGGTGCTCTGGGCCGCAGGAGTTGAAGCTTCCGGGCTGGGCAAACTCACTGGCGGCGAGACCGATCGCAGCGGGCGAGTGGCAGTTGAGAAAGATCTCAGCCTTGCGGGACACCCCAACGTCTTTCTGCTTGGAGACATGGCACTGGCGCGAGACGAAAAGGGGAAACAGTTGCCCGGTACCGCTCCGGTTGCCATGCAGCAGGGGCTCTATCTGGGGAAATTGATTCGCGACGAACTCAAAGGCCGCCCGCGCAAACCCTTTCACTTCGTCGACAAAGGCCAAATGGCGACAATTGGCCGAAGCCGGGCGATTGTCGAAGTTGGCAAATGGCACTTAGCAGGGCGTTTCGCCTGGTTTCTGTGGCTCGTGGTGCATATCTATTACTTGATTGGTTTTGGCAACCGGCTGTTTGTCGTCGCCCAGTGGGGTTGGTCCTATCTGACCTTTCGACGCGGGGCTCGGCTGATTCTGGAGAAAGATTGGCAGTTTCACGACAAGACTTGATTGTCTTTGGGCAAGCCAATTGGGCTGCTGCTCTGTTAACCGGGTCCTCGCGCCAGCCCCCGGCTCGGGAGTCCTACTTCACGCCGCTTACGGCCCTCCCCCGATCGCACGAATCAACCCAAACACGATCGCCGCAGCGATCAGCGCGATGAGATTGGCTTGGTATCGCAGGACCAGCAGAATCGCGATGAAGGTAAAAGCGATCCCAAACCAGTCAGCCGAACGGAACCACACAGCTCCCGACACAGACTCGTTCGTTGGCCAAAAAGTGGTCAAGACAAAGCGGAGGGCTAGTTGAGCAATCACGCCGACCACAGCGGCTGAAATACCGGCGAGAACGCTCCCAAGCTGAGCCACTCCCCTGCTCTTTTCGATTAGCGGTGCTCCGAGGAAGATCAGAAAAAAAGAGGGAAGAAAGGTGTACCACGCAGCGACCGCGGCTCCTAGCATTCCTCCCCAGACTCCATAGTCAGTCGTCTGCGCGCCGCCGAGGTAACCGACGAAGGCAACAATCATGATCAGCGGCCCGGGAGTTGTCTCGCCCAAAGCCAATCCATCAATCATCTGCTCTGAGCTCAGCCAGCCCGCGCGGTCGACAGCCCTTTCGGCTACATAAGGCAGCACGGCATACGCGCCGCCGAACGTGACCAGTGCCGCACCTGAAAAGAAGATTGCCATCTGGGTAAAGGTGCCCGAACTCCCTTGCCAGAGAAGCAGGCCCGCCAGCGGAATCCCCCACAACAACAAACCGACCACAACCAATCCAATGGTTCTCCGTGCAGAATGTTGAGCGTGCTCGGGGATCGCCGTCTCATCGTCGTGGAGATAGCGACTGGATGTGTCACTGCCCGGCTCTGGTGAGTGCTGCGGATGTGGTGCACGAGCCGTTTGCAGAGGATGACCAAAACGCTGAGCCAAAAACCCGACGAACCCCGCCAAAAGGATCACCGCTGGAAAGGGCAGCTCCAGCCAACTTAGTGAGAGAAACGAGACGATGGCAAGTGACCAGCTGAGCCACTGCCGGAGTGAGCGGCGGGCGAGTTTGACTAGAGCTGAAACCACAATCGCCACGACGGCCAGCTTTGCCCCGTTCAGCGCGGCAGCGATCAAAGGCTGCTCACCGAAGGCCACATAGAGGCCGCTGAGCAAAGTGAGCAGAAGCAAACTCGGCAAAATGAATAACCCGCCGGCCACAATCCCGCCCGGGATACCGTGAAACAACCAGCCAATGTAAGTCGCCAGCTGTTGGGCTTCCGGTCCGGGTAGGAGCAGACAGTAGTTCAGCGCATGGAGGAAACGGCTCTCCGAGATCCAGCGACGGCGGTCGACCAGTTCCCGATGCATGAGTGCGACCTGCCCTGCCGGCCCGCCGAAGCTGATGCAGCCGAGCTTCAGCCAAAAGCGGACCGCTTTCCCGAAAGGGAGCTGTTCTGAAGCCTTTTCTGGTGAATTCTCGGACACTACTTAGGCCCAAGCGAGGGAAGTCAGTGTGAATCGCACTTTTGGTCAGAGAGTCGAGTATAACGGTTGCGGTGGCATCAATCGCAGTGGGCTTGAGGGAACCCAATCGGTTCTCGATAGCTCGCGAGATTACTGTGGAACTTTTCGCTTCTGACCGTCGTCTTGTCTGCAAAGGCTTTTTTACAGGAGAAGAATCGATGAATTTCAATCGCGTGATTACGGACCGTCGGACATTGCTCAAGGCTGCATTTCTAGGATTGGCGACTCGGTCTTACTTTAATTTCGGCCAGCGACCGTCATCATTATTGCCAAGCGGCAATGACGACCTGCTAGGCGCTGCCCGGAGCAGCAATTTGCTGGCGCTCGACCTGCGGCGGCAACTCGGCGCGAAGGCAGGCAATCTGTTTTTCTCCCCCGCCAGTATCTCGGCCGCTCTGGCGATGACGGCGGCTGGTGCGGAGGGTGAGACCGCGAGGGAAATGTTCAGCGTGTTGCACGGAGCGGAAGACCGCAAGGCTTGGCTGTCTGAGATGGGCGGGCTTTCGAAATCGCTGAACGCCCAAGGAGACGGATTTGTCCTTGAGATGGCGAATCGGCTTTGGGGGCAAACGGGATTTCAATTTCGCGCCGACTATCTGGAGTTTGTCGAGCAGAAGTTCGCCGCGCCGCTGGGACAACTTGATTTCGTGGGAGCAGCTGAGCCAAGTCGTAAGACAATCAACGATTGGGTGAGTGACAAGACGCACGATCGAATCAATGACTTGCTCCCAAAGGGAAGTATCGATGGTGACACTCGCCTGGTGCTGACTAACGCAATTTATTTCAAAGCCGATTGGAAGCACCAATTCGACAAGAAGTTTACGGTCGACCAGCCGTTCACAACTGGCAGCGGCAAACAAGCGAAGGTGCCGCTGATGAATCTTGAGAAAGAGTTCGCTTACTCGGAAGACGAGCAGGCTCAGGTAGTGGAGCTCCCCTACAAGTCGCCGCAGTTGTCGATGGTTGTCATCTTGCCGCGAAAGGCAGATGGCTTATCGAAGCTAGAGCAGGGCTTCAGCTACGAGCGACTCGAACAGTGGCTGGCCGGGTTGCGCCGCGAAAAAGTCATTCTGGCTCTGCCGAAATTCAAACTGGAATGTGACTTCAGCCTGAGCGCTGCGCTGCAGCAGTTGGGTATGCCGCGGGCCTTTGGAAGTGCCGCGGAATTTGGCGGCATGACCAGCCAGGCCCAACTTCAGATTTCAGATGTTATTCACAAGGCGTTCGTCGAAGTGGATGAGAAGGGGACGGAAGCGGCGGCGGCGACCGGCGTCATCATGGCAACTCGTGCGGCACCGATTGAAAATCCACCCAAGGTTTTCCGAGCCGACCATCCTTTCTTGTTCCTGATTCGCAATCGCGAGAGCAACGCCGTGCTGTTCCTCGGCCGATTCAGCGAGCCGAAATAACTGCGTCGGGCGGAAGGGGCGGCTGAAAAAACTTCGGCAGCCTTAGCAGTGAGCTCGACAAAGTAGCTAGCTACTCAGCAACGTTCGATTTGCGGTGCGTTTGAAAGCTCGGCCCTTTGCGTCAGCTTGACCAAAGCTGCCAGAGCAGCCGAGCGATCAGCGCGAAAACGACGACGAGGAAGAAGCGGCGGATGAAGCGTGAGCCTTTCAGGATTGCCAGCCGCGAACCGCAGTAGCTACCTGCCATGTTGGCAAAGACCAGCGGGATCGCCGCGGCCCAAATGACGTAGCCTCCCAGCAGAAGCACGCTGAATGAGCTGATGTCACCAGCCACATTGACGGCTTTGGAGACAGCGCTGCTCCGGAGAAAGTCCAGCCCGAGCAGGCTGACGAAGCCGAAGACCAAGAGTGTTCCTGTACCTGGGCCGATCAGTCCATTATAAAAACCGCAGACGCTGCCGACGCCGAGCGCGGCCCAGCTCTCGGCGGTTCCCCTAAATCGGCGCTGATCGACTTGCCCCAAGTCGGTCTTGAAGCTGGAGTAGATCGCCAAGGCAATAATCATCGCGAGCACGACCAGCTTCAGCCGCTCGCCGTCGATTTGCTGGGCGAGTTGGACGCCGACGAAAGAGGCGAGGAGCGCGCCGAGACAACCTGGCCAGAGGATGCTCGGCTCAGGCCGCACGGTACGGAAGTAATTCCAGGCGGCGAGCGAAGTTCCGAAAATCGAAGAGGTACGATTCGTGCCGACGACGTTGAGAATCGACCAACCCGGAAAGAGATTGAGCATTGCCGGGGTACCGATCAGCCCTCCGCCTCCGACGACGGAATCGAGAAAGCCGGCCGCGAATCCGATCAGGCTAAGCCAAAGCAGATAGTCGGGAAGGTGAAATGGCTCCGGCATGGCCTGACAAATGCTTGGCGGGAAGGTTCTTGGGGGTTGAAATGGAAATCCAATCAGAGCTTCCCCGCTTTCGGCAGGTGTTTGAACCGATTTCCGCTTAAGAGCATATTCGGGCCCCTTCGCCCGCAACAGTCCAATCCGCTGGTCTTGGAGGCTCTAAATCGGCCCTAAAAACAGCAAATCGAACGATTTCGCTATCCGTTCAATTTCCAATCAATTTTTTGAATTGACCCAACGATTCAAGATACATAATATATTTTGAATGGTCAGTCATTCGCTCGTAGGGAGACTCGCTTGAACCGCAATCAGAATTCAGCTGAGGACGTTTTCTATATCCGGCGTCGGGAGGACTTCGACCTGTTCTGTTCGCCAATCCGGGCCTCGATTCTGGAATACCTTGTCGCCTTCGGTCCGATGCCAGCCCGAGAGATTTCCGCTCGGATCGGACGCTCGGCTGCGCTGACCCATCATCACTTGGGAATCCTGATTCGCGGTGGCTTGATAAAAGAAGTCGCTCGCGAGAAACGCGGAAAACACCTCGAACGAATCTTTGCAATTGGGACCGAGAACTGGAAATACGATTTTGAGACGGATCCGCAGGCCATTGCTGAGGGCATACAGCGGATTGCTCGGACTTGGAGCCGCCATTCAGAGCGGCTCTTGGCGCGGGTCTTTCGCGATCAACCAACGTTCTCCCCTCGGATGCAGCGGATCCTATCGGTACGGGCGGAGACCGGGCGGCTGAGCGATGCGTCGGCCGAAGCAGTCCGCGAACATTTGAGAGCGATTCGAAAACTCTTCGAAAAAGATCGCAAGCTCGGCATCGGCGAGGTCTACCAGGTTTTCTGGTCGTATTTTCCGCTCGAGAGTGCGGCGGAAAAACCGAAACTCGCTACAAAAAAATCAGTCAAGCGATTAAAGAAATCGAGTCATCAAACGAACAAGCAAGTAACTAAGAAAAAAGGAAAAGCCAAATGAACGAAATCAAGACTAACAAGACTTTGTCGTGGGCAGGGTTTTTTTTCTTGATTGGCTGCACACTGATGATTGTTTTCTCTCAGACAATCCTTCCGAAAGAGTGGGTGAATTTCGGATTGGTCTTTGCCATCCTGCTGGGCATCTTGGCTGCCGCCTTGAGTGCGGCCTCGGTGAGTCAAAAGGTCAACTCCTGAAACCCCCACTCAAAACACCAGCAAGACTTTTAAATAAAAAATCCGACGAGAAATTCCCATGAAAGCCAACGAGCAGGAATACCAAGCCACTTCGATTCGGTACTCCCTGTTATTTACCCTTGCATCGCTGGAGCTGTTTTCCTTACTCCGGCCTGAAGTGAGTCTGGCGGCAATTGAACTCAGCGTCTGCCTGATTGCTGCAATTGTGGCGGGCTGGCTGCATGGAAAATCGCTGGAACAGACAGTAACACGCAACTCCAATTCATAAATCCCATCAATCCTCAACATCGTTTTTCCGCAACAGGAACTTCTCGATGAGCGCGGTGAAAGTCAAGGCAAAACCTACTCCCGTCAAGTCACTTCTCCTTTTTCCTCAGCATACCCGCAGCGCTATTAAGTTGTTCGCTTGGGCAGTCAGCGCCATGCTACTCCTGGGTTCTCTTGGGCAAGCTCAGGAAACAACGCGACCAGCTGAGGCGCAGCCGACGCCAGCTGAAACGGAAGGCCTCCCTTTTGACCAGGCCGCGTATTTGGCAGCTTTCGAACAAGTCTGGCAGACGATTCGCGACACGCACTGGGATGCCAAGCTAGTGGAATCGGTCTGGGTACCGGCTCGAGAAAAATACCTGCCGAGAATTCAGCAAGCTCAGTCTCGTGATGAGGCAGTCCAGATTTTGAGAGAACTCTTGCTGGAGCTGAAGCAATCGCATTTCGAGATCATCCCTGCAGAAACCTACTTGGCTACCGAGGAGGCAGAGGCCAAGGGTGGCGATGGCTGGAGCGGATTGACGCTCCGGTCGGTCGATGACCAGCTTGTCGTGACCAAATTGGCGACAGGTTCACCAGCTGCCAAAGCGGGAGTCGAGGTGGGTTGGGCTTTGCAGCAAGTGCAAACTTCCGGCGAGGAAGAGCCGCTGACGATGACAAAGTTCAAAGAGTTAGCAGACAAACTGTGTAAAGTCCGAGGTTATCGTCCGGAGTTCGCTCGCGGTTTACTCTCTGAACTTGTGACCACCGGTGAAATCGGCAAAGAAATGAAGTTGGTCTTCCTTGATAATCAGGACAAGGAGCGAAGCGTTTCGCTGATTTTGGAGAAGGGGCTCGGCCAGCCCACAAAGCTGGGACATCTCCCTTTAACGTATGTGAACTTTGAATATCGCAAACTCCCCGAGCATGTAGGCTACATCCAATTCAATGCCTTCCTTGACGCCCCACGACTAATCAAGGAGTATCAAGCTGCCCTCTTGGACGAGCACAATTCAGCTGGCGTAGTGATCGACATTCGGGGAAACATGGGCGGTTTGATTTTCCTCGCGATGGGGATGAGTGGCTGGTTTGTCGATGAGCCCCACAGTCTGGGTAGCATGCAGTCCAAGACCAACCGTTTGAAGCTTGCAATTAATCCGCGAAAACCGAAGTTCGACAAGCCCGTTGCGATTCTCGTCGATGAGTGCAGTGCTTCCTGTGCGGAGTTGTTTCCAGGTGGACTACAAGAACTGAAAGCCGCGAGGATCTTTGGTTCACGAACAGCCGGTCAAGTAATTCCCGCTCAAGTCGTTAAGCTCCCGACGGGCGATGGCTTTCTCTATGCAGTCTCAGCCCTAGAGTCGGAATCTGGATTTGTCTGGGAGGGGTATGGCGTTCAGCCCGACGTACCGGTGGCGCTGACTCGCAAGCTTCTTCAGCAGGATCCGGATCCGACTTTGACCGCCGCGCTGAAATGGATCGCTTCTCAGTCCAACAAGTAATCGAAACCGACTACGATTCCCAAAGAGCTCACTTTTTCCATTTAACGAAGAGGTACCCGATGTTTGCGAAAGTTAAGTCCTTTGCTTTGTGCTGTGCGCTGTTGCTGCTCACTTCCACCCCGATGCTCGCACAGGAAAACAAACTTCCTGAAGGTAAGCAGGTGCTCGCCGATTACTTCAAGGTAATCGGCGGCGAGGAGAAGGTCGCTCAACTCAAGTCCATGCAGCAGGATTTTCAGATCGATATGCCAGCTGTCGGCATCAGCGGTTCAGGCACTCAGTTGATGGGTGGCAGTGGAAAATTCCGTCAAGAGATGGAACTTGCCGGCATCGGTAGCCAGACCGCCGGCTCAGACGGGACAACTGCCTGGGAAATGTCGGCTATTACCGGCGCTCGATTAGTCGAAGACGAGGAGGCCGAGACCTATCAATTGACGAACAGCGGCCCGGTCCCGCAATTCGCTTACGGCAAATTTTTCGACAAGATTGAGTGCACGGGCATCGAGAAATTCGATGGCGTCGAGTGCTACTTGGTCAAATACTCCAAGGGCGACAAAAAACCAATGTTCGACTACTTCGACAAGGCAACTGGGCTTCTGCGGGGAACTCGTCAAACCCTCAAATCGCCCCAAGGGGAAATTGAAGTTGAGACGACTTACAGTAACTACAAAGAAGTGGATGGGGTTAAATTTGCTTTCAACTCGAGCATGCAACTCGGGCCTGGTCAGACCATGGAAATGAAGACCAAGGAACTGAAACTCAACCCGAAATTTGACTCCAATCGGTTTGACTTGCCAGACGAAGTCAAGCTCTTGAAAAAGTAGTGCTCGGAAGCGAGTTGTGACCGCGGCAAGAAATTACACGCTGGCTGCCAAAAACCAACTAAGGTTGGCCGAAAGGTCAGCCTTTTTTCGTTTTTGAGAGGGCGTTCCAGCACCTAAGGGTCCCGGCACGTCAGGCCCGCTGTCGGGTATCATATCAGCAGCCAACGGCCTCGCTTTTTTGTGCCGAATTGGGTCCGTCGATGCCTCTGGAGTTAGACATAGCAATGCGCTTTTCCCTCAGTCTCCCTTTGTACCTGCTCGGCTGGCTGCTTTGCTGGAACTTGTGGTCTGCGAATGCCGCCGCTCAAGAAGTCAAAGGTCCAATCGTCGATACCTATGGACCGGTTGCCAAGCAGATCATCGAAGCCGCTCATCAGCAGAATGATTCGATGCGAAAGCTAGAGGAACTCTGCGATGGAATCGGTCATCGGCTGAGCGGCTCTGAGTCGCTGAACAAAGCGATCGATTGGGCTCAAGCAACGATGAAGGCCGACGGCCAAGAAAACGTTCGGGCTGAGAAGGTGATGGTTCCCAAATGGGTTCGCGGTAAAGAATCGTGCCAGTTGCTCGAACCGCGATCTGAACCGATCTCGATGCTCGGCCTCGGCGGCAGCGTCGGCACCCCACCTGAGGGAATCACTGCCGAAGTGATTGTTGTCCGCAGCAAAGAAGAACTCGACGCACTTCCTGCGGAAAAAGTATCCGGAAAGATCGTCGTCTTTAATGCGGCAATGCCCAAGTACACTGACGAAAATGGATCGGGCTATGGCACCGCCGTGCAGTACCGCGGCAGCGGTGCAAAGTGGGCCTCCGAAAAAGGCGCTGTTGCTGCGCTGGTGAGGTCAATCACGGCAACCAGCCTAAACACCCCACACACGGGCTCAATGCGATATGGCGACGCAAAGAATCAGATTCCCGTCGCAGCGATCACAATCGAAACGGCTATGATGCTCCAGCGTCTGCAGGACCGCGGTATTCAGCCGAAAGTGAAACTGCAGATGGAAGCGAAGAACGAAGGCGAGGCCCCCTCTGCGAATGTGCTGGCCGAGATCGTCGGCCGGGAAAAGCCAGAAGAAATCGTCGTGATCGGTGGTCACATCGACTCTTGGGACGTTGGTCAGGGAGCCCATGATGACGGAGCCGGTTGCGTGGCGGCGATGGAAGCGCTCAACATCCTCCGCAAACTGGGGCTCAAGCCCCGACGAACGATTCGCGTGGTTCTCTGGACGAACGAAGAAAACGGGCTGGCCGGCGCCAAGGATTATGCAGCCCGGCACCAGCGCGAGCCTCATGTCGCCGGGATCGAAGCCGATTCGGGGGGATTTGCGCCGGAAGGGTTCACTGTTGAGATGAATGATGCCAAGAAAGCGGACATCGCGCTCGAACAACTACAGCAGATCGCCAGTTTGCTGAAGCCAATTCGTGCAACGAAAGCGATGCTTGGCGGTTCGGGTGCCGATGTGGGGCAACTGAAGGCGCTGGGCACGGCTTGTCTTGGCTTGGAGATCGATGGACGAACATATTTTGATTTCCATCACACTTGGGCCGACACGGTCGACAAAGTCAACCCGCGTGAGTTGACCGATTGCTCAATATCACTTGCGGTCGCAGCCTACATCCTTGCGGACATGCCGCAGCGGATGGGTGAACGCTAAATACAAATTCTTTCCCGCCTCGAGTATTTCACAGAGAACTATGACTCGCTCGCGACTTTCTTTCTGCTCTTTGTTTGTGATGGCTTTCGCTTCAGCGCTGCTGCTCACGCCACAAGCGGCTACGGGACAGCAAGCGGGGGCGGTCAATTTCCGTCAGATCGACGAGGTGGTTTCCGGCTGGAAACAATCTCAGCACCTTTACGTCAAGGGAAATCTCGGGATCGGCTCTCAGCAACTGGCCGAACTGGACGCTTGGCTGGAGAAGAATGGTCCTCATTGGACCGTGGTGCTGATGCAAAATGCCGAGGACCAAGTTTACAACGACGCCGAGGGACGGCGGTTCTATGGGATGGATGCGGTCGAATACGCGCTCGGACATGGCTTGGCGAACCGCACTGGCTTCGGCCGACTGGAGCATCCCGAGACGAAAGAAACTGATGGCGCTGTTTTCGTGCTCTTTTTGCAGGAGAGGAAATTCAGCTACTACGGTTCGGATGCTCAGGACCGCAGGGCTCTGGGCGAGTCCCGCTGGGTTGGCGATTTGGATCGTGAGGCGATTCGGGCGATGCGCGGCGGCGGGCGAATCATCGATGCCGTCAAGAACACGGTTGAAGAAATCAACGAACAACTGGCTGACAAGATTGCCGCCGAGAAGGCAGAAGCCGAACGCCGCAAGCAGCAAGCTGAGCAAGAGAAATTGGAGCGGCAGCGGACGCTTGCCAACACGCTGGCCCGGATCGCCGATGGTGAAACAAAGCTATTAGCTGAAATCGAAAAGTCAGCCGCCCTGTTCAAGCAGACTTATCCGGAAGCCGGCAACTCGAGCCTCGCAGCGCCGCCGCTGGATAAGTGGCGGAACCAGCTCAAGGAATTCCGCTCGACAATCAACGAGATGAACTCCCGGGAGGTCAGCCAAAAGGTCGAGCAGCAGCGAAACGAGTTGGAGACATTTCTCGACGGCTATGCGGTGCATCGGAATTTTGTCGAAGCCGTCGAGCCATTGCAGTCTCGCTGGGACCAAGTGACGACGTTTGGTCGCGGGATCGCTACCGAATCAAGCCGCGAGGCGGAGAAACGATTGGATCGCGCCAAGGAATTGCATCGGCTGGGCGATATCGCGTTCGTCTCGGAACTTGACCAGGCGCGAATGGCGCTTGACCGCGCTGATCAAGAAATCTTTACCGAGAAGAAGCGGCTGGAGGATGAAGCCGCGACTCGCCGGGCCATTCGAAATGCGCTTTACGCGGCAGGCGGTCTACTTCTGTTGGTCTTAGGTTTTATCGCTTGGATGCTGAATCGACGCCGGCGTCCTTCTTTGCAACGGGCTTACGAAGCCTACGGAAAGGCCGAACCGTTCGTCACCGAGAAGCTGGCCAAGGTCGAACCGCTTTTAAAACAAAGCGAGCAGGCTTTGGGAAATGAGAAATCCCTTAGCCGCCGCAACTATTCAGGCAAAACTTTGGAACTCGGACAACAACTGCTCAAGCAGCAAAGCCACTTGCAGGAGATGGTGAAAGAGGCGAAGCAGGTCCTGAAGGCTGCCAATGGGACGATGCACCCCTTCAGCCCACTTGCCCAACTCTCGAACATGGTCAGCAGCGGCCCCTATGAGTACGCGCTGAATCTGCTCAGTGGTCAATCTCTCAAACTGCCCGGCGAACTAAAGCATTTAGATCGGGTTGATCCGATCGGCTGGATTGGCTTTGCAGAGTTCACTGGCGTGACGAGCAATCTGGCGGAGGACTTGAATGAAGGTCTACAGCGATTCTCGCAGGCAACGGCCTCAGCCGCTGAAGAGACCAAACAGCTGCAGACCGACCTGGAAACTTTATCGGTACTCGAACAGCGGAATACGAAGGTAGCCAAAGCCGATGGCTTGTTTGAGTTGCCTGGCTTGTTCACTGGCCTGCTGCCCGGCTTACAAGCAGCTCAGGACAAAGCCGAAGCGATGGTCGCAACCGACCCAGTCGGTGCAAGGGAAGACATATTAATTGCTGCCCGCCAGCGGGTCAGCGACGTCAAGGGAATCATCGAGGCGATTCTCGCCGCGCGCGAAGAAACCTGGCCTCAATTGCTGGCGGCCAAAAAAGAGCTCGAGGGACTAGGGCTCCGCACTGGCTGGTTGCAGCAACGATTGCAGCAACTCAGCGGGGAAGCGAATCGCTTGATTGCCTCGGCCGGAGAGCGAGCGATTACCGAAGAAGCAGGCCGCTTCATTAATGAGCTTAAAGGACTCGGACCACAAGTTGAACGCGGTTTGACCTTGGCGCGAACGCTCGACAAAGAGACCGCGAACAGTTTGGCCAAACTTGGCGAGACCATTCTCAGCGGGCGACAGCGAGTCGCCTCCGCGCTTGGCTTGGTTCCAACTTCAGTGCTGGCGGAGTCAACTTACAACCCCGACCTGCGCTTGGAGGCTGCAAAGAAACAGTTGGCCGCGGCCCGATCCGCCCTCGATTATGGAAAGGTCGCTGCGGCCGAAGAGGCGCTCGGGACGATTTCAGTGGAAGCCGATCGCGCCCATAAGCTAGTCGCCGAATCCTTGGAAGTTTTGGAAAACTTTGATCGCAACGTAAATCGCATTCAGGACCAAGCCAATCAGATTGAGCAGCGAGTTACAGAGAGCGAACGGAAGGTACTCCAGGCAAAGTCAGCTTACGCTCCTTCCGCTCTTGAGTTCCAAAGCATCGATGAACCGGGCGACCAGTTGGGAGAAGCCAAGCCAGCCGAGGCGGCTGCCAGGGGTGTTGAAGCTTGTCAGGCCAGTTGCCGCGAATTGCTCGAAGACGCCCGCGCCGCGCTGAAGCGCGCCGACGAGTGTTTCCGCGGTGGCAAGCTGCTCGAAGCGGCCAATCTCGTTCACTTGGCGGAAGAAGAGTTAAGCGTGATCCAGACCAGGCTTGGAGGGATCGCTAAGCACTTTGAGAGCTTGGCTGAAGCCGAGCGGCAGAACAGTCAGTCGGCGGCAAGCTTGCGCTCGCGGATTGATGAGCTTCGCCGAGGAACCAGCGACCAGAGAGTGATCGCGGCGACGATTCGGAGAGTGGAGGAGCTAACGGCCAGGTCCGGAAGTCTACTTTCCGAGCTTGGTACGGCTCGCGGAGGCAAGCGGGACCCACTCTCGGATGCCAGGAGATTGACCGCAGCTGACCACGATTTCGAGGAGCTAGTGGGAAATTTAGCTGCTGACGTCGAGGCGCATGCCGAAGCGACTCGAGCGGTCGCCGGAGCTAAGGTCGAGCTGGATGTCGCTCTGCGATTAGTGGAACATGCTCGAAATGATCAGATTCCGGATAGTTTGACGGTGACTCGTTGTCGACAACACATCGAGCAGTTAGCCCAGCAAGTCGCTGCGACTGCTCGTGAGTTGAGCGTTGCACACTCGGACTGGGGCGTGATTCACGAGGCCGCGTCGCAGCAGACTGCGGAACTCGGTGTGGTCGCGGGAGAGTTGAGGAATGAGCTGCAACTTGCCTCGCGATCAGCGGAGGGCTTCAAGACAGCCTCGCAGGAAGTTTACCGAGCGGCAAGCTGGAGCGGCTCTTACGGAGTTCGTGTGGTCAACAATCCAGGTGCGGAAGAACTCGAACAGGCCCGGAGGGCTTTGGCTGCGGGTGATTATCAACAAGCGGCTGACTTCAGTGATGCTGCGGCAAATCTTGCTCGAGAGGCTATCGCTATTGCGGAACGAATGGTCCAGCGCAAGCGGCGTGATATTCGTCAACGCGAAGAACAACGACGCCGTTCGGACGACGACTTTTGGGGTGGCATCGGTGGAGGGATCTTCACCGGTGGCAGTAGCGGTGGCTGGTCGTCTGGAGGTGGCAGTTGGTCTTCCGGGGGAGGCGGTGGTTGGTCTTCCGGCGGATCATCCTCTTCTGGAGGAAGCTCGGGTGGTAGCAGTAGCAGAAGCGGCTCAGGGTTTGGACGCTCCGGCTGGTGATCCGAAATTATTGGATCGAGTCAAGCTTCTCCCAAAAGAGTCCGATAGTCTGGCGTTCCAGAAAATTTGCTAAGCATCAACCCACTCCCGTGTAAAGCCGATGCTTGATCCGTTTTGCGACCACAAGGTTACCTGTTACGATCTGACTGCGGGCAAACCACACCGGAAGATTTAAGTCTTGAACAAATTTTTCAGAAGAGGCCTACGATGAAGTGCTGGAACCTGCTCTCGAAAGCAGCCTGCGGGGTTTTATTGACGGTTGCAATCATTCCGTCCTTCGGTTGCAACAACGCTGAAGTAAAGGAAGTACCAACTGCCGCTGCGAAGCCTGCAGTCTCGGTTGCGGGTACAGAAAAGCCGGTAGCGGAGAAGCCTGCCGTAACGGCTGCGGCAACCGCTCCAGCCGCGTCGAGCGCCCCGCCAGTAGCTGCGGCCTCTGAGGGCTCCGACAAAGGAACTCCAGTCGCGATCGAGGGTGGCAAGGCAAAACTGACTCCCGCCAATTCCAAAGTGATGTTTGTCGGGATTCACACGGGCGACAAACCCGATCCACGAACCTGTGGCTTTGCCGAATTTTCTGGCGAGGCGAGCTTCGGGCAAGATGGCAAGACGCTGAGTGCAGTCACAATCGAAATGCAGGTTGATTCCATCTATACGTTCAACGGGAGTTTGACCGAGCACTTGAAAAGTGGGGACTTTTTTGACGCCCGCGAATATCCAACCGCCAAATTCGAAAGCTCGAAGGTCGAGATCGGCCCAGACGGAAAGGGGACGCTCACCGGCAAGTTGAGTTTAATGAAAGGCAGTGAGGAAGTCGCCATTCCCGTAACCATGACCCAAAGCGATTCGGGCTTCACGCTGAAGGGCGAAATCTCCATTGATCGGACCAAGTTCGGCATGGATAAGATGACCGAGAAAATTGGCAAAGAGGTTGCCGTGTCTTTCGTGATTGGCGAAACGACCGACCCGAGCAGCGTATTGCCTAAGTAGTTCCTCGGTATCAGGGACGAACGCCAATTCCTTGTGAGTTGGTTTGGCTTGATTTCATAGAGAGCGGCGGCCATTCGGCTCGCCGCTTTTTAGTTGATTCGCTTTTTGTTTGGGAGAGCGCGGCGTGCGACAGGAATATCTTGGATTCTGCATTGTGGTTCCTGCTTTCATTGGCTTGGTCGGCACCTTGCTGGCAGGGCGATTATCGCCCCGGCTGCAGTCACCAGTTGCATCGGCACTGGTGCTCTTGGCACTGCTGTTAAGCGGTTTTCTGCTTTTGGGAAAAAATATCCATAACCCGGAGCGGCATTGGCACTGGTTACCTGCGATTGGTCTTTTTGCCGTGATTGCCGGCAGTGTCGGCTTTCGACAAGGGAGTGCCTTTTGGCAGAGACTGGTCTGCGCGTTGGCGGTTGGGAGCTTGACGGGTTGGCTATTGGTGCCGACGTGGAAGGACTTGGTGGAACAGCGCTGGCTTCTTATCTCCGGCTTGGCCATTGCGACAACCGGATTGATCTTATTCAGCGACCGGCTGGGGCGTTCTCTCCGGCCCCTATTCGTGCTGCTCTGTTTTGGAATTGCGGCCTTCCTCGGTGCCGCTTGGATCGGGGCAGGCTTTAGTCTGACGAATGCTCGCTGGTTGTTGATTCTCGGATCGACCATTGCGGGGATGCTGCTTGCTGCGATGTTGCCAATGTGTTTGCCGCGATTCGACATGTCCTCAACGCTTCCGCTGCTGTGCAGCTGGTTGCTGGGCGGCTTGTTTATTGGAGCGATTGAACCTAAACCGCCACGTTTTGAGATGACGCTGATTGCCTTGTTGCCTCTGGCTCTCCTGGCGACGGCGAGTTGGCTAGGAACGACGTTGCGTAGACCGACAGAGCAGGTACCAGACTCCCGGATGTGAGTTCTCTCAAGTCGCTAGGACTCGGGTGAAAAAGACAGCCAAGGTTCAGACCGCAATCCGGCTTTCGGCGGGGTCGGGAGACCCGCGCCGAGCGCGGCATTCCGCATTCCGCATTCCGCATTGGCTACAACGATCGGCGGGGTGGCACGAATAGATTTGAGACCAGGAGTCCGCCGACGATTGCGATCGCAATCAGCACGGTGCCAAAGGCAAACTCCAGGCCAACCATTTTGTCCTGCTCGATGAAGGCCATGAGACTGCGATATCCAAGACTTCCTGGCACAAGGAGCAGAATCGCCGGCAGAGTCGCCACCATGGCGGGACGATCCAGCCAGCGAGCGTAGAGGTTTCCCGCCAGCCCGATTACCAGTGCTCCCGCAAAAGCACCAAACTCGCTTCCTTTCCAACCAGACGCGGTCGCCGCGGTGAGAAACCCAATCCACGCCACACTGACAATGATTGGCCACTCACTCCGTCTGGCCTGAAACAGAATCGCCAGCATAAAGGGTGCGACGAGTAACGCGACGAAGTAGGTCCAGCCGGGAAGCGGCTCGGAATCGATCTTCGCTGGTCTTAACTCAGCTCCCAAGCGCCACGCGATCGCCACGCCGCATGCTAAAGCGAGAAAGACGACCGCTGCCCAAGCCAAACGGGCAACGCCCGACGAAAGATGCCGATTGGCCAGCTCCGTCATCCCCACGGTAAAGTTCAGACCCGGGACCAAAATGATCAGTGAACCGAGAGTCGCGAGTCGATCATCGAAGTGGGATACGATTCCTGAAAGGACAAGAGCGCTCGAGGCGCAGAAGAAGGCAGCCGTCACTTCGAGCAGGTTCGCTTGGGGTGAAACTCGTTGCAGCCAAATCCCCCAAGCTTGAATCACGCCTCCCATTACCGTTGCAAACAGGACTTCACGCAGGCCTGCCCCCAAAAAAACCGTAACGCATCCCGAGGCAATCGCAGCCGCGAGAATTAAGAGCCCAAGCGGGTAACGACTCCCTCGGCTGGCGATGGCCGTAAGCTGCTGAGACGTTTCTTCAAGCGTCGCTTTTCCGTCCTCGAGGTACTCTAGTGCCTCGTCAACTTCGTAGAGCTTTCCAAGATCCGTTTCACCCGGCTCGATTCGCTTCAAAACTGTCCGCTGACTACCAGAATTGAATGCCAGCAGTAGCGAGGTCGGGGTGTAAAGAACGTCAACGCCCTCGCCCACGACACGGGAGATCCGACCGACCACACGTTCCAATCGGTGGGACGGCGCACCGAGTTGGTGGAGTAGCGTGGCGGTCTGCAGCAGGAATTTCTGCTGCGGTAACAGGTCGGCAATTTCAGATGAACTCAATCAGTCAGTCCAATCGAAGAGTTATGAGTCGACAAGCGGAAAATCGCGGCGAAATTAGAATTCCAGGCAGCATCAACTGATGGGCCTTTGGAGATCGATTCAGAAGTCGACTGAGACAAAGTCTCCAACGAAATCAGCTTTCGGGGGTCAGCCCAACCACAATCTGAAAGTTCGCAGCCAACTCCCCGATTTTAGACTCCGGTACTTTTGCGAAGTCGATGACTACCGAGTCCCGCGCGGCAGGATCCTTGATTGATTGAAGGATCCCATCTCGCTCGTTTTGCTGATGTCCATTGACAAAGCACTGGGTGGTCACCAATGACTTCCCACCCTTAGTCACCTTAACGTGAATGTGAGGCGTTCGTCCGGGATAAGCGACCGGCTTAATCGTACGAAAGTAATACTCGCCACCGAGAGTCGTCGTAAAACGTCCGTAGCCTTGGAAGTTGGTATCGCGCTGTTCGCGATTCGCGCTGTCTTTGTGGAGATAAGCTCCCTTGCTGTCGACTTGCCAAATCTCGACGAGCGCGTTGCGAATCGGTCGGCCGTTCACATCGACTACTTTACCGGTTAGATGCGTCACCTCTCCGACCGCTGGACTGAGACTTTCGTTAATGATGAGCAAGTCGTTGTCGGTATCGAGCGGTAGACGGTCTGGGTAAAAAGGGCCTTCGGTTTGAGCCGGGGTCTTCACCAGTTGTTCCTGGAACTCATGAAGACTGAGCGATTCTCTCTCGCCATGCCGCGATACAGGAAGACCAAACAGAGCGACGGCACCGAGCGAAATTCCACCTTGCTGCAAAAGACGTCGACGGTCGATTCGAGCTGGCTGCATGGACTCCACTCCAGTAAAAATTAAATTCAATTCGGCTTGCCGAGCATTGCTCGGTCAGGACTAGCGACTGCTTGGCACCAACCAGTGTCTATAAAATAACCGGTTAGGCGATTCAGAGCGACCCAAATTCCAGCTCATGCCAAGGCCCCCCGCACACTGTTGATTCATTACCTCCGCTGGGGTGGTCTCCGTTTTTCGAAACTCTGGTCAGGCGTGCCCCGAAAGTAACGGCTGATAAACGGAAACGTGTCGGTAATCACGTAGTGATAAGCCCCTTGAGGATACTCCGGGGTGACGCCGAAACGGCCATTGCACTCGTCGAGGTCACCACTTCCTGCGAAGTACTCCCAATCCTGATTAAATGTGCCATCGTAAGGACCACCCGGACCATCTTCGCCACCGGGACGCTCGCCGCTGCGAAGCTGATAGCTTGAGCGAAGCTTTTTCAGCGGACTGGCCGCATCTTTCGGGTCGCCAAAGCCCCATTGGCTGTAAATCGGAAAGCCATCGGCTGCATAGCCGACGAGAACCAGCTCGTCGAGCTTCTTTCCTCGATGCTCAAGCATCCCCAGCGGCAGTCCATGGTAGTGATAAACGCCGTTCGGCTGGACATGAGCATTTGACTCGTCCAGCCCCAGATTGATCTTGCCGCTCATCGCGTCATAACGCCAAGCTGGGTCTCCCTTCCAGAGTTCAGCCGTCCCGGGATCAAACGGAATGCCATTGAGGGCGACTCCAAAGAGCGCGCCCCCTGCTTCGCGAACTTCATCCAGCGGTTTTGGATTCAGTGGCATTCGGAAGCGATACTGTATCGCTCCGATCGTGTTTGGATTGCCTCGATTGGGAAAGCGTCCGGGCTGATGGTCGGGAATTCCGTTGGAAACGAGCGTACGGTATTCTCCCTCGGAGGTCAGAGAAGCTTGATGCGGGGGTAATTCAGCCGGCTGTCGAGACTGCTCCTCAGGCGGTCGCTGCATTTGGGTGAATTCCTTGGCGAACGCTTCCAGTTCTTCGCGGCTCAATTGGCCGTCACCGTTTCGGTCAAAGCTAAAAGCATGTTCGAGAAAACGCTCTCGATTGGGCGGCCCAGCTTGCTCGCGGCGCGGGACTTCTTGAGCAGCAGCAGTTTGCCCGCAGCTTGCGAAGTAAAGCGACATAAACATGGAGATTCCATATCGAACGAAGTTCGCTGGGGATGGCATTTGAAATCACCTCTAGAACGAAATCGAAGCCGGCTCCAAGACCGGCTCAAATCACCAATTGGCCGAAGTATACCCGCGACTCAAGCAATCCAGTGTCGGAATTCAGGTAATATTAAGGCGGAGAATTGACCCTTTGTCTTGACTTGCCTTTCAATGAATTCCAACTCGCTGCATTCCGCTTACTTCGAGGTTCGCTTTCGCGGCGAGGCACTCCCTGAGGATTGGCCAGAGCGGTTCGCCGTGATCACGGCCTACGCAACAACTGGCGAGCAATGGAGCCCCGCAGAGAATCAGGCGGCCGACCAGAAATTGCTTCAGCGGATCCAGGAGCGGGGAGTCTGGCATGTGCGGCTGACCGGATACTCTCCTCAAGATGGCCATGCCGAGCCCGGTTGGGCGGTAGCGTTTCAACTAGCTGAAGCCCGCCATGTCGGTCTTGAGTTTCGGCAAGACGCGATTTTCTGGGTCTCCAATGACGAGCTTTCGGTCACGCGATGTCTCGAACAGAGCCCGCTCGTCAGGGTGGGTTTGTTTCGCGAGCGGCTGGCGGCTTTGAGTTCCCCTGAGCAATCGTAGCCCCAAAGTACGGGAGCCTCTGCCTAGGCTTTAATTCCATGCCGCTGGAAAGTCTCGCTGACTGATTTCTCGATCACGATACAAAGCCGATCGAGATCGAGATCATCCTCATCGTAACCGAAGGGGAGTTCGACGTTTTCGGCGACCGTTTCCATCCCGATCATGAAGTAAGAAACAACTGCTGTCAGGGGGATCGCCCACCAACCGTAGTCATGCACCATCCCCCAAGGGAACGTACCCAAATAGAGGATCACGCATTGGCGGGCAAAGGTTCGATAGGAGCCGATCAATCGCGTGTTTTGAATTTTCTCGCATGCACCACAGATATCCAGATAACGATTGGCCTCATGATCGAGAACGATTAAATCAGACCCATCGATCAGACCGCGGCGTCTCCACTCACGAAATTGATCGTAAATCTGGGAAACAAGATAGGAGGGTAGGTGCTCCGGTTCGTGCTTGGCCTCCTCATAGCCTTTGATTTTCCGAACACTCGCTTCGCCTCGCAAAAAGTCTTTCAGTGCAAAGGGAAAGGCGACAATCGCTCTGCGGCATCGCTGCAATCCAACATCATCCGCTTTCACCAAATCGCAAACCTTCACAGCGAGGTTGCGACTGCAGTTGACCAGAGAGCCCCAAAGCCCTCGAGCTTCCCACCAGCGAGAGTAAGAAACATTGGAGCGAAATGTCAGCAGCCAGCCGAGAATGATTCCCAGCGCAGCATGAATATCCGAGGGGAGCGTTAAAATCTGGTCGCTCGAGTTCCGCATTTCCAGCCAAAGTGGAAAGCAGGCATAGACAGCAACTGCCAGAGCCTGAAAGGCGACAACCTTAAGCGTTTGACTGGTCAGAATGGGGGAAAATGTCGAGCGGATCGGCATGACGGATTTTCGACCCTACGTTAAAACTCTGACAATTGAGTTGCCAAAACAACACCTATCGGGCAACGCCGAGGCCTTAGAATATCAAGTCAGAGGCTATCAGAATACTAGGAGACGTTACCGAACTCGGGGCTGAGCAGTTGCTGATAGGCTCGCTACAATAGTCCAATGTTACATTTAACCGCAGACTCTTTCTCGATATTCTCTACTCTGACAGTCTCAATCTTATGCAACGTCTAGTCAAAGAAATTTGGACAAACTTGGTGCGTTATTTCTTCGCCGGAGTGTTCGCAATTCTCCCGCTCGTGGTCACGGTCGCGATTGTCGGCTGGGTCTCCAGTTATGTCTCGATGCTGATTGGCCCGTCGACTGCGCTGGGGGGGCTCCTGAAGAACATTGGGGTCTCCGTGCTGCCCAACTCGACCGCCAGCTACATCGTCGGTTGGCTGGTTGTACTGCTGGTCGTGCTGAGTCTGGGAATGGTCGTGGAGTTCGGGGCGAAGTCCTTTTTCAGCGGCTTGATGGAGCGAATGTTTGGAAAAGTGCCCTTGATTGGCAGCATCTACCGAACCAGCAAGCAAGTCGTCGAGATGCTCGACACCAACAACAAAGAAGCAATCAAAGGGATGTCGGCTGTTTACTGCTTTTTCGGCAGCCGCGAAGGCCCGACGATCCTCGCCTTCCTCGTATCGCCGCAGAAGTTTTTGGTCGGCGATCGCGAGTATCAGATAGTGATGATTCCCACCGCTCCCGTGCCATTCGGCGGTGCGATGCTGCTGGTCCCGGTAGAGCAAGTAATCCCGGCGGATATCTCAGTCGATTCGATGATGAGCATTTATCTTTCTATGGGCGTCACGGCTCCCGACTTCATGCAAGTCGCGGATTCTGCCAAGTTGAACAGCGAATCTAAACTGAAAAACGACAAGTAAAATCCCTTTGGCGCTCAGCGCGCCAATCGATCGAGAATGTTGCGGGTAATCCGAACGACGACCGGATCGTTGCCGGACAGTCCGTGAGCCCAATCCGTTGAGCCACAAGTGAAGACAATACCGCCACGGGTATAGACTCCCAGTACGGCATTGCCCTCGCGATCCTTCGGAAATTGTTCATACCACCAACTGTCATCCGGGGCCCACTTTGCCGGTGCAGTCGCGAGCACCTCAAACTCCGCTGGCGTTCCATCGCGCCCCGTAGGAAACGGCAGCCCATCACGCCACTGAAGTTCGCATCCATCGCATTCATATCCAACGATCGTGTGGGCTCCACCAAACTTCTGACCTCTCAAAAGCTGAGTCCCCTCGAAGATCCAGTGCTCAGGACGATGCACTTCGTACGCTCCGTCGGCATCCATCAATTGGCCGTGGCTGCGATGGTAGCCACCCCAGAGAAACCCGACGCCAGTCAACTGGTTTTCAGGCCGACCTACCAAGTGGTGACTCCAGAGCGTGCTGAGCAAACGCTGGTCGCCATTTCGGAAAAGCGGATCGAATACGTGAGCTTGCTTCCAGCAAGTCAGTGCCCTTCCCTGCTCTTCACTGCGGACCTGCCAGCAGCAGGTATTGCCACTGAAGAAAGCGACATTCCCACCATTGCGAATAAAGGCCTCTAGCTGGTCGCGCATTGGCGACGACCAGTACTCATCATGGCCGACACTCAATACCAGCCGATAATGGGCAAGCACTTCTGGATGAAATTCCAAGTCCGAGTTAGCAGCGTAATCGAGTTGGTATCCATTGCTTTCCGCCCAACGCACAAAGTGACTTTCCCAGTTGTAGAACTGGCCGGAAGCTTGAGGACGATTAAACGAGACGCGATGTCCCTGCAAGCCATCTCGATCGTGAAACGAATAAAGGCTGTGACCGCCCCAGTTGGTATAAGCGTTCCAAGTATTGGTCGACAATTGCAACAGGATTTTCGAGCTTTCTCCCGGTTTCGAGGAACGGACGATAAAGTGAATCTTCGTCGAACCTGACGGAGCCTCAGCGCTCACCGGCCGAATTGTCCAAGTCGCTTCATAGAAGCCGCTGGACCACTGCTCGGGCAGTTTGAATCTCCATGTCGCTGGCCAATTGCATCCATCCGACGACGCTCGATCGGGAACCGGCTGCTCGCTGACCTGGACCTCCGCCTGCTCCAGCACCAACTGGTTACTCGGTCCGACCCGTTCGATACGCACGCTGGCCAAGCCGGCATTGCTGGAGAGATGAAAAGCCACTTCCTCTCCGCCGAGGTAGCTGAGTTGGTTGGTATAGCCTTCGATCCGGGGTTCGTTTCGCTCTGAAGCGGAATCAGCCCATATCGCCGGGCTGAAACAAGCTACCGTCCATACGAATGCCACGACTTTCAAAACCATCCCGAAAGGCCGCAAAACAATCGGCATCATTTCACTTGCTCCTGAATTAACTCGTTCGGCTCGGTAACGATTCTCGCGGGGTCAGTCGCGTTGTAAGTGAACGGACTGAGGCCGGGAGCAAGGCGCAACCGGTTCCCTTGGACCTTCAAGTCTTGAGCTTTGTGAAAGCGGATCGGCGCTCGGGCGGTTGCGAAAATTTCGTTACCTGTCACTTCGATCAGCGAACTCCCTTCATCCATAAAGATTCCGTTGCTTTCAGCTCGTCCTGCATTGAGCGGCACATCGTGAATTCGATTGTTGCGGAGCATACTCCCCGGTTGCTGTCCCAGCGTATATATCCCGCCACCATCAGAGAGCAATTGCATCACATGATGGATGTGATTGCCGGCAACAACGTTCTTCTCACAACCGGTCGGTTCGGGATTCCATTGCCAACCGACAGAGACTCCAGTGTATGGAAGGTTCGAAATTTCGTTATTCTCGATAGTGGAGCCCGATGTGATGCCAACCCAAACGCCGACTGAGCCAAAGAGAATCCGGCCGCAGTCTGAGAGCGCGGAATTTCGAAGCCGATTATCTCGGCAAACCAAACGCTCTCCATTCGCTGAGCGAGCAGGGTTCGGGTCGCCTAGCATCACCGCGCATCCGCCCAAGCTCCGAAACTCGCAGCCTTCGATTTTGTTGCCGTGAGCTTGCTGGTGGACGTAGACTCCTCCGCCGCCGAGATTTGCGAACCGGCAGTTTTGCACTGCACAGTTTTCGGCGAAGGCCAGTTCAACGGCCGGTGCCAGTCGATTGAACCAACTTTCAGCTTCGGACGCCTCGCCACGAGGCTGGAAAAATCCGGCCTGAACCTCTGCTCCACCAGCTGCGGGAAGGGTACAGCGAGTTTCTTCAAAGGCGAGATCGACGAAAGTCAGATTGCGGACCGGCTGATCGGCTGTTCCCTGAACACGGATCAACGTACTCTGCAGCGGGAGGACAACTCGGGGCGAGGCTGTTTCGGTTTCCGCGGCTCGAATCAGTAGCCTCTTTGTTCGGGAATCGCAGTACCACTCGCCCGCTGTATCAGCAAACGCTCGATCGTTCTCCAGCCGGTAGCGAGCTTGGGGCTCAAATCCATCGATGGCAAAGAATTCATGGTCACCGCCAATTCGATTCCGGAAGACAAGCTGTTGATTACTCAAATCAACTTGGTCTAGTTGCACTCGGGTGATGGACCAGTCGTGCAGGAAGACCAGCTCGACAGTGGCTGGCTCAGCCGGCTGAACAAATCCTTCCGGGTCGTAATGAAACGCAGTCCGCCGATCCGGACCTGCCTTTGCGACTCGATAGAATCCATCGTCAGGCTCTTTCGCCAATGTTACTTCACGGCCATTAACGAGCAGTAACCTTGGCCTTTCCATCGGCTCGGCCAACTCCGGAAAGGGAGTTACCCAAAAGTCACCCTCCCGTTGCCAATTGGTCAGTTCCAGCCCGCCGCTAAGAATGGCCTTCTCGCCCGGGTGGCTGCGGTAGGTAACTGGGGTCGCAGCGGTCGCGTCGCGCTGATCGAATTCCAAAGGCTTACTCAGCCGCCAAACTCCGCTCCCAATCCGCACTTCAATCGGACTATTGTGTCCATTAGCAATCAGCTCCCGCACACGCTGCTGAGCGGCGGGGAGGCTTGCCAAGGGTTGGTTCTCAGAACCGTTGTTTCGATCATCTCCCTGCAGGGAAACATGGATTTCAAGAGTTTGCCCCGGGAGCAGCGCTGCGAGACTGCTGCTCGCTAACAGAGTAAAGACGAGGATTCGGAAAATCATCAGCGGCCCTTTAAAATTGTCCTTGGCTCTGGGAGCAGTTAGGCAAGACCTCAAGCTTGAGCCTCTTAAGGCCTAGAATAGCGTTACCGAGAACCGAATACAGCTTGAGAGGCGGCTTATGAACCTGTTTTCCAATTTGCCTCAGGCTGACATCGAGGAACGATTTGAATCCTTGCTCGCGCGAGGAAACGTGCGGATTGAGCGAATCACGTCGCAGGGCCAAGCTTCTCCCAAGGGATTTTGGTATGAGCAGGAGCAGCATGAGTGGGTTGCTTTGCTTCGCGGTGCTGCGAGGCTGAATGTTTCCGGGAAAGTCGTGAACCTCGGCCCTGGCGATACCGTCGATTTACCTGCCGGGTGTCGGCATCGAATCGAATGGACCACGACAGAGGAGCCAACTGTTTGGCTGGCGGTGTTTTATGGGTGAACCAAAAGGAGCGAGGCTCTATGTGAACCTCGGGTCATCGCAGACCAAGCGACGGCTGAAGAGTTTCGGGCATGGCGTGCGCCAAATTCAGAGCGCCGGGAGGAATCGAGCGGTCATTGTCCATACGGCGACCGGACAGCACTTGTTGGAACTCGAAGCGAAGTTTGCCGATGTTGGCTGCGCTGCGCGCGAGGCGGACTTGGACCAGCCTCCGGGGAATCTCCGCAACCTGGGCGTAACCAGCGCGCACTGGCTGGTCGAAGCCGGGATCCGTTCGATTTCCGATCTTCGGCGCATCGGACCGCTTGGAGCCTTTCAGCGGGTGCGAAGTAAACACCCTGACGTCAGCCTCAACCTCCTCTGGGCGATGGTCGCCGGATTGGAGGACCGCGATTGGCGCGATCTGACTGATGCTGAGAAAGAACGCTGGAAAGCGGAACTGGGGCGTCTCTAAATTAACGAAAGCCCTTTAGTCTGGAATCTCGATTTCTAAAACTGTCACTCGATCGTCGGCCAGTGGCGGCTGAGCATTCGACTTTTCGAGAGCCTCCTGTAACGCGCCAAGCATCGCTCGCAGCTTTTCCGGTTCTCGCGAAGCCAAATTCTCAGACTCTGCCGGATCGCGGCTGAGATCAAACAGTTCGTTGCGTTCCACTGGGGGCCGCCGCCAGTGATAAATGAGTTTCCAGTCGCCGCGGCGCAGCACGGTGAAATAACTGCTGCGATGCTCATGGGGGAAATGCATTAAAAAGCTTCCATCTTCAGCTGGCGCGCGGCCAGCCAATTCCGGCCAGAGCGAGCGTCCATCGCTGGGCTGAGGCAACTCCGCTGTCGAGCCCGTGGCCAACTGCAAGAGCGTCGGCGTTACGTCGTAGACCGCCGTAATTTGCGGCAAGACTTTGCCGGCTTTGATCGGCCATTGCTGCTGAAGCGCCGACTGCGAATTGACTTTGGCCCAGGTGATGAGACAGGGAGCCCGCATCCCGCCCTCGTAGTGAGTTCCCTTCTTGCCGCGAAGAGGGGCAGCGCAGCTGATCGCATTTTGATCGCCCCGCGGGGAGTCAGTTCCATTATCGCCGAGGAAAACAACCAGCGTCTCTTCAGCGACTCCCAGCTGATCCAGCTGCGCTAGCACTTTACCGAGGGAATCGTCGACGCCTTCGACGAGCGTTCCAAAAGCGGCCAACTCTTTCGAGACGCCAGGATAGTTGCCAACAAATCGCGGGTCGGGCTGAAACGGAGCGTGAACGGCATAGTGAGCGAAGTAGCCGAAGAAAGGTTTGCCCTCAGCTGCCGCGTCAGCGATGGCAACGTTAAACTCTCGCGTGAGGGCTTCCGTAAGAAACAACTCTTGCCCGTGATACTTCTCCAGCGAGGGAACGCCCCAGCGAAGACGCGGCCCCGGACTGTTACCAAAGTTCTCCCGCCCGTAGTAACTGCCCGGCTGGCCGGCGGCTGAGCCGCCGATATTCAAATCGAACCCGAGATTTCTCGGGTCCGAGCCCTCGGAATCAAACGGACCGAGATGTCCCTTGCCGCAGTGGATAGTTCGGTAGCCAGACTTCTTGAGCAGCCGTGGCAGCGTCACGGAGTTTGAGGTGAGGCCTTTCCAGTTCCACTGTGGCGGACCAAACTTTCCGCTGTTTGGTTGAGCCGGATCGATCCACTGGGTGGTGTGGTGCCGCGCCGAAGTCTGACCGGACATCAGCGAAACGCGGGTCGGCGAGCAGACGCTCATCGCGTAAAAGTTGCTGAACCTCACCCCCTGCCCTGCGAGCCGCTCGAGGTTGGGCGTGCGATAAAACTGATTGAGCGGATACGAATTAGCCTGCCCTTGGTCGTCGGTCAAAAAGGGAACCGAAGTATCCATGACCCCGAGGTCGTCAATCAGGAAAACGACGATATTCGGCAGCTTGGCCGGCCGAGTGGGCGCCCGAAACAACTCTGCTTCACCCTCTTCTGTTCCACTGCCCGGGCCAGCCGCAATCGCCGCGGCGCTTTGCAGCAAGGCAGCCAAAGTCGTCAGCAGCAGAGCAAGGCAAACCGCGAAACGGGATGAATATAGGGGCGCATTTTGCCTGAGTTGCCTCGGCCAATAAACTCTTTCGCGCGTCCGGATCATCCGCGTTCACTCCATCAACAAAAAAAGACAGGCCCATCAGGACCTGCCTTTCTAGATTGGTTTGTTCAGCTAATCAACTGAGTAGCTTAAGCAACTCGTCGACGTCGCAGACAAGCGGCTCCGGCGAGCAAACCGCCAACCAGCATCGCTGCCGAAGGCTCAGGAACAGCTTGCAGATTCACGCTACCACCGCCACCACCGTTTTGAACAATGTTCAATTGCCACAACTGCGGGATGGAGTTACCCGATAGCAAGGTTGGAAGATTGCCCAGATTGAGACCGTTGTTGGTCAAGGTTCCCGTGAAGGTAAACAGCGTCCACTTGATTGGAGCCAAATCCGTTCCGCTGGTCGTCCAAGTCAGCAGCGTCGAGGGGTCAGGTACGTTGAGAGTTCCATCAAGCACCAAGTCGCCCGTGATAGCCACCAAGTCATTGATGTTGCTCCCTGCAACTGTGTTGTTCTCGTTGAGTTCAAAGTTGAGAACCGAGCTTGAGGAGAGGTTCAGATTGCCGTTGATGCTCAACGTACCAGGACTGTTGCCGGGAGAGAGGATACCGTCAAGATTCACGTTGCCAACAATCGCTCCAGCACCCTTCAAAGTCCCACCGGAGTTCACATTGACGCCGGTAGGTGCCGTCAGCGTTCCATCGATATCGAGCGTTGCAGCGCTGGAAACCGTGACCAAACCGGCATTTAGTGCGGTTCCGGTTGCGAGTTCCAAGGTGCCTGCAGAGACGTTAACAGCTCCAACGGTAGAGCCAGTCCCGGACAAGGTCACCAAGCCGCCCGTGGTCTTGGTAACGGTTCCAGTGCCGCCCAGTTTGGCGGAAATGGTACCCGAGGCCAATGCGTAGCTGGAACCGGTCAGCGTACCGGTGCTACCCGTGATCGAACCTGAGGTCAGCGTTACAACTCCAACCGTGTCTGAATTTCCAGCAATCTCGAACGTTCCACCATTGACGGTGACTGAACCGCTGTCTGCCAAAACATCGCTTCCGCCGAGGGCCAAGATGCCGCCTGTCACCGTCGTTCCACCTGTGTAGGTATTGGCACCGCTCAAGGTAACCGTTCCGCCAGTTGACTTAGTCAAAGCGACACCAGCACCGCCGAGTTTGGCGGTAACGCTTCCTGATTGAACTGAATAGCTTGAGCCGGTAAGCGTTCCGATCGTACCGGCGATGGAACCTGAGTTCAAAGTCACGGCACCGACGGTTTCATCGAAAGCACCGATGTCAAACGTTCCGCCAGATACAGTAACAGCACCGGTGTTTGCAAGTCGTTCACTTGAACCCAAGATGAGGCTTCCTGAGCTAACTGTCGTACCACCCGTGTAGGTGTTGCTTCCAGAGAGGGTCAACGACCCAGCACCACTCTTCGTCAGGCCTCGCGCACCGCCCGACTCTCCGACAACGCCTGAGAGCGTTACGGCACTGTTAATCGTCAGCGTTCTGTTGCCCGTTAGAGTTCCTGAGCCGCTGAAGGTCAGGGCACCTGAGTCGACTGCGTCGCCAAGTTCAGCATCGCCGTCGATGGTGTAGTTGTTCGAGAATGATCTGGCATTCGTTCCATTGGAGGAAATCTTTCCGCCGTTGATTGTGATGGAGCCGGAACCAAAAGTAGTGTTGCTGCCTGCTCGGATCGTTCCCTGAGACAACGTGGTGCCGCCACCAAAAGTGTTCGTGCCGGTCATCGTTACGATACCGCTTGTCGTCTTCGTCAAAGCGGAGGAAGCACCAGCCAGGTTAAGCGAGGCCGTTCCAGATTCAAATGCATAGGAGGTGCCGGTGAGCGTGCCCGTTCCAGACAGCGTACCGTTTCCACGCAGACTGACCGCGCCAACGCTGTCAGTGAAGCTTTGTATATCAAACACAGCTGTGCTGCCATCGACCGTCAAAGAGCCGGAAGCAACGCGGTCCGCAGCGGAAACTCGCAAAGTGCCGGCGTTAACGATGGTTTCCCCGGTGTAGGTATTTGCGCCAGAAAGAACCAGCGTGCCTGAACCTGTCTTAGTAATTCCCCTAGCGGAACCAGAGATTACGGAGTTGATCGTCAACGCGCGACCTCCCGTCACATAAACCTGTCCTTGCGTTGCCCCGAGAATCAAGTTGAGCCCACCGAGTCCAGCACCAATCGTCGCATCCTGTAACGAGGCGTCGGAAAGAACCAGGATCTGAATACCCGTACCGGCCAAGGTTCGAGTTCCATCTACAGTGCTGATGTTCAAGCCACCCAAAGTAAGGTTCATTGGAACGCCAAGCCCCGAACCTTGGAAAGAGTAAGCGGTTGTCGTCGAGTTGAAGCTGATACCGCCGAGCGAAAGAGTGTTGGAGTTTCCAGTGTCCATGTTGATGATTTGATTGACCGTCACGATCGGATTGCCGAAAAAGGCCAAGTCGTTCGCTTGCCCACCCACCACCGTGAAGGTCCCATCGAATCCCGC
>Ga0169931_10001972_pt1 | contig 33749 bp, 33 predicted proteins | sample Kivu_15m_20L_FD_129675 | JGI IMG/M metagenome (GOLD analysis project Ga0169931, IMG submission 129675) | Freshwater microbial communities from Lake Kivu, Western Province, Rwanda to study Microbial Dark Matter (Phase II) - Kivu_15m_20L... | ecosystem: Environmental > Aquatic > Freshwater > Lake...
CTTATTTTTTATCCCAAGGCGGAATAGGTCGATCTAACTTTTTTTTATTAGCAAAATTTATTATATCGATTAAATACTTTGATCCTGCGTCTGAAGTAATTTTTTTAGACCAGTTTGATAATATAATTTTTTTTTCTTTACTCAATGCACCTAATTCCAAAATAGATTTAAGTTCTAGAGTTAAATTTTTTATTTTATTAGAATCAAAAACTCCACCAAAGCCACTACTACGCACAACTTCCGCTGCTCCACAGGCGTCACTACAAATGACTGGGGTTCCAACAATTAGTGACTCTGAAATAACTGCACCCCAACCATCATGCTCACTAGGTAAAACAAGACAATCTGCAGTATATAAAATTTTTGGAATTTTTGACATTTTTACGATTCCCATCCAACTAAATCTATTAGGTATTAATTTTTTTGCGTATTCTTTCCATTTTTTTTTACATGGACCATCACCTACAATAATCAATTCAAAGTTTCGATTTTTAAGTAAAGACAAACCTAAAATTAATAAATCAAGTTTTTTTCCAGCAATCAGTTCGCCGATAAAAATAAATTTAAAAGGTCTATTTGTTTTTTTTTTTACCAAAAAAGAATTTTTTATTGGTGATAAAAAATATGCAAAAGAAAAAACTTTCTTTGACTGAAGCCCAAGATTTATTAACCAATCAGATGTTCTCCAGCCTATAGCTAAGATTATTTCTATATCTTTTTGGTAAAATAAAATTAAAAATCTATAAAATATTCTTTTAAAAATTCCAATAAAACCGTTATCGTTTATAGTTTCCATTATTATCCATTGACGTAGTTTTTTTTTACGTAGCTCTTTTTGAACATAAGATACAACTCCATTTTTTCTTAAACCTTGACATATATGGATTGAATCTTTTGGGGCATTATGAATAATTAATCTTACAGTTGAGTAGTTCTTGACATAAATAACTTGCATATCTAAATTTTTTTGCACTTCCCATCCTATTTTAATTCTATCTTTAGATAATGGTTTTTCAGCAATATAAATAACTCTATAACCTCTTTTAGATAATGCAGTCGCAATTGCGGTCATATGCGGTGTTAACATTCTTTGCCAAAAATATATATTCATGCAATTTATTATTTAATTAATTATTTTGTTAGAAACACAAATTTTATAACATGCAATCACCATCTAAATATGTACTGCTCCAAGAATTTATAAAAAAATTTTCTAATTTTTTTGCTTTTTTTGATCCTATTTTTATTAAATAGGAATTAAAATTATATTTTATAATTGAAAAATAACTTTTATTTATAAGTTTAAAAATTCTTGGCTGAATATGTTTAAAATATATGATCGAATATTTTTTTTCTTTGGCAATGTTGCAGGCATTAATAAGTATTTCATTTATAAAATATTTAAATTGTTCATTAATTCTTAATTCACCTAAAAACATTCTTGAATACCCATTATAGTTTTCACCAACTAAAACAATATAACCAATCATTTTTTTATTTTTTAACATTTTATAAATGTAAGTTTTTTTTTGATTTAATTCTAATACATTTAAATATTTAATTAGTGAACCACCACTTCTCATTTCAATTGGAAATTTATTTGTTTTTTCAAAATTTTTATTAAAAACTTCCAATTTAGCAGAATTTTTTGTAATTTTTTTAAATATCAGTTGATTTTTATTTTTTAAAAATAAATTTTTATAAGAAAAAAAAAAATTTAAAACAGATCCGATAAAATTGCTGATAAATTTTTGTGAATAATTAATTCTTTTTTTTAAAAAGCAATCTACTAGATTAGTATAATTTACAATTTTAAATAAATTTATTTTACAAGTTTCATTATTAATCTCTTTAGCACCAAAAAATTTCCACATTTCTGCAACATTAATATTAGCAGTGGTAGTTAAATATAAATCACTTTTAAGATAAAAATATTTATTAATAAGTGCAAATGAATGATTCCTATAATTTTTTAAAACATTCCAATTTGAACTAACGAGTACATTAAATAACTTTTTCCGATAAGTTATAATTTTTCTTATAGTTATATGAAAACCTACTAATTTACGTTTATCATAAAGACCATGTAAAATAATAGTTGATTTTTTTTTTACAAGGTTATTTAGGATTTTAAAACTTCTTAAGGTTACAACTCTAGAATTATTTTTTTTTGTTAATGTTTTTATGTTCTGATAGTGCTTATAATTTAATTTTTTAATTTTCATTTTTATTATATAAGCTTTTTATAAATGCTTTTTGAAATTAAATTACTTGTTTATTTACAAAAAAAATATGGATACAAAATTTCACATAATAGCTATGTTTTTTTAGATCTTAACGTTGATTCTTTCGAATTTATAAAACTAGTCCTTGAAATAGAAAAAAAATATAATAAAAAATATAAACCTGGAAATTTTGTAGATTTCTCTAATTTAAACATAAAACAACTTTCAAAACTATTTAAGTAATTGACTAACAATTAATTTTAATTTCTTTCTCAAAACTTTTTTATTTGCTGCTTTTGGTATTTCTTCAATTCCCAAGTCCTTGCAAAAAAAAATATATTTTGGAATTTTATACTTACTAATTCTTTTCGATAAAAAATCATAAATTTCTGAATGATTTAATTTTTTTTTGGCTTCATAAACCAATACTAGTTTATTTTGAGTTATTTTGTCTGGAATAGAAGTAACAATTCCTAATTGTATTTTACTAAATCCATATATTAAATTTTCTATTTCACTAGGATAAATATTTTCTCCAGACACAATAATCATATTGTCTATTCGATCTTTAATGTACAAAAAACCTTCTTCATCAAAAAAACCCAAATCACCGGTGTGTAACCAATTCATTTTTTTAATTTTCTTTGTTTGTTTTTGATCATCTAAATAATTTTTAAAAATATTATTTCCTCTGATAAGTATTTCTCCAAATTTGTCTTTAGGTTTTTTTAAAATTTTTATTTTATTATTACACAGAGGCTTACCAACAGAACCATACTTATAGCAATTATTAACGAGACTCTCTGAGGACGCTATAGATGATATTTCAGTTAATCCGTAGTTGCATAAAATCTTTACATTAAATTTTTTTTCAAAATCAAAATGACTATTAGCATCAAGCTTAGCCCCCCCACAAAATAATATTTTTAGATTATGATTTCTATCTTTTTCTAGAGAATTAAAATAATTTATATGCGTTGCCATTACGGACGAATAGGTAATATTGAATTTTTTACATATTGGCCAAAAATTAATCAAACTTGAGTCTGGACTTATAGATAATGTTTTTCCTCCTAATAATATGGGTAACAATGTTGGTATAAACTGACCGTTATTATGATAAAGAGGTGTAACTGATAAAAAATTTAAACTTTTACTATTTATTTTGAGCGAATTAGCAATTCCATAGAGATTACATAGCATTGATTGATGTGTTAACACTACTCCTTTTGGTTTTCCTGTAGATCCTGATGTAAATAATATTTGTGATATTAATTCCTCCTTTTTTTTAAAAGAAGTAAAGTTATTTCTCATAATAGGTTCTTTTAAATTTTTAATTTTTTTATAATCTTCTAAAAAAAAACAATTCTTATTAATTTTAAATTTATTTCCTAATAATGAGGTTGTTATAATTAATTTTGGATTTATTTTTTCTAGTATATATTTAAATTCGGACGGGGTTGAATTGGGATTTAATGGCACAAAAATCAAGCCGTGGTAAAGAATAGATAAAAAAATTAATACTAGATTTTCACTGTTATCACAGATAACCAAAATTTTATCCTGGGGAAGAAGTTTGTGTTTTGTAATAATTATTTGAAAATTATTTATTATAATTAATAATCTTGAATAGGTAATTATTTTTTTTTTATATTTTGACATATAAAAAGTTTTTGTTTTAAATTTATTTAAATAAAAATCAAAAAAATGTGCAAAATTTATTATTTTTTTTTTTAAAATCATTTATTTTAAACTTAATTGTTCGTATTTTTATAAGCTATGCTCATCGTAAAAAAAATACTTAATAATCCGCCGACACCAGCTGTGGAAAAAAAACTACTTTCTCCAAGATTGAAAAATAATACTATAAAAAAAATTGAAATAAAATTAAATCGAGAAACTATGGCTGACTTTAAGCATATAAAAAGAAATATGATAAAAAAAACAAATCCAAAAAAACCTATTTCTTCTAAAGTTGCAATAAAGATATTACCTTTTTCTATTGGTGCATTATATGGGATGTCAAAATATTCATCTCTTATAATTAGCATTTGTTCAGGATTTGAAGCTATTCCAAAACCTATGCCACTCCAAAATTTGTGCAAGATATTATCATAAGATTCGAGTATCAGCTCTCCTCTCGTTTGAGTATATAGTTCTGTAAAAGATTCGCTAATTAGACGGTCTGACTTTGTTAAAATATCATTTATAAATTCTATATAAAAATAATTATTCAATTTATAAATTAAAAATAATAAAAATATAAAAAAAAATAATGTAATAATAATTTTCGATAATTTTATACTTTTTTTTTTTATATATTTAAATTTTTTTTTTGTAGTTAAATAAATAAGATATCCTCCAATAAAACCGAATATGGCAGTACGACTTTCACTTAACATTAAAAAATAAATAGTAATTATTATAAAAATAAAACTTACTTTAGATGAAAAAAATTTAAAATCTTGATAACTACATATTGTAATCGCAGTTAAACCCATAACCAGACCAAATAACTGTGGATGATTTAATATACCTTGGAAACTATCTCCATTTTTAATATATCCAATTTCAGTTTTTAAAAAAAATAAACTAAAAATTACAATTATTAATAAAATTATTAAAATATCTTTAAATAATTTTAAATATTCATGTTTATCTATTATAGACCAACAAGTTAACAAAATTAAAAAATAAATAGACCAATTTACAATCTTTAATATTGATACATCTGGAATTTCACTTAATAAAAAACTATGAATGACAATAAAAAAAGAAAAGAAAAGAAAACTTATATATGTTGTTTTATTATAAAAAAAAATTTTTTTTGAAAAAGAGGGAATGAGCAAAAGAAATACTATCAATAAAAAGAAAAATCTAAAAATTATTGAATAATTTGCGATTGGTGCTATTTGTGAATTTAATGATGAAAAAATCCACAATAAAATTAAAGATATTATAATTTGACGTGGTCCAAGAAAACATGGAATCAACAAAACGAAATAGCTTAAATTTGCTGTAACTTCACTATGAATTCTTAATATTACGGCAGAAAAAAAAAATAAATTTGCTATTAGAGATTTTTTTATAATATACTCCACTTTAATACTCTTTTTTTTAATTCTTTAATTCCACCTCTTTTAAAATACCATATTACTCGACGAAAACGAAAAAAAAATCTTTTTAATTTTCCTTTAAATTTATACTTATCTTCATATTGATATTTAACGGAGAGATATTGATGCTCTTTGTGTTCCTCATTTCTATATATTCCTGTTTTTTGACCTGCATATCTTCTAAATGCAGCAAGAGTTTTTTCAATACGAATAAAAGAATGTTTGCTTTGGCTTGTTCCAAATTCGATCATCATTTGGTAATCCATGGTTTTGTTTAAACTTATATCAAATCCCGAAAAAGATTTATGAACTTCTTGTGTCCAAAACAAAGATTGCGCATTAAAAAGAAAACCTTCATATTTTAAATGATTTGAGTCAAAGTCAAATGCAAAATGCTTATCAATAATTTTATCATCTTCATCTATTGACAGCCAATCACCATAACAAATTTTTTTTTTTGGATTTCGTGTTAAGGTTTGTGATGCCGTTACTAAGGCTCCTGGTAAAAACAAATCATCTGTATTCATCCAGCATAGTATTTCTCCATTAGCTTTTTTAAAACCTTTATTTAACGCATCGCTTTGTCCATTATCTTTTTCACTCACCCAATAGTGTATAAATTGATCATATTTTTTAATAACATCTAAAGTTCCATCTTCAGACCCTCCGTCAATAATAATTAATTCAATATTTTGATAACTTTGATTAAGAACTGATAAAATGCTTTTTTCAATATAACGAACCTTATTAAAAGATGGCATCACTACCGATATTAAGGGGATTCTTAAGTTTTTTGAGTTAGAGATTTTTTTAAAATTTACTTTTTTTAAAAAATTTTTTGGACATAAGTCGATTATTTTTTTGTTCATTTTTTAATATTTTTTTATATAAGTTTATATATTTTTTTCCCACAGATCGCATTGAAAACAAACTTAATACTCTTTGCCTTGCCTTGCGGCTCATTTTTAATAATTTTTTAGGTTTATTTAGACAATTATTTAAATAAAAAGAAAATTCATTTATATTATATGCTGTTGCTAAATATCCAGTTTTTTTATGTTGGATTATATCTTTTAAACCACCAATCGAAAAAGCTACTACTGGAATTCCGCAACTTTGTGCCTCGAGTGCCACTTGACAAAAAGATTCTTGTCTAGAAGAAACAGCGCAAATATCCGCTGCATTATAAATAAGTTTTAATTTTTTATCATCGTTAATAACACCAAAATCTGTGATTGGGAACTTAGTTATGATTTTTGATTTATTGATATTGCCAAAAATACATAACGTAATATTATTTGATTTATTATTGATTAAATTTAATGATTTTATAAGTAAATCAAATCCTTTATTTGGTGATTTTGTGCCGCCATCTGCTCCGTAAAGTATTATTTTTTTGTTACTATCAATTCCAAGTTTTTTTTTTGCATCTTTTTTTTTTAATGGACACCAAAAATTAGTATTAATGGGATGCGGAATTGTTACTACTGGCCAATTGTGCATTAAATCGCTTTGCTTTACACACTTTTCAAGCCATTTACTGGGAGTTACAATATGAAATGGCTTAGTCCAATTTTTTTGTTTTCTTATATACGTCCATTTATCAATATTTAAGATTTTTTGGATTATATTTTTTTTGTAACCACATATATTTGCATAAGTTGGTATAAAGTCCACAAGATGATCTGAACCAACGAAAGGCCACATGTCATGAAATGTCCAAACAATAGGTTTTGATATTTTACCAATGTCCTCAATGGACATCATTTCTGCGTTTATCCAATTTAAATGAACAATATCAATAGAAGAATTATTATTAATAAATTCTGGCCACTTGGATCCTGTAATTGCAATAGACTTATAATCTTTAAAATTTAAACTTACAATTTTTGTTATTTTAGAAATTAATTTTAATTTTAAATTTGAAAAAAATTTTTTATTTAAATTTGGATTTGATTTTATTGTATTTTGTGAAAATGTTTTTTTTTCAACGTACAAGGTTGAAACAACGTTTAAATTAATAAGGGAATAATGTATCCTTTGCGTAGCTCTGGCGGCTCCACCATTATTGTCTGAGTAATTAAACAAGGCAATTTTCATGATTTTTTAAAAAATATTTTAATTTTCAAAAAATAATTTCTTTTGTATATGGTGTTTGAAACTTTTTTAATGAGCTAGAATGCACATAAATACTTGATAAAAAAGTTCTCTGCATTAATAAATACGAGTTTTCAATTAAGATTCTATAAATTGGACTTTTTGTTATAATGCTATCAGCATACATACCAATTTCCTCGACACAAATGATCCAAGGGAAAACTTTTTCTTTCATAAAATCTGAAAGAATGTTTAATTCGTCACCTTCAATATCAATATTTAGTAAATTTACTTCCTTTGAGCCAATATAATTTTTTACCAAGCTGGATACGGATATAGTCTTAACTTGCATTACATTGCTGGATGTACGTGCAAAATTATCTGTCAAATCAGCTATTCTATTTTTTGAAACCGTACTATTATCTGGAAAATCTTTAAAAAAATAAAAATCAATATCTTGTTTGTTAAAAGAATTGGAAACAATTGCATTATCTAAAAATATATCTTCTGGACGTTTTTTTTTAAATTTGTTTTTGAGCCCTGGTAATGGGTCGACACAAATACCCCTCCATCCCCGCAAATAAAGATAATAGGTATTTGATCCGTCAATATAATTATGAGCCCCCAAATCTACATAAAAACCAGACTCTAGTCCTGAAAAAAATTTTTTTAATATTACATCTTCACCATCAGCCGAAAAGGATAATTTAGTGCCAAGTAGCTTATTTACAAATCTATAAAATTTTAAAGCAATATAACTAAAAAAATTATTCATATAAAAATATTAAAGTTGTAAACAATATTAACACTCATAACTAGTGTCAAAATTACAAACAATAATACACTTATTTATTTATATTTTTATAAAAATGTATAATTAAATTAAAAAAAAAATTTGGAAAAATTTTTTGGCAAATTTGTATTATATTACTTCTAAATTTTGAGGAATAAGTAAATTGTTTATCAAACATCATTATAAAGTTCATTTCATCACATGTGTGAGGGATATTTATTTTGTCAAGTTTGATTAGCTTCGTATTTTTTTTTATTTTATAAAACCCTTCTTTTTTTGGCCATTGATAATTATTAGACCAAGTCCATGCACCATATGACTTATAAATTTTTTCAATCTTATTACAGAAATCTTTGTTAATGTGTTTATTTGTAAAATTCACACTATTATAATTTTGACATTGATACATCAAAGGTATGGTTTTTTCAGAGAAATATTTACTTACCCATACAGAAAAATTGCCTTTCCTCATAAGATGTGTAATTACACGAAATACCTGTATATGGTCTTCATGCCCATACTCCCCCCAGGGATTGTGCGTTATAACATTCTCTAATTGCCCCCCCCTTTTTTTTAGCTCACTCTGAAGTTTTTTTTTGATAAAATGAAAATTTTCCTCATACTTTTTAGATTTTGTTTTAATTCCATAAAATGTCTGTTTGGGCATCTTCCAGTTTGTAGCATTTAACACGTCAGCTTCATCGATATTTAGATTAATTATTTTATCAGCATATGGAAGAGCTTCTGAGTCTAAAATTTTATTTCTACCTTGTTCAACAGTTTTATTACTAGTTCCCTTAAAAACAAAAATTATTTTTTTTACATTATTTAAAATACTACTAAACCATAATATTTCATCATCAGGATGCGCAACTATTAACACTGACTTGTTAAACTTTAATTTATTATTCATGATTTGTTATTAAAAAGTAAATATTTTATTTTTACTAAAATTTTTTTAAAAAAACTTATTTTAGATCCGGCCAAATAATTAAAAAAAGTATACTCATCTGCTATATGATTTCTTGTAATTTCTTGAGGATGAATTATGGGAAAAATATTTTTAGTTGATTGAAATTCTAAATTCTTTGGTTTTACAAAGGTATGTGTCGCATCTGCACCAAATCCAATATTGATAACTAAATTGTTGTTTGGAATTATACTTAAGCCTTTATTGAACCAAACGCTTGCTGTCCATTGGTAATCCCAGGTGTCAATTTTTGAATCAAATATACTGTCAAATACAGATGTGAAATATTTTCTAGCTGCACTCAAATTAAAAACATTTTTAAACTCTTCAGTTTTTTTAAAACTTGGCCAAAACAACATATTCACATCATAATGTCTCCAGGCTCTTTTCCAGGTTGCCCACCCCCACACATGAGTTAATTTTGAAAAATAATATGAAGCGTCTCCTCGAATATTTCCATCTTGAAAATTTACCCCTGAAATCATGCAAACCTTACTATTGTGTTTATATTTTAAAAGTAACTCTTGACAAAAAAAGAAAAAATCAGGGTGAGGTAAACAATCATCTTCCAAAATAATACCTTGCTCTTCAAATTTAAAAAACCAGTCAATTGCACTGGAAACAGAATTCTTGCAACCTAAGTTATTTTTTCTTTTTAAGAAAAAAGTACTACAATTCCAATCAATATTTTTAAATATTTCATAAACTTTTTTTATTTTAACTATATCAAGCGGTTCATTTAATCTTGGTCCGTCTATGGCTATATAAAATTTTTGAGGTTTAATCTTTCTTATTTGTTTAAAAACTCTCTTAGTTTGCTTGGGTCTATTGAAAGCAATTAGCAGTACTGATGTTTTAAACATAACTTTTTATTTTATCAAATTAATATTTTAATAACTTTATATATTTTCTCTATTTTATATTATTAAATTTTTTTGATATAAAATGAATAATATCAATACAGCTCAAGTCAGTAGCATGAACATTATCTATAGTAAATTTTTTATGTATTCCAATAACTTGAACTGGATATTTATATTGTAAATTCAATTTTTTAATTATTGCCAATCTATGACATCCATTACCACTTTTAATTAAATCTCCATTCCTAGAAATTAATACTTTTGGAATATCAATAGAATTTTCATCATTAACGATAAATCCATCATTTATTATTGAATTAATTAATTTTATAATAGAGTTTTCAAAAAAAAAATTTACTTCTTCTTTCGTAACAAATAAATTTTTTTTGTATTTATAAAAACCATTTTCACTAATGCAGTTTAATATTGACTTGTACCAAAGTGAAAATTTATAATTATTATAATCAGGCATTAAAGACCCAATATTTTTAGACCAATCTGTATTTGCAAACAATGTAGCGTTTAAGTCCCAATTTCCATTATAATAGAGTTTATCGATGGCAAACTTTTTTATTATTTTTTTTAAAAATTTATTTTGTAAATGTTTATCTAATCTTGAATACCACCACCAGTTGGGGGGAGCTGAAAACATATTTAATTTGTAAGGATTTACCCAAAATATTTTTTTTTTAAAATTTGACTGTTGCTCTAAGATCATTTTTCAATAAATTATTAATTAAATTTTTATTGTAAGCGTATTAGAAATGTTTTTAATGTCTTATAAAACAATGAAAATCTATAATTAACGTAATAAAAACATCAAATAAATTAGTTATTTTAAATAATTATATTTTTTAATAAAATTAAGTATTATAAATTATTATAAAATTATACTATATATCTAAAAATCATAAAAAAACACGTGGTAAAAAAATCAAAAATTCAAAATAATTACATTAACTTAAGTGATGTTATGAGGGTAATAATTAAAGAAAAAATAATCTTATTTTTTATTCTTTTGATAAGCATAATTACAACTCACACTTATGCCTCCTTTTTTATTACAAAAAAATTTTCTACACATGTCATTATCAAAGATCCAGATGTTATATTTTTTAATAGAATAAACAAATTTTTTGAAAATTATAGCAAAGTAGAAATATTTAAACTTAAAGATTATAGTGAAAATATTAATAGTCAGATTCTTTCAAATGATAATGTTTCGTTATTCTTCAATAACAATAAAAATCTTAAATCATCACAAATAAATCAAATTTCAATAAACAAATTAATGATTGACAGGAAACCAATTCATAATGGATTTCAATTATTATATCCTGAAGAGGTAGATGGGTTAAAGTTATTAAATGAATATATTCTGTTTGTTCAATCAAAAATAATAAATGAATATAATGATACTTTTGATAAGTTATTTACTAACTATATTGAATATCTTAATTATCAAAAACAAATTGCTGAACGCATAAACTTAGATTTTCCTCAAACATATTCAAATAACGAACATATTTCGGGTGTTTTAAAAAATAATAATGACATCAGTATAAATTTTCAAAGCTATGTAAATGAAAATTATACAAGTGGAACGAAAGTTTTATCGGAGAAAATTTTGATTTCGAAAAAAATGAAACAGTCAATTGGTTCAAACAATTTCAATTATGCTATTTTTTTAGAAAAAGCAGCACGCCAATCAGTTCATTCACCCAATTTATTTAAAATAACTTTTGTAGGATTGATAATTGGTATACTTATGTCTTGTTTGCTAATTTTATTTAAATTAAATAAAGATAAAATTTAAAAATAAGTATTTCTACGTTTAAGTATAGAAATATTTTAAATTTCATATTATCATAACTTTTTATATTTAGTTACTTACTAAAAAACGTTTGGTGAATTTTTTTTATTTTGGGTTGATAATTTATTTTATTTTTTTTAATCAGGCGCACAATTTAAATTGATACTTTTGTCTAATTACTAAATATGTCTTCTTGTAGGGTTGTTAACCACTATTTAACCTAATATAATAAATAATTGTGTTTACTAATAAGGTCATGATATTTCAAGGTTAAAAATTTAGTTTTTAGAAAATAAATATGAAAAAAGCAATTATAACTGGGGTAACTGGACAAGATGGTTCGTACTTAGCAGAATTTCTTTTAAAAAAAGGGTACGAGGTTCATGGAATTAAAAGGCGCAGTTCTCTTTTAAATACAGGTCGAATTGATCATTTGTATCAAGATCGTCATGAAGAGAAATTAAATTTTATTTTACATCATGGAGACTTAGCGGACTCTAGTTCTTTAATGAAAATTATCCAAGACATTCACCCCGATGAAATTTATAATTTAGCAGCACAAAGTCATGTTGCTGTTTCTTTTGAGCAACCAGAATATACGGCTAATACTGATGCTCTTGGAGCGCTGAGAATTTTAGAAGCAATAAGAATTTTAGGTCTACATAAAAAAACTAAATTTTACCAAGCCTCAACATCGGAACTTTATGGCCTAGTCAAAAATTTTCCTCAAAATGAGAATACACCTTTTTATCCAAGAAGTCCTTATGCTGTAGCCAAATTATATGCACACTGGATTACAATAAACTATAGGGAGGCTTATGGAATTTATGCCTGCAATGGAATTTTATTTAACCATGAATCACCTGTTAGAGGAGAAACTTTTGTTACAAGAAAAATTACTAAAGCTTTAGTTAGAATTAAAATGGGTATGCAATCAAAACTATACCTTGGAAATCTTGATGCAAAAAGAGACTGGGGTCACGCTAAAGACTATGTAGAAATGCAATGGCTTATGTTACAGCAAGATAAACCGGAGGATTTTGTTATTGCTACAGGTAAACAATATAGTATTCGAGATTTTATTAATATAGCAGCTAAAGAATTAGAACTCGAAATTAATTGGCAAGGTAAGGGAATTAATGAAATAGGATCTTTAAATGGCAAACAAATAATTAGAGTAGATCCAATCTACTTTAGACCCACAGAGGTTGAAGATTTACTTGGAGATTCTACTAAAGCTCAAAAAAAACTAGGTTGGAAACCTAGAATTTCTTTTAAAGAATTAATTAAAGAAATGCTGACTGAAGACATAAGATTGGCTAAACAAGAGCAAATCATAAAAAATAATAATCTTTAACAAATTTACATTAAAATAAAAATGAATAGTACCAAGATATACATTGCTGGTCATAATGGAATGGTTGGAAATGCAATTTTTGAAATATTAAAAAAAAAGAGGGGAAATTTAATCATTACCCAAAGTAGAAAAGATTTAGATCTTGTAAATCAGATAGAAGTTAAAAAATTTTTAGAAAAAGAAAAACCCGATCAAATTTATATTGCTGCTGCTAAGGTTGGAGGAATTTTTGCAAATAGTACATTTCCAGCAGAATTTATATATGAAAATATAATGATTGAGGCTAATATTATTCACAATGCTTTTATATCAGGTGTAAAGAAAATATTATTTTTAGGGTCAAGTTGTATTTATCCAAAATTTTCGTCGCAGCCCATAAAGGAAAATAAATTACTAACCGGAAAACTTGAACCTACTAACGAGGCTTATTCGATAGCAAAAATTGCAGGTGTAAAACTATGTGAAAGCTATAATCGTCAATATGGGGAAAGTCATGGTATTGATTATCGAAGCATAATGCCAACAAACCTATATGGTGCTGGAGACCACTATGATCTTACAAATAGCCACGTAATACCATCATTAATTAAAAAATTTCACGAAGCCAAAATAAACAAGCAATCCAAAGTTATAATTTGGGGAACGGGCAATCCCAAACGAGAATTTCTTTATGTCGATGATCTTGCAAGAGCCTGCGTGCTAATTATGAATTTAAATAAAAAAAAATTCTACGAAAACACAAATGATCGTTGTAGTCACATAAATGTTGGTTCCGGTTATGAATTGTCAATAAAAAATCTAGCAAAAAAAATTAAAAAAATTACTTCCTATAAGGGCCAAATTAAATTTGACCTTAAAAAACCCGATGGAATGAAAAGAAAAAAATTAGATAGCAAACATATTTTTAATTTAGGATGGAAACCTAATGTTGACTTTGAGAAAGGTTTAAAAAAGACTTATAATGATTTCAAAAAAAGAATTTTTAATTCTATTTAATTAAGTTAAAAACTATATTTTTAAATAAATCATTTTAAATTATTACAGTAAGCTATCCAATCTTTATTAAATTTCGGTGGCTCTGCATCAAAAAAACGATTAAAAATAATTTCTGCCTCTTCTTTCTCAAAAGTACCATTAACCACATTTGGCCAATATTTTGCGTCTTCAAATCTGATTATTTTTGTTAAAAGCGCCTTAATTTTTTTATAACCAAGTGCAGCAACAACGGTGGCTCTGTGATTTCCCTCTCCACTAGGCTTCCAGCAAAATTTGTCGTTCTTTATAAGAATTTCAACCTCGATAAAACTATTTTTTAAGTTAGGAAAGTAACCATTTTCTTTTATAGAATTTATTAATGATACATACTGACGAACATGTGAAGGTAAGGAATTTATTTCATCTTCTTTCATTATAATTTCTGGGTCATTTGACTTAATAACAAAACCATTTTTAGCTCTATCAGCTTTTACAGATTGAGGAAAATTCAAAATTTTTTCATGAATACTTAAGCTATCCCATGGTAATATTGCTGACCATAACGGGTAGCCATCCAATTTTTCATTTTTATATGAATCCAAACCAAATAAATCTGACAAATTATTTAAAATTATATTTTCTTTATAATATTTAAGGATTTCAAAAATCGATTTATATAAATTTTTTTCATTATTGTTTTTTATCAAAGATTGATTTATAGAAAATAAATATGGATCAAAACTACTTCTTTCAAGTGCAAAAAATCTATTTGTTCTTCCACTTTCGATATCTAAATTAATAATTGCTTTTTTTGATTCACATAAATAACTGAGTGTCCTAGGATGAAAACTATATTTAGTAAAATCCAATGGAAGTATTGATTTATGTCTTATAATTTTTGCATCAAAAAAATTTAAAAAATAATTAATAATTTTTTTAAACATTTCTAATTGGTAGCATAGTATTATTAATTTTTGAAAACGTATTATATTTTTATACCGTATGCAGAATGAACTAATCTACTTTTTGATTTAGAGCATCTTTTTTTAGCTATAGAGATATCTTTTACATAAATGACGTTATTATTAATAAATTCAATAGATGTTTTTTTCTTTATTTTTCTTAAAATCGGATCGTAATTTATTGGAAAATAACCATAGGAAAGTAACTCTTGGTGAACATCATTATTTGTAAACCCATATGTTTTGCCGCAACCATTTAATTCAACTATCAGGGCAATAATATTTCCTCTCTTTAAAATCTTATCAGCTCCTTTAAGAACATTGTATTCAAAACCTTCGGTATCAATTTTAATTACATAGAAATTTTTTTTATTAAGTAAAGAATTTAAAGTTTTAATTTTACATAATGAAGTTGATTCTTCACAACGCTCATGAATAACGCGATTCATGCTGTCATTATTATTTGTAAACAAAAGTTTTCCTGGTTTTTTTCCAATGCCGCAATTGTGCGTACTTACCAATTGTTTAATTTTATTAATTTTTAAATGCTCTATAATGCGTTTATAAGATTTCTTGATAGGTTCAATTGAAATAGATTTAGAACCAATAATTTTTGAAGCTAAAACTGTGTATGCGCCTGAGTTGGCACCTACATCTACAAAAACATCATCTTCATTTAAAAAATGAAGTAAAAAACCCATTTCATTAAATTCTGAAAGGCCAGTATATAAATTTCCAGTAATTGCCGACTCACCTTTGTATGCAATTAACCTTGAGTCATCTATCCAATTAAAATACAATTTTTTTATAAAAAATCTTGATAAAATTTGCCAATTAATAAACCGCAGTATTGAATAACATTTTCTATTTTTATTTAATGGATGATTAACGATAAAATTAATTATTGAAAAGATTCTAAAAAAAAACATTGATTATTTAAAATTAAGTTTAGTTCAAATGTATTTGAAATTTAATAATATTATTATTTTATAAATAAAATTTAATTAATTTATTATAATAGCATTTAAGTTGAAATATAAAAGTTAATTTATTTAAATTTAAATATAATTTTTATCTAGATTAAAATTAACTTTTCTTCAACTTTCTCAAATCATTAGCTTGGACAGTTACTAATAAATTATAAAGAAAAAAAATTTTAATATTTTGAAATTTTTATGAAGTAAATATAAATTTATTTTTTTGCAAAACGATCTTTAAAAAAAAAAAAGTATTAATTAACTTAGAGAAAATAAAATAATTTTGTTTTTTCATAAACTGAGAAATTTTGTTTTTATTCATATCAGAAAAATTACTTTTTAACACTTCAACAAGAACAAATTTAGGTCTATATTTTAACCAGTCGTTAGAATTTAAAACGTCTAAATCCATGCCCTCGACATCAATATTTAAAATATCAATATTAGGATTGCTTAAATGAGCATCTAATATTTTATATAAAGGTTTGACCTGAACTTTAACTTTGTTTTTAATATAAAGTTTGTTTATTTTTTTTTTATTTCTTTTTTGCGACAATATTGGTGAAAAACTATTTAAAGCTGACTCATTGAAAATGTAATAATCAATAAACTTTTCTCTTGTTCCAACACCCAATTCAAGATTTATGTCTTTAGGTCGAAATCTATTAAATAATTTCATACTTTCTGGTGTTGCATCTATATTAATACCATGCCAGCCTTTTTTGTATAAAAGATAAGTATTTGAAAACCGCTTAGGATGATGCGCGCCAACATCAACATAAAAACCAAACTTTTGATTTTTAAAAATTTTTCTAATAATTAAATCTTCACCTTCTTGAGAATATGAATATCTTTTATACTTATCATAAAATAAGAAATCTTTTAGTCGATTTAACATATTTAAAATTTTGCTTTAGCCACAAAATCCACAATCGAAAGGAGCCAAGTATGATGTACCATTTCTATAATGTTATAATTTTTACTATTTAGCCATAGATTTATGTGCCCTATCTTTTTCACTTTATTTTTTTCATCAGACCCTGTTAGCGTAATAATTTTACAGCCCATTTTTTTTCCAAATTTTGCACCATTGATAATATTTTTAGATTCCCCACTGCTGCTTATGCAAATAAGCAGATCTCCTTTATCTCCATAAAAAGATAGGGCTTTACAAACCCAATTTTCATATCCATAATCATTTGAAAAACATGTCAAAAGATCGGCTTCATTAAAATTTATTGCTCTAATTTTACACATCTTCGTAAAATCTACACTCACATGACTTGCTATAGCAGCACTTCCGCCGTTTCCAACTAAAATGATTTTTTTTTTATTTTTTTTAATTTCTATAATAGTTTCAACAATTTTTAAAAAGTCTTTCTCATTATAATTAATAAGAGTTTTAGAAAATTTATTTAAATATTTAGTAAAATAATTTTTATTCATGAAAGATATTACTAAAGTATAATCGTATAATATTATTAAATAAACAATTTAAAATTTGGCAATTATCAAATATAAATATAATTTGTATACATGAAACTAAAAACTATTTGTTTTGATATTGATAATGTTATTTGCAAAACTAGTATTACAAGAAATTATTTGAAATCAATACCCATAAAAAAAAACATTAAATTAATAAATGAGCTATATAATGGTGGGTTTAATATAATTTTATATACTGCAAGATGTATGAAAAGATGCAAGGGAAACGTTGCAAAAGTCAAAAAAAAAATAAAACCCTTAACATTAAAACAGTTAAGAAGCTGGGGTGTAAAATATCATAAGATTCATTTTGGAAAACCTAGCTTTGATTTATTTATAGATGATAAGTGTCTATTCTTTAAAAAAAATTGGACTAATATTTTAAAAAAAAAATTAAAATTATAGAGTTTCTTAAATAAAAATTAATACAAAACTTGTATATAAAAAATAGTTGTTGTTTATCAAATAAAAAAATTTTTATGTTTTTTAAGAAAATAATTAGAGATTCTACTTAAACCATCACCAATTAATGGACATTTAGAATCTTTACTAATACTTTTTTGGAGTGCCGTATATGCTGGTATTTTATCTTTTAGCATTTCCTCCAACTCTTTTGCTGCCATATAAATTTCTTCTGAAGTTGGAGCATGAAGTATATATAAGTCATCAAAAGTAAAATAACCACAACGTTTTCCGTAGGTACATAGGTAATGATGTTGCATTGAAGCTGTGAAGGGTATGGATCTTCTTGATAATAAGGTTGGCAAATAAATTGTTCGACGACCAGAATGCTGACTTATATGATGTGCATTAATTATTAGTAAAGGCTTATCCAAACTTTCGGGTAAAAAACAAAAGCCCGAAGCAGAAGCAAGAACTAATGTGCAATTTCCTACCAAAATATAATCATTTATCGCTGATGCAAATTCGGAATTTGCATAATCAATAATTGATTTTTTAAAAAAAATTTTTGGTAGCTTCTCTCTCCCAGCAAAAACTACCTGATAATCTTTATTTTGAAAATAGTCTATTGTTTTTAAAAACAAATCTGGTCTCAGAGGCTCCAATGTTCCGTTTGCTCTATATGGTTTTGTTTGAATTATTATATATTTTTTTTTTATATTAAGTTTTTTCAATAGTTCACATTTTGCTTTTTCATAATTAATTAATTTATCTTTATTTGGATAAAAATTTTGATCTTTTTTAATTAATTTTGCTCTCTGTCTTGGTAGTTGGTCAAAGACATGAAAATCTGTGTTATTTATTCTTTTGATATAATTAGCATGACCTATAGATCCATCAATAGAAATTGATGGATTGTTGGTTGCTACGAATATAAGAAGAATTCTTTTTATACCTCCAAAAAATATTCTAAAGTTTTTATTTTCAAATATATCTTTTGTCTCTACCAATATATCTTTCCTTGATGATAAAAACCATACTTTAGAGCCAATATATCTGTTGTCTAATTTTTGCATTCTGTGAATTAGGCCAATTTCAGCGTAAATATGACCAATTGAAGAATTGCAATCATTGTTTATGCTGATAAATATATTTTTTTTTTTTAAATATTTAGCAAAAGCTTTTAGAGGAATTGAAAAATAATTTGCTAATTTTCCGTATTTATAAAAAAAACTCATTGGAGGGTCTACAAGACACCTTTTTTTTCTATAATTTTTAAATATAAAATATCTTGCTATGTGAATTGTCGCCCTTAAATATAGTATATTATGTTTTAAATGTTGCCTAGTTTTAATCTTTATAAAATTAGATATGGTTTTAATATTCATTTTTTATTAAATTTAAAAAACTTTTTTTTAAATTATTAAGATAGTGTCTAAATATTTTATTTATTTACTATAAAAAATTTATATGAAGAGGTTTTGCTCCTTCTTTCTTTTTTATTTTTTGTATACCTTTTAAATGATTATCTAAAGCTTGACTTACATAATGCTGAATAGGTAGTGTTCCCATCATTGTTTGAGCATCGAAATAAGGCGAGGCTAAATAATTCATAATTTTTGTGTATCTGTTAGAGTTAAATATATCAATAAATCTCTCATCAGCGAAATTTCCCATATGAAATTTTGAATACCTTGCATTGAAAAACATACCTGATGGCGCAACAAGTCCACTCCCACTAATTTGCAATAAAAATTGTGGTCCATAAAACCTATTGTAAGATGGTAAACCCTTGTCTTTTATCTTGCTCCATTTAACAATAACTTTAGTCTTATCATTGCTCATTTTTTCTGCTTTTAATAATAAAGGATACATTTCCTCATATTTAGAATAATCAACGCCTAAAGTTCCAAATTCATCATCTGAACAATGTTTTATAACTCCATAATCAACACCTAAATCAACTGCAAGTTTTGAAAAAGGTAAAATTTCATCTTTAAATTCAGGTAGTAAAACCATTTGTATTCCTAGAGTTACCTTGAGTTTTAATTTTTTTTTAAGTTCTACAGCATATTTTATATGTCTCATTGCGCGATCAAAAACAGAAGTATGTTCAGAATTTTTAAACATAATTTTTGAATACGACTGAGGATTTCCTGCGGCTACAGTAAACCTTACCCAGGTTAAATAAGGCAAAACTTGATCTATTTTTTCAGGTTCCCACTCCCATCCATTGGTTGCATTTCCTACATCAATTCCAATTTTAGATGCATGCTGAATAAAGGGAACATAAGCTTTTGAAAGAGTGCTTTCTCCATCAGAAATCAATGACACAGCTTTTACTCCCAGCTCTGCAAAATCATCCAATAAATTTAATGCTTGTATGGTTTTTATTGTAGATCTTTCTTGCGGTTCTTGAACCATGGCATAACAAAATGAACACATTGCCCCACATGCTCTAGTTAAAGCCATATCAACACATACTGGTGCAATTTTTTCACCATTTTCCCAGGCTTCTACTCTATCATAATGATAAGATAGTTTATGAGAGTCTAATATTAATTCACCTTCTTTTGTTTCGATAGAGTTATTTTTTTTGTACATTTTTTAAATATTCTAAGTTTTTATCACAACTCCCCTTAAATTTCTCAGTTTACTTTTGTCTCCAACTGGTTCGCACCAAATAGTAATACCCTCGTCAATATTTAATTTTAATTTTTCTTCCAGTTCTAAAAAAAATAGCCCTCTTTCATTAGCAGGTATAATTTTTTCAATTCTTAAAACAACTTGTCCATTGTTCAAAGCCTGTTTAATTTCAATATCTTCATATCTAATATCTTTTTTTAGTTCTTTAGATATAATTTCAATTCTTTCTTCTTCTGATTTATTTATCCAATCTTTATTTGTTTTGGGTGTATTTGCTTTTGAAAAGTTGTTTTTCATTTTTTTTACTAAAAAGGTCCCATAAAGTTACTGTTGGGTTGATCGCTTGATTTTTTCATTTCAAATTTGTTTAACTCTTTTAAATTTTTATTAAACAATTTACCTATAACTTTACAAATTGTTATATAATCAGGATAGTGATGTTTTGCTAATTCATTCGAACTTGGAATTGGGGAGTCTAATAAACCAACTCTTTTAACAATAATATTTTTTATTTCCTTATGTTCTAAATTTTCATAAATTTTAGCAATTATTTCTGAACTAATGCCATAACTCATCATTCCATTATCAACTATTAGTACTTTTTTTGTTTTTTTTACCGATTTTATAATTGTACTAACATCTAAAGGTCTTAAAGATTGGAGATCTAATACTTCAACACTTATTGAGTAATTTTTTAGTATTTTAGCACTTCTGAGGCTCTCAACAATCATATATGAACTAGAAATAATAGTTATATGTTTTCCTTTTTTTAAAATACTTGCTTTACCAATAGGTAATTTATAATTTTTTTTAGACACAAAACCTTTCATCACATGAAGCCATCTATGTTCAAAAAATATGATTGGATTATTATCCTCTATGCTTGATATTAGTAATCCTTTTGCACTAAACGGTGATGAAGGACAAACAATTTTCAACCCGGGTATATGAGCAAAAATGGACTCTAAACTTTGTGAATGTTGAGGTCCTTGCCCCCAGCCCCTGCCTATAATTAATCTAATCACTATAGGAACACTTTTTTTTCCTGCGCTCATAAAAAACCATTTTGCAGCTTGATTAATAATTTGCTCCATTGCTAAAAGTGAGAATTCAACTCTTTGATGTGTAATAACAGGTCTCATGCCCACCAAAGAAGATCCGATTGCTATTCCTGTCATTGCATTTTCAGATGTGGGAAAGTCAAATACTCTTTCTTTTTTAAATATTTTTTTTATTCCTGTGGTGGTTCCAAAAATTCCTTTGGGGTCATCTACACCCAATCCTACTAATAAAATATTTTTATTTTTTTTCATAGACATGACCAAAGCTTCATTGATAGCTTCTGTAAATAAAATATTTCTTTTATTTTGCATAAATGAATTTTTTTAATGATTGTTTTTTCGGGAATTTACTTTTTTTGGCAAAATCAAATGCACTAGTTATTTCTTTTTCTATTTTTTTGTTAATACTTAATTCTTTAAAATCTGATAAATATTTTTTATTTTTAAGGTTGTTTAAATAATTTTTAATTGGACATTTCTTTTTCCAAAAATTTAAATAATTTTTTTTTCTATAACCCAAGTGATCATCTTTGTTTGGTCCACAATGTTCAAGGTTTCTGTAAGTTTTTAGCTCTATCAAAAATGGACTTGGTGATTTTCTAATTTTATCTATAATTTTTTTTGTTTTTGAAAATATTTTTTCTATTGAATTTCCATCTATTTTTACAGAATCAACACCCATTGATTTAGCTATTTTTACAATATCTCTTTTGCTAGATTGTCTCTTTGAGATGTGTGAATATACTGAATATTCATTATTCTCACATACATATAAAACTGGCACATTATGAAGTGCAGCAAAATCTAGGCTTTCAAAAAAAACACCTTCCTCTGTTGCACCATCACCAAAAAAAACTACAACTAAATCTTTTTTTTTTTTTAATTTATTTGCCCAGGCTATACCTGTACCAATTGGAATTGTGCTGCCTACAATTGGAACTGCAGCATAAACTCCTGCTTTTAAGTCAATTAAATGCATTGATCCACCTAGTCCTTTTGCACATCCAGTTTCTTTTCCATAAAGTTCTGAGATCATCCCATTTAAAGACCCTCCTTTTGCCAAGTAATGAGCATGGGATCTGTGTGCGGTTACTATCTTATCTCTGCTATTCAAATTTTCGCAAATTCCAACTGCTATAGCTTCCTGGCCAATTGATAAATGAATTGGACATCTCATTTCTTGTTCGTGATATTTAGATGCTATTTTTTCTTCTATTTTTCTTATTCTTAACATTTTTTCATAAAGTTTTATTTTTTTTAAAATATTAATTTTCATAAAAATTATTTATCTCTTTACATACTTTTTTTAAGTCATCTTTTTTTAAAAACTGGTTTATTGGCAATGTTAATATTTTTTTTGATTGATGTTCGGTCATTTTAAAATCACCTAATTTATATCCTAACTTTTTAGCTGCAGGCTGCAAATGTATTGGTATAGGATAATGTATTGAAGTCTCAATTCCTTTTTTTTCTAAATAACTTTTTAATTTATCTCTATTGGGCACTTGAACAACAAAAGTATGGTAGGTATTAAATTCATTAGAATTTTCTTTTGGGATGAATACAAATTTCCTATTTAGATTATTAAGGTAAAATTTTGCGTTCATTCTCCTTTTGTTAATTATTTTATTGAGGTTTTTGAGTCTTAAATTTAAGACAGCAGCTTGCAGATTGTCCATTCTTGAAACATAACCAAAATTTTTAATTTTATTTCTTTTTGTCATCCCATGACTTCTGACATCTTTTAAAAAATCTGCTATTTTTTTTGAGTTAGTTACTAAATAGCCTGCGTCTCCTAAAGCATTTAAATTTTTTAGTGGATGCGCAGAAAAGCAAGACACTTTTCCAAAAGATCCGGCCATTTTTTTTTTATATTTTGATCCAATTGCTTGAGCTGCATCTTCTATTATTGGTATTTTATATTTTTTAGAAATCTTTAAAATCTTATCCATATCACAAACTCTGCCTGTTAAATGTACTGGCATTATAGCTTTTGTTTTTTTTGTAATTGCTTTTTCAATTAAATTCGGATCTATGCACTGATCATTTTTAACATCAACAAAGATAGGTTTTGCGCCTAAATGATCAATTACTGCAGTAGATGCAATAAATGAATTGGGCGTTGTAATCACCTCATCACCTCTTCTTACACCAATAGCATGCAAACCCAAAGTTAGCGCATCAGTGCCACTATTTAAAGCTACACAATATTTGACTTTTAATATCTTTGAAATTTGTGTTTCAAATTTTTTAACTTGATCCCCACCCACATATTGACCTGATGAGAGTGTTTTATCTATTACCGATAAAATCTTCTTACGCTCAACTTTGTATTGCTGAGATAAATCAACATACTTAATTTTCATTTATTTTTTTTATAAAAATTTTTTACAGTATTTATTATATAATCCATTTCATTTTTCCTTAGATGCTGATCACAAGGAAATGTAATAATTTTTTTTGTATGCGCATCTGTTACTGGAAAATCACCTTTTATATGTTTCAAAAATTTAAGTGATTTCTGAATATACATTGGCACTGGATAATGAACTTTTGCTTCTATTCCTTTTTTTTGACAATATTTTAATAATTTGTCTCTTTTCTTTGCAAAAACAATATACAAATGAAAAACTATTTTAAAATTTTCAGGCCTTGGTGGTATTGTTATTTCATCTAATTTATTTAATTCTTTATCGTAGTATTTTGCATTTTTTATTCTTTTATTTGCTATTAATTTAGCTTTTGGCAATAACCAATTTCCAACCACAGCCTGAAATGTATCTAATCTTGAATTATACCCGCAAATCTTAACTTCATCTCTGTTAATTAACCCGTGATTTCTTAGTAGTAATAGTTTTTTATAATACTTATTATTATTTGTAGTAATGATACCTCCATCTGACCATACATTTATATTTTTTAGCGGATGTAAAGAAAAAGCACCAAACTCTCCCCAAGTTCCTGCATTTTTATTATTAATTGCGCCAAGTATAGACTGACATGCGTCTTCTACTATTGGTATTTTATATTTTTTTGAAATCTTTAATAATCTTGGCATATTAGTCATATAACCAGTGAAATGAACAGGCACTATAGCCCTAGTTTTTTTGGTAATTTTTTTTTCAAGCAAGTCAACGTCCATACAAAAAGTATCATCACAATCAACAAAAACTGGCTTAGCTCCAATTTCAGTAATAGCGCCTACAGTGGCAACAAATGTGTTAGCAGCCGTAATTACTTCATCACCTTGTTTAATGTTTAAAACTTTTAATGATAATTTAATTGCATCTGTACCTGAATTAACACCTATAGCATACTTTGTGCCGATGAGTTTAGCAAAATTTTTTTCAAATTTGAAAAGCTCTTTTCCAAGAGTAAAATCACCTGTAGAAACAAATTTTTTTAATTTTTTCCATAAGTCTTCGCAATTTGAAAATTGACGACCTAAATATGAATATCTTACCTTCATGTAATTATTTTAAATTAATTTTTTTCATTCTTTTTATATTGAAAAAGAATTCATTTTCAAATGTATTTGACAAAACTTTATTTTCAAAAGCAATTTTTAAATCCATTACGGCATCTTTAACTGAATATTTTGTACTAAAATTTAAAATATCTTTTATTTTTTGCGAGCTTACATGGTAGGATCTGCTATCATCAGACTTCGTATTTGTTATTCTCACATCGTTTCCTATAATTTCTTTTACATCATTTGCCAATTCATTCACTGATTGATTCCTAAATCCGACATTAAAAATTTCTCTATTTATTTTTTTTATTGGAGCGTTCAATATTGCTATATATGAATCAACCATGTCATCTATATGAATATTTGGCCTTAATTGTGTGCCACCAAATACTTTAATTTCACGATTATGAAATGCATTATTTGTTAAAATATTTACAACTAAATCTAATCTTTGTCTCTTTGCATACCCACATACAGTAGCAGGTCTTATTGTTGTTGTTACAAATTCATCGGAGCTATAATTATTTAATATTATTTCACAATCTGCTTTAAATTTTGAATAATCAGTAAGGGGTTCTAAAGTCATGTCCTCTGTTACATTTTTTTCCTCTTTTATTCCATAAACTGAGGAAGAAGATGCATATATAAACTGTGAAATTTTATTATTTACACTTGCCCTAACTAAGGGCTCAAATGCATCAAGATTGATTGATTTACCTAAAGTTGGATTTAATTCAAAACTTGGGTCATTAGATATGCAGGCCAAGTGTATTACAACATCATGACCTGGCAAATGTTGATTTAATAGATTTTGATTTCTTATATCACCTTTAATTTTTTTTAATTTTTCATGATTATTTAAAACACCTTCTCCATATATCATTAAGTCTAATACAGTAACTTGATGGCCAAGAGCAATTAATTTGGGTACTAGCTTTGAACCTACGTATCCAGCACCACCAGTAACAAAAATTTTTTTCATTTTAATATATATTCAATCATTCTATCAAGTTTATCGTAGGTAATGTTTTCACTATTTCCAATATTTTCGATAGATATTGAAGCTGCTAGAGAACTAATAAATAGATTAAGATCTGGATCTAATTTTAGTTTAAATCCCAAGGATGCCATTGCTAAAATCGCGTCACCAGCTCCGACTTTATCAATTGATTTTCTTGCAAACCCAGGACAAAAATAAATTTTCCTTTTTTTACTTACTAATATGGCACCTTTTGCACCCCTGGTGATTATCAAATTTTGTATTTTTTTATTTTTAATTAATTTTTTTGCCAAAAATTCGATTTTGTTAACATTATCTCTAAATTCTTGCCTTAACTCATTCTCATTTAAAATTATAGAATTTATTGATGAATATTTGTCTATATTATGAAATCCCCTACTTGATGAGTTAACTTGTGCATTTAAAAATAAGGAATTGTTCGATTTAGTTATTTCACCTGCAATTTTTTTTGAAATAAAATTATGTCCATAGTCACAAACAATAGTCATATCAGCATTATATTTATTATACTTAATAGTTTTTAAAATTTTACTTTCTATTTTTAAATCCGTTTTAGTCGGTAATAAATAAGAGCCAAATAGTTTATAATTTGAATTTTTGTCAACAAATCTTGTTTTAATTATTGTTTTAAAATTTAAATATGGTTTATAAAAAAATTTCTTTATATTTTTATTAAAATTTCTATTTATAATTTTTTGAAAAAATTTTTCATTTCCAAATGGACTTATTAAAATTACCTCTTTAACAAATGTTGATAAATGTCTTGCTACTGCAGCCGAACCCCCTAAATAATTTTCGGTAGAAATCTCTTTTAAAACTAAATGGGGTTCTTTACCAGATTTTCCAAGAACATCGCCAAAACAATACCTATCAATTATAAATTCCCCTATCAATAAAACTCTTAAATTTTTAAATTTCTTAATTATGTTCTCGACTTGATTGTAATTAAATTTTTTTTTTAATTTATCAATAAACTTTTTTTGCTCAGTATTAAATATAAAATTGTTATTATTTATAATGCTACTTGAACTAAAAGTTATATCATTAGTAAATTTAATTTTTCCTTTATTTTTTATTACTGCTCTTTCTTCTAGAATTATTTTTTTAGTTTTGTCTTTAACAAAATTTTTATAATCGGGGCCTTTTACATAAAAATCTGGTTTAATAAGATTTATGATGTCTACCGCGGAATCAGTTTTGCTTAACATAACGTAATCAATCATTTTTAGATTTCTTAAAAACTCCATTCTTTGTTGCTCATTAAATAAAGGCCTACCTGGTCCTTTTTTAATAAATTTATCCATGGTTAGGGAAACCATTAAATAATCTCCGAATTTTTTTGCGCTTTTAAAATGCTCAATATGACCTTGATGTATCAAATCAAACACACCATGACACAAAACTATTATTTTTTTATTTTTTTTAAGTGTTTGAATTTTATTTAATAACTTTTTTTCTTCTAATATTTTCATTTTAAATATTTAAACCAATTTTTAGTTGCATTTTTTATTTTATTTGGTGTCCATAAGGGTGCTTTATTCCAGTATTTTATATCATTTAAAATATTTTTAATTCCCTGCTGTATAGTGATATGTGGTTTCCAACCAAGTTCTTTTTTAATCTTATTTATGTTGGCAAATGTTATATCTGGCTCAGCTGGTCTCTTTGGAATATTTATACTTTTACAACCTAACAATTTAACTACTTTATTTACTGATATTGGTTTTCCGGATCCTATATTAAATATTTGAAAATTTTTTTTTACTCTAATTGCTTTATAAAACGCATTAATGACATCGGAGATATAAATAAAATCTCTTTTTTGATTGCCATTACCAACAACTGTTAGAGGTTTTTTTTTTAATTTTTGTGCTAAAAAAACTCCAAACATTGCGCCATAAGTTCCTGATGTTCTTGATCTTGTACCATATACATTAAATAATCTTAATGACACAGCATGGAAACTATAGATTTTGGCATAATGCATTAATATTTGTTCACCTAAATTTTTAGTTAAGGCATAAGGATATTGTGGTCTAATATTTTCAGTTTCAGATGTTGGATATTTTTTTGGGATTCCATAGCATGATGATGATGCTGAATAAATAATTTTTTTTACATTATATTTTACAATTGCTGAAGAAATATTTTCAGTGCCAATAACATTTGAATTAAAATATTTTTTTGGGGTTTGTATACTTGGAACAATATCTGCAAGAGCAGCCAGATGGAATACTATTTGAGCATTTTTAAAGTTTTTAGTCCATTTTCCAAATTTTGAAATATCAGCTTTTACAAATTTTAATTTTTTTTTAAAATTTTTTAAATTACTTAATCTACCAGTACTCAAGTTGTCAATTATAATAATTTTATGTCCTTTTTTTATTAAAAATTCTGCTAAGTGAGAACCTATAAATCCAGCTCCTCCAGTAATAATTATTTTCATAAAACACTATTGATTATCTTTATAGTTTATATTTTAATGTGGTTTTTTGGCACTATTTAATTCTACAAGAATTTTATTTTTTTTTCTAATTCGTTTAAAAATTCATCGCCTTCTACAAATACACCCGGAAATGTGTTTACTTTATAATAAGACTGTTTATTTGTTAGCGAAAATGGGTAATTATAAGTAATGCAATTTATACCATTTTGATGACATTTAGCTGAAATCGTACCAAATGGCATGCTAACGATTAATTTATATTTATTATAAACATCTTCAAATCTTTTATTTTCAATAGGAATTTTACATTCCTCAATTGTAAATGGACCAGCAAATCCTGACAAATATTTAAAACTTTTATATCTTATTTTAATTTTCTTATTATTTTCTAACCCATCATTAAGCAATTTTATTGCTTTTCTATAAGTTTCCATAAATTTCCAAAAGTGAGAAAGTGAAAAACTATCGCAAATAAACGGAAATGACATGGGGCAAAATAAAATATCTTCATAAAAATTTGTGTCAGTAGTTTTGGGTAAAATCAAACTTTGGTTAACTATACTAAGTTTTAGATCTGGGAATAGCGAAAAACGAAACAGATGCCAGTAGTGTAAGCTAAAAGAAGAGCCGTGAGAAATTATTTTGATATTTTTAGTCCCAAATTTCTGATAACTTTTTGCATTTAATATCAATTGATAGATGTCACGTCCGTGCCCAAAGGCAGTAACCCACTTATGTTTAGAGCTTACAAGATAATGACTTAACCATACAAACCACTTTGGAAAATATTTTACTAAAACATCTGGTAAAAGCGATTGTAGTACTGACTCAAAAACTTCATCAAGATTTTTACTATAAAAAATTTTATCATCATGCTGATTTTTTTTTTTATTAATTGACACTATTTTTTCTTTAATCTTTAAAAATAAGTATTTAAATTTTCTTAATCTTAATTGAGTTAAAAAATTCGTTAAATTAATCATTGGCAATGATTCTTTGTACTTTTTAATATTTGTGACATTTTTATTTAAGAAATCATTTTCTTTATCATTCATAATAAAATGCTTTTCATCATCAATTAATAGTTCCTCAGTTTTTACTTTTTTCATGTCATTTAGATTAAGATTAAAATTGTTATCTAAAATACACTCTTTACCAATAGAATTTAAAATGATGGCGCTGATCACTTTTTCTTTGCTAACTTCTGACTCCATATTTTTAGTATGCTTCAACTCATTAAATAACCGAGGGTTTTCAGCTAAATTCATTGTTACATACTCCGATAAAATCGCATACTCGCCACTTAGTGCCCACCAGAAATCTGAAGAAATGTTGAGATTATGCATTTTATTCATAAAATTTTTGTTTTTAATTTTTATAGAAGGGACTCTTTCTTCTATATCTTTATAAATACGTGCGGGATTTTTAAAAAAATAATTCATTTTTATAAACCGTTATTATCTTTTTGGTAGTTATTCTTAAATATATGTTCGGCAAAACTAAAGTCGTGGTCAGTATCTATGTCAATTGATTCTGGTTTATCTATAATTAATTTATAAGGTTTTTTGCCACATACATTATTTAATTCTATTAATTTTTTTTTTGACAATATTGATAATGCAGGATTAAATATGTAAATATTTTTTAAATCTTGAGACCTTGGTTGATTTTTTACAGAATAGTTTATTGGTTTTTTTTCATTCCATAAAAACTGATTACATTTTTCAAAGGTAACAACCGAGTCGTATTTTTTTTTATTTAACTTCTTGTATATTTTTACTGCATTTAAAATTGTACGATCTAATAAAAGAGGGCTAGTATTGGTTAAATAACAAATATTTTTTGCTGAAATCTTTTCTGCTAAAAAAGGTGCAAATTTACTTATAGTCGAGTTTCCTAAATATTTTTTTGGCCTAAGTATAATCTCATAACCAATTTTTTTTGCATAATTATTTAATTTTACACTATCTGATGAAAAATATAGCTTATCAAAAATACTTACTCTTTTTGCTTGAAGTAGCTTTATGATGGTTAGGTTGTTGTGACCAAAATTTTTTATGCTCTTTTTTTTGACTCTTTTTGAACCTAATCTTGTAGCAATTAAAACTGAAATTTTCATAAAAATTTATAAATTTCTGATAATTTTTTAATTTTACAAATTTTTTTATTTACAATATTTCCATATCCCCAATTAGCAAATAAAAAATTAATTCTAGAATTTATTGAAAATGTATAATCATGTATAGTATCACCAATATACAATATTTCATTTGATTTAACTTTAAATATTTTTTTTATTTTTAGTATAGATTCTGGGTTGGGTTTGCCTCTTTTCAAATCATCTGGAGTGTAAACAAAGTCAAATTTTAATCTGAATTTATCAATAATACGAGTTGTTCTTTTTCTGTTTTTTGATGTTATCAAGCCAATCAAATATTTTTTTTTTATTTTTTTAAGCTCTTTATTTATAAATGGATATAGCTTAATAAGATTTATTTTTTTTTTAGAAAATTTATTATAATCAGAAAAAATTTTTTTTTTATTTTTTTTTATATCGAGCTTTTCAAGAATATCAAAAAAAGTTAATCCTATATATTTTTTATATTTAAAAAATGGAACTTTTAGCTTGTTTTCTAGACAAGTCATTTTCCATGCATAATTCATGTTTTTCAAAGAATTAATTAGGACGCCATCAAGATCAAAACAAATTATTTTTATTTTTTTGGATATTTGTTGCATTAAATAATCTCTTATTATTAATATAATCGTATTACTAATATATTTTTATTTAACTAAAATTAGCTTAAGTTGATGTTTTGTTTAAAAAAAAATATTACAGTCCCTTAAAATCTTTTAAGCAAATAACAATAAAAATCAATGTTTTATCTTATATTAAAGCTTTTATTTTCGTTTATTAATTCATTATATGTTCCTGAACTTACGACCTTACTTCTGTCAATTTTGAAAATAATATCGCAATGTTTGACCGTGTCTAATCGATGGGCAATTAAAACAATAGTAATATTTCTTTTAAGTTTAGAAATTGCACTCATCACAACCTGCTCGGTTTGATGGTCCAAAGCACTAGTTGCCTCGTCTAAAATTAGTAACTTTGGATTTCGATACAAAGCCCTTGCAATTCCTATACGTTGACGCTGTCCTCCTGACAATCGTATGCCACGCTCACCAACAGTGGTTTTGTATTTTTTTGGCAATTCATTAATAACAAATTCATGCAAGTTTGCAATTTTAGAGGCTTTTTCAATATTTTTTTGATTAATATTTTCTAGGTCTGTGCCAAAGGCAATGTTTGCAGAGATAGTATCATCGGTTAGATAAATGTTCTGTGGCACATAACCGATTGAGCGTTGCCAAGATCTACAATTATTTTTTGTAATAACTTGCTCGTCAACTTCTAAAGTACCTTTTTGGGGTTCTAACAGTCCTAGAATAATATCCACTAAAGTTGTTTTTCCACTTCCAGTAGCTCCTACAATTCCAACAATTGTTTTAGCAGGTATATCAATACTTATATTTTTTAAAGCCGGTTGTTCTGAATTGGGGTAATTGTAATAAATATTTTTTAAAATAATTTCTTTATCGAATGGTATAATGCCATCATGCTGATTTAGGTTAATTGGTCTAAAATTTTTAAACTCACAAATTATAGAATCGATTGAAGATTTTGCAAAAGTAATCATGGTAAGGCAAGAATAAATCCCTTGAAGAGCAGGCATTAAGCGGTAACCTGCAAAAACATAAAGACTAATTATAGGCACAGCATCAGAAAAGTTACCTTTTTTTGCTATAAGATGATAAAGCACCGCTAACAAAATACCACCAAAAGCTATAGCTTCAAGAGCGAAACGAGGTAATTTACCGATAACTGATGCAATGGACTGTAGTCGAGCAAAGGTATTTGCAGGATCAGAAAAACGCTTTATATAATTTTCTTCTAACCCACTTACTTTAACCTCTTTAGAGGCACTAAAAGCTTCACTTACAGCCAAAAACCTTAGCTTATTACTTTTAAAAGTTTCTATCCCAATTCGACCAAGATAGTTTCGCGCAAATTTATAAATAAGTCCATAAGTAACACTAAAGAAAATGCTAACTATTATTGTAATCTTGAGATCGACCACAACTAATAAAATTACTATTAAAATTGCAACTAAACTGTGGGCAATTAATGACATAAATGAATTTAAACGAGTAACTACTTTTTCTATTTCTGATAAAATTGTCTTCCCAAGATCAGCGCTATTACGACTTAAAAACCAAGTGTAAGAATGATATAAATACCCTTCCATCAAACGTTTACCTATGCTGCATTCAAATTTATTGGAAAATCTAACTTGAGCATAAGTTGTAATAGTTTTAAACGTGAGCGAAGTGATTAATAATATAAAAACTAAAACTCCTAGTAAGATCAGAAATTCTTGTTTATTTTTAACTCCATATATTTTTGAAATTTCAAAAAACTTATCCAGAAAAACATTACTTTCAATAATTTCAGGATTTGTAATAACTGCCATAAAAGGAAGTATGGATGCAACTCCAATCATTTCTAGAATTGCCATTATGAGAATCATAATGACTAATAAATAAGCACTTTTGCGCTCACTAGGAGTAAGTAAATATAAAGTATTTTTAAAAAATTGTATCAAGAATTATTATTTTTTTTATTTAAATAAGTTTATTAAACAGGAACAAGTTATTATTTTTTGGTTAACTGCATTTTTTTTATTTAGTTAATAAAAAATTATTAAAATTAATTATTTACATTTCAAATTAATTTATTCTGTAAAAAAAAATTTATTTTACAAAAACTTAAATTTTTTATTTATATTTAAATATTACTTTTTTTTGTAAAAAAAATATCCTAAATTATTAACCAGATGGTTATGGATAACATAAGGGTAAAATTTCATATATTTTCTCTTAAAAAGTTTTTCAGTGCATAAATCAAGCCAATTGAGCTATTAGTAACGGTAAGCTTAACGTGTTACCACGCTTCCACACCCGTCCTATCAACGTCGTAGTCTACGACGGCTCTATAGGAAGA
>Ga0169931_10001973_pt1 | contig 33748 bp, 31 predicted proteins | sample Kivu_15m_20L_FD_129675 | JGI IMG/M metagenome (GOLD analysis project Ga0169931, IMG submission 129675) | Freshwater microbial communities from Lake Kivu, Western Province, Rwanda to study Microbial Dark Matter (Phase II) - Kivu_15m_20L... | ecosystem: Environmental > Aquatic > Freshwater > Lake...
GCTCTGCGGGAGTAGCTCAGTGGTAGAGCGGCAGCCTTCCAAGCTGCATGTCGCGGGTTCAAGTCCCGTCTCCCGCTTTCCGGCCCTTCTCGGGTCACCCCTCTCCATGAGCAAGAGAATGAGCCTCGCGATCCGTCTGTCCGCAACGCTGCTTGCCGGCGTGCCGGTGTTCGCCGACACGCTGCACACCAATGGGCCGCTGGTCACGAATCCGACTGGTGGCACCGGCTCGATCGCGGGCCAACCGATCAGCAACTGCGACGGATTCACGGTGCCCGGCAGCACGTTCAACTTCTCCACCACCGGCGTGGCCGCCACCGTGGCGACCACCACCGCACTGGCCGACGATTTCGAAGTGCCCGCGGGTGGCTGGGATCTCGATGCGCTGACCGTCTACGCCTTTCAGACCTCGCAGACCACCGCCAGCGTGACGCACGTGCACGTGAATCTCTGGACCGAGACCCCCTACTCGGCGGGCTCGCCCGGCGCACCGGCCAACCTGCCGCAGCCGGTGCTCGCCGCGAATCTCGTGTTGCCGGCCGGACCCGGCACCTTCGTGTGCCATCGCCAGAGCGCGACCAGCACCGGCACGGTGCGCCCGGTCTTCTCGTACACCGTGTCGCTGGATGGACTGCCCGACGGAGGCCGACTCGCACCCGGCCGCTACTGGATCCAGTGGTCGTGCCTGGGCGCGGCATCACCCTCGGCGAACGTGTTCTCGCCACTCGTCTCGCCGCGCGCGGCGGTGATCGGCCACGACGCGCGCCAATTCAACGCGCTCGACGGCAACGCCAACAGTCCGCGCGTCTGGTTCGAGGGCCGCGAGGGCTATGTGGCGGGGAGCAGCGAGGGTCGTGCCTTCGCGCTTCCCTTCGAGTTGCTGGGGACCGTGCCGCCGCCGTGCCCATCCGATCTTGACGGCGATCGCGACGTGTCGGCCTCGGATATCGCGCTGGCGCTGCTCGATTTCGGACCTTGCGCGGGCTGCGCGGCCGACGTGGATGGCAGCGCCGAAGTGGATGCCGGCGACATCGCACTTCTGCTTCTGGACTTTGGATCCTGCCCCTGATCCGATAGGCTGCTTGTCCGGATGCGACGAGTGCGTCAACTCATTTCCTTGCTTTCCTTGGCGCTCACCTTGTCGTTGACCGCCCGCGCGCTCGCCGCGGGGAGTGGCGTGGGCTGGGGCGACAACGGTGGACAGATCAACGTGCCAGTCGGTCTGAGCGGAGTCACCTCGATCTCGGGTGGCAACCAGCACTCGGTGGCGCTGCGGAGCGGCACGGTGATCGGTTGGGGTAACGCGTTCCCCAGCACGCCGCCTGCGGACCTTGGCACCTGCAGCGCCTTGGCGGCTGGCGGGTTCCATACGGTGGCGCTGCGCTCGAACGGTTCGCTGGCCGCGTGGGGCGACAACACCTACGGGCAGACCACGGTTCCCGCCGGCACGAGTTACGCGCGCATCGCCGCTGGCCTCTACCACTCGCTCGCTCTCACGAGCGCCGGTGCATGCACCGGCTGGGGCAACAACGGCGACGGGCAGGTCGCGTCGCAGGCGGGCCAGGTGCTCGCCTTCGTCGCGGCCGGCGAGTACCACTCCCTCGCGCTGTACTCCAATGGCGCTTTCCGCGGTTGGGGCTACAACAGCCACGGACAGGCGAGCAATCCGGGCATCCCGCTCATCTCGGTCTCCGGTGGCTATCAACACACGGTCGGCTTGCGAAGCAATGGGGCCGTGATCTGCTGGGGCAACAACAACTATGGGCAGTGCAACACCCCAGCGGTGCTGTTTGCGCAGGTTCTGGCAGGCCGCAATCACACGGTCGGCCTGATGACCAACGGATCGGTCACGTGCTGGGGCGACAACACGAACGGCCAGTCATCGCCGCCAGGCGGAAGCTTCTCAAGAATCGGCGTCGGAACCTTCCACTCGCTGGCCGTGCGAACCGACGGCACCGTCGCCGCATGGGGCTACAACGGCAATCTGCAGTCCACCACGCCCAACGGGATCTTCTGGGAGATCGCCGCTGGATGGTTCCATACCGTGGCGCTGCGACAGGACGGTCTTCTTCAGGCGTGGGGCTTCAACGGTTACGGCCAGGCGAGTGTTCCCTCCGGTGTGTTCGAGCAGGTCAGCGCGGGCGCCTATCACTCGCTGGCTGTTCGCGGCAATGGCACCGTCGCCGCATGGGGTCTTGGCACCACCAACTTCGGTGACGGCGCGTACGGGCAATGCATCGTTCCTGCGGGGGCGTTCCGCCAGGTCGCAGCCGGTGCCTACCACTCCATCGGCCTGAAGACCGACGGCACCATCGCATGCTGGGGTGCGGGCAAGACCGGCCAGAGTGGCGCGGTGCACTTCGGACAGAGCGTGGGGCCGACCACCGGAACCTTCACGCAGATCTCTGGCGGTCTCTACCACTCCGCAGCGGTTCGGACCGACGGAATCGTGAACTGCTGGGGAGCCGGCAAGACCGGCCAGAGCGGTGAACCGCATTACGGACAGTCGATCGTGCCCGCGGGCGCCTACACCGATGCTTCGGCGGGTTTCTACTTCACCGCGGCCCTTCGGAGCAACGGAACTGCGGCCGTTTGGGGCTCCACCGCCGGCTCACTCGGTACCCCTCCGAGCGGCACGTTCACGCTGATCGCCGCTGGCGGCTATCACGCGGTCGCGCTTCGACCCGACGGCACCATCACGGCCTGGGGCGACAACGGTTTCGGCCAGTCGGAGGTGCCCTCCGGAACCTTCACGCGCATCAGCGCAAGCTGGAAGAACTCCTACGCGGTCATGACGCCGTTCTGCGGCGCCGACCTCGATGGAAGCAGCACGATCGACATGGGCGATGTGGCGTTGATCCTGCTGGATTTCGGTCCGTGCAGCCGCTGCGCGGCCGATCTCGACGCCAGCGGCACGATCGACATGGGCGATGTCGCGCTGGTGCTGCTCGACTTCGGTCCCTGCTGATTCAGGGCGTCGTGGCCAAGCCTGCGGACACCACGTTCACCTTCAGGGTGGTGGTCTTCGAGGCCGGGGCGCCCTTCTCCCACGGCCGCACCAGGTTGAACACGAGGTCGCACGAACCTGGGCGCAGCGGCGTGTACGCGAATGTCCACCGCACGCGACCTCCCATCACGCCCCGATCGATCGGCGCGCGCTGCGGCTCGCCCGAAGGGCTCAGCGGTGCGTCACTTGGAAGCTGGCAGGTCCACTGATGACCGCTGCCCGAGTTCGCGACCAGTTCCACCTTGAACACGTCGCCCATCGGCACGGTCACCTCGCGCGAGCTCTCCAGTTCCAGCACGCGACCCTCGACCGGGCGCTCGGTGGCACTGGTCGCGGTCTCGGTGGCCAAGCCTCGAATCTGGTGCACGGTGACACCGGGTCCCGTCTCGCTTCGCGCGGAGGCGAGCTCGGTCTCCGGTCCCTGATCCGCGTCGCAGGCCACCAGGGCGGCGCATGCAAGGCACGCCGCCAGCCGACTCAGCACGCCTTCACCGCCTTCTCGATGGCGTCGAAGTCGACCTGGACGCGCGGATCGTCGCTCACCCACGCGTAACGGACGGTACCGGTCGCGTCGACCACGAAGGCCGCGCGCTTGGCCACGCCCTTCAGGCCCATCAGGTCGGCGTGCAGCGCACCGTAGGCGGCGGCCATCTCCTTGTTGAAGTCACTCAACAGCGGGAACGGGATCTTTTCGAGCTCGCGAAACTTGTCGACCACGAAGGGCGAGTCGATGCTGACGCCGAACACGTCGCAGCCAAGCCCCTGCCACTTCGACCAACCGTCGCGGAACGTGCACATCTCGGCCTGGCACACCGGGCTGAACGCCAGCGGGAAGAACAGCAGCACCGTCTTCTTCTTGCCCAGGTGGGCAGACAGATCAACGGGGTTTCCGGGCTTCGAGGGCAACGTGAAGGCGGGTGCCTTGCTTCCGACGGCGAGGGACATGGAGGTCTCCACGAGAGGTGCGGCGCCGGGACAGTCCCGGCGGGGCCGGACGGTAGCACGCCCGTGGGTGGCGCGCCGCGCGGTCTCTTGTGGACAAGTTGGGGACATGGCTTTTTGATGGAAAAAAGGCATCTGTTCGGAAAGAAGGCGCGCGGCCTCGCGACGCTATGCCGTGCACCCGGAGAACCAACCATGCCCCGCACCGCCATCGCCTTCGTCGCCACGTTCGTGTTCTTGAGCGCCGCCGCGGCCCAGCAACCCTGCTGCTCCGCCACGGGCCTGCCCGGCTGTTCCGACACCACGTGCGCCTCGGTCGTGTGCCAATTCGACCCCGCCTGCTGCAGTGTCGCCTGGGACCAGCGATGCGCCGACGAGGCGAGCGTGCTGTGTCCAACATGCCGCGACAATCAGCCCTGCCAAGTGCCGATGGCGGATCGGCAGGAACTGGAACCTTGCGGCGCCTCGCTCGATGACGCCTGTCCGGATCCGATGCATCCCGCGGATCCGCTGTCCATCGGCGAGATCGTCGCAGGTCAGGTCTGGTCCGATGACGCAAGCCGCGATGTGGACTGGTTCGAAGTGGTGCTGGCGGCGCCGGGAAGCCTGAGCGTGGAGTGCTGGAGCGGCGGGCCGGTGGGCGCGGCGATCGTCGAGGCCACCTGCCCCCCCACCGTCTACGCGGAGAGTTCGGATGGATGCCCCGGGCGCTGCTCCGCCTGCCTGCCTGCCGGCACCTACCGGATCGCCGTGCGCTCCCTGCTGTTCGAGCCGATTCCGTGCGGCGATCCTCGGGGCCACTACGCGATCCGCGCGCAGGTCGCACCGTGCACGCCCGACCACCCGCTTGAGGACCGTTGCGAATTCGCGCAGCCGATCGGCGAGGGTGCCGTCGGCTTCGATTCTCGCGGCGCCTCGACGGATCCCGCGTGGCTTCCCTCGACCTGCAACGAGGGTGCGGGTCTTGCCTTCACGCACGACGTCTGGTTCTCCTTCACTGCCAACGCGACCGGCGTGTTCCGCATCGGCACATGCGAGACCGGCGACTTCGACGCCCGCATCGCGATCTACGAGAGTTGCGGCGGGCTTCCGATGGCCTGCAGCGATGACGCGTGCACTGGAGGCGCGGCCGAGGTGGAAGTCGGCCTGACATGCGGCATGCAGGTGCTGATCCGCCTTGGCGGCTGGGGCCATGGCGCCACGGGCATGCTGCAGGTCGAAGGCGTCGACACGGTGCCGTGCGCGTGCGAGGCCGACCTGGATGGCAGCGGCATCGTCGATGGCGGCGACATCGCCCTGATCCTGCTCAGCTTCGGCGACGCGGGAGGCCCCGCCGATCTCGATCGGGATCTGGAGGTCGGTCCAGGAGACATCGCGATCGCGCTGCTCTCGACCGGCCCGTGCGGCTGATGCCGGATCAGCCTTCGCTTGGCGTGTCGGCGTTCAGGGCGCGGCGCAGGATCTTGCCGGTCGGATTGCGCGGCAGCGCGGTGCGGCGGCGGATCTCGCGCGGCACCTTGTACGCGGGCAGCGTGGCCCGGCAGTGGTGCTGCAGCGCTGCCGCGTCGAACGCGGCGCCCTCGTGCATCTCCACGAACGCCAGCGGCACCTCGCCGCGCATCGGATCCTGCATGCCGATCACCGCGGCGTCCTTCACCGAGGGGTGCCGATTCAGCACCTCCTCGATCTCGCGCGGAAAGACGTTCTCGCCCGAGATGATCAGCATCTCCTTGAAGCGGCCCGTGATGTACAGGTGCCCCTCCGCGTCGAAGCGGCCCATGTCGCCCGTACGGAAGAATCCATGCTCGTCGAAGACCTTCGCGGTCTCCTCGGGCAGGTTCCAATAGCCGTGCATCACGTTGGGCCCCTGGATGCGGACCTCGCCGTCCTGGCCGGCCGCCAGCAACTGCCCTTCCGGACCCACGATGCGCTGCTGCACGTCCGGAAGCGGCCGCCCCACGCTGCGATGCCGCCATTCGGCCGGCAGGCACCAGTTGGTCACGGGGCTCGTCTCGGTCAGGCCGTAGCCCTCGGCGATGCGCACGCCGAAACGCTCGCGGAATCCCTCGGCCACCGCGTCCGGAAGCGGTTCGCCACCGCTGACCGCGTACCGAAGCTTCGCGAAGCACTCGGGGCCGCCGTGGCGCGCCGCCGCAAGCGCGTTGTACATGCTCGGAATGGCCACGAAGGCCGTCGCGCCGTGATCCCGTGAGAGGTCCAGCACCTTCCTTGGCTGAAAGCGCGCCGTGTAGACCGCCTTGGCACCGATCGACATGGGCAGCAAGGTGAGCACCGTGAGACCGAAGGAGTGGAACTGCGGCAGCACGCCCAGTAGCACGTCGTGATGGTCGAAGGTGGCCCAGCGCCGGATCTGGTCGATGTTCGCGTCCAGGTTTCCCGCCGAGAGCATCACGCCCTTCGGTCGGCCGCTCGTGCCGCTCGTGTACAGCAGCACCGCAAGATCGTCCGCGCCTCGGCCGGCGCCAAATCGCACCGGCGGCACCCCCTTGAAGCGCAGATCCTCCAACTTCAGGGGCTTCATGCTGGGGGTGGGCCCGTGGATGTAGTCCAGCATCGGACCGACCGTGACCACCAGGTCCAGCCCGGCGTCCTGCACGATGTACTCCAGATCCTCGCGCGACAGCAGGTAGTTCAGGGGCACCGCGACCCTGCCCGTCATCCAGGTGGCCAGCAGCGCGGCGGGCATCAGGCCCGAGGTCGGCAGCAGCAGCCCCACCGCCTCGCGATCCGTGCGCCGCTCGATCTCCCGCGCCATGTGCATGGCGGCGATCAGCAGGGTGATGCCGTTCCAGGAGCGCTGGTCGTCCACCACGAAGGTGCGGAAGGGATGCAGGGCAAGCTGCCTCTGGATGCGTCGCATCAGCTTCATGGCGATCGGTAAAGTACGCGCCATGAGCCACTCCAACACCTTCGCGCACGTCCTGAAGTTGACGGTTTCCGTCTCGCTGCTCCTGCTGGCCGCCTGCAACGGACCCCAACAGCGCCTGGATGACGCGACGCGCGCCTACGACGCGCAGGACTGGACAAAGGCCTACGACGATGCCACCGCAGCGCAGAATGAGGCACAGCCACCACTGAAGCAGCGCGCCGCCTTCGTGGCGGGCCTGGCCGCGTATCGGCAGGATCGATTCGAGGAGGCGCGCAGCCGATTCCTGCTTGCCGAGTCGAGCGAGGACCGCGAGACGTCCGGACAGGCGAAGGTGATGCTGGGCGATCTGCTGACGCGTGACGGCAAGCCGGCGGCAGCCGCGGCGAAGTACGACGAGGCCGCGCAACTGCTCATGGGCGAAGCGGCGACACGCGCGCGCACGCTGGCTTCCGCGGCGCGCGAGGCATCGAAGTCCCCCACGCCCACGCCGGTCGCCTCTGCGGAGACCGACGACAGCGCCATCGATGCCGCACCGGCTGCCACCGCCGGCGGCAAGACCAAGCCGGCCGCGAAGCCGAAGACCCCCGCTCGCGACGCCGCAAGGAGCGAGACCAAGTCCACGAAGCCCAAGACCGCGACGGCCTCGAAGTCCTCCACGAAGGGCGGCTTCACGATCCAGTGCGGCGCCTACGTGAAGGAGTCTGATGCGCGGGCGCGCGCCAAGGATCTTGGTGACGAGGCGCGCAAGGCAGGCCTGCCAGCGCCGAAGGTGGATCGCGTGACCGGCCGCAGCGGCAAGAAGCTCTGGATCGTGAGCGTGGGCACCTTCAAGACGCGCGCCGAGGGCAAGAAGGCCCTCGCCAAGCTGAAGGTCGACCACGCGGAAGTGCTGCCGATCGAGGACTGACGTCAGTCCCGATTGATGAGGAAGGTCGCGGTCCGCTCGAAGTAGGCCATCATCGCGCCGCGATGCGGTTCGGGGATCTGCGCGTCCTCGAGCGCGCCGCGCATGCAGGCCACCCACGCGTTGCGTGCCGCCACGTCGATCGCGAAGGGCATGTGCCGCATGCGCAGACGCGGGTGCCCCTTGCGCATCGAGTAGTCCTGCGGACCTCCGAAGTACTGGATGAGGAACTCCGCCTGGTTGCGGATCGGCTCCTCCAGATCGGCCGGAAACATCGGTCGCAGGAAGGTGTCGCGATCGATGCGCGCGTAGAAGGCCCGCGCGATCTTCCAGAAGGGCTCGGGGCCCAGCACCGCGAACAGGTTCGGCGCGATCGCCTGCGGCACCGGCAACGCGCCCGAGACGGGAAGCGGTCGATCCGTGGGCTCGCGCGGCGTCTCGCTCATCGGGGCGATGCTAGCCCGCAAGCCGCGCCTGCAACGCCCGCAGCAGCACCTCGTAATGCTCCGGGAGATTGTGCACCGCGGCGCTGATGCGCAGCCACCAACCGCCGTCCCACTCCATCACCGGCACCTCGATCTGCTCCCGCGCGCGCAAGTCCGCCTGCAGGTGCTCGACGCGACCGAAACGGCGCAGCGTCTCGGGCAGACGAATGCTCGCCATGCATGTCAGACAGGAACCGTCCAGCGGCGTCGCCGGCTCGATGCCAAGGCCCTCGACGAGCCGTCGATGCGCCCAGCCCGCCAGCTGGTGGTTGTGCGAGATCACGCGGTCCAGGCCCAGATTCTTCAGAAACTGCAGCGCCGCAGGAACGGCCAGCCACGCGGAGAAGTCGCGCGTTCCCTGCCAGTCGAACTCCTTCTCGTAGCCGTCGTCGAAGAAGTGACTGATCACGCACGGGTGCACGCGCGGCATCCAGTCGCCACGCACACGAAGGAATGCGCTTCCCCGCGGCGCCATGACCCATTTGTGCAGATTCGCGGTGTAGAACTCCGCGTCGATCGCGTCGATGCGCAGATCCATCGCGCCCGGAGCATGCGCGCCATCGACCAGCAGCAGACAGTGCGCAGGCAGCCGCGCTCGCAGATCCTCCACGGGAAAGCGCGTCGCCGTGGCGCTTGAGACATGGTCAAGCAGGACCAACCTCGTGTTCGGCCCGATCGCGGCCATGACCGGATCGATCAGATCCCGGGCGCCTCGAACGGGAAGCGGCACCGACACCTCGCGCAGCACCGCACCGCTTTCCAGACAGCGACTGCGCATCGCCTGCTTGACCGCGAAGTACACATGACTGGTGCAGACCAGTTCGTCGCCTTGCGTCAGCGGCAGCGAACGAAGCACCGCATTCACCCCCTCGGTCGCGTTCGTCACGAAGCCGTAGCTCTCAGCGGGCCCCCCGAACATCGTGGCGAGATCGCGCTTCACCTCGGCAAGCAGTTCGCCGATCCTGCGCCCGATCAGCTCGATCGGATCCGACTCCAGACGATCGCGCCAGGCGTCCTGCGCTGCGCACACGCTGCGCGGCACCGAACCGAAGGAACCATGGTTCAGGAACACCATGCCACGATCGAGACCGAACTCCGACCGCACCTCGAACGGAAACGGGGCTGGGGGCTGTTCGAAGGCCATGCGCCGGGCACGTTACCCGCCTCAAACGCCCAGAACGGCACCTTTACCGGTCGCATCCTGTTTGGCTAACATTCACCGAACGAAATGTGGAGGCCCGAACAGGACCCGTCCGATCCAGCACCAGACTGATCGAACGACCTCAGAAGGAACCTCCCCAATGCTTCACGACCCACACCACTCGCTGCATGTCCGCCACCGCCTTCATCCCAACTCGCCCGCGGCCGACGCGCCGCTGGTGTGCACCGGTCCAGGCGGTGACTTCGTCACCCGCTACCACGCCTTCGGCGGCGCGCTGGTCGCCGTGCAGGGCGACGCGGAGCGCGGTCATGCGACCGTCGCCCGTCAACGCGTGGATTGGATCGAGCGCCTGCTCGGCATCTGCCGATGGAGCCTGCTGCGCACGCGCGCCGAAACGCGAACCGACCTGCCACCCGCCCGCCGTCACGGACGCTGGGCTTCCGATCTCGCCCTTGCCAGGAAATTGAACCATGTCGATGAGCCTCACCCCGCAGCAGCTTCGCATCTTCCGCCTTATCCGCGATTCGCGGAACACGCAGGGCTATTCGCCGACGATGCAGGAGATCGCCGACACGCTCGGCATCAGCAAGGTCACCGTGTTCGAGCACGTGCAGGCGCTCGTCGACAAGGGCGCCCTGGTGCGCCAGCCGAACAAGGCTCGCTCTTTGGCGATTGCCGAAGAAGCGACGCTGCCTGACGAGTCCGCGAAGGCCGGGGAACTGCCTCTGGTCGGTCGGATCGCCGCGGGCCATCCGGTCGAGAAGTACGAGCAGCAGGAGACGCTGCAACTCGAGTCGATCTTCGGGCCCCGACGCGGCCAGCGAGGCAGCCTGTTCGCGCTGCAGGTGGACGGCATGAGCATGCGCGACGAGGGGATCCTGGATGGCGACTACGTGATCGTGGAGCAACGCAGCGTGGCCCGCAACGGAGAGCGCGTGGTCGCCCTGCTCCCGGACGGCGAAACCACGCTGAAGACCTACTTCCGCGAGAAGGATCACATCCGCCTGCAGCCGGCTAACCCCGAATTCGAGCCGATCCGCGTTCCCGAATGCGCGATCCAGGGCGTGGTGGTCGGCGTGCTGCGTCGCTACGAGCGCAACTAGGCCTTCAGCAACTCGCGCGCATAGGCCCCCGCGCGGTCAGCGACCGCGTGCGCGTCGCCCTCGGCCAGACGCCGCACAAGCGAACTGCCAACGATCGCCGCATCCGCGTGCGCACAGACCGCCTTCACGTGCGCGGCCGTGCTGATGCCGAATCCAACCGCGAGGGGCAGCGACGTCTTCGCGCGCACGCGACGAACCAGCGATTCCACTTCCGGCGCATCCTGCCGCTCGCCCGTGATTCCGGCTCGTGCCAGCAGATACACGAAGCCTCGACAGTGTCGCACGAGTCGCTCGATGCGGACATCCGTGCTCGTGGGCGCAACCAGCATTGCGAAGGCGATGTCGCGTCGCTCCGCCTCGGCGTGCAACGGCCCGACCGCGTCCAGGTCCGCATCGGGCACGATCACGCCGTCAAAGCCGGCATCAGCGAGCGCCGCGATGAACGCGGGGCCACCGGAACGCTCCACGATGCTCACGCTGACCATCGCGACCAGACCCATGCGCACGCCGGCACGGAGTTCGCGCACACGCGCCAGCACGGCCGAGGGAGACACCCCCCGCTGCAGCGCGCGGTGCATCGCCTCCGCGATCACCGGCCCATCGGCGATGGGATCGGAGAAGGGAATGCCGATCTCCGCGATCGAGGCTCCGGCCTGCTCCAACGCTGCCAGCGTGCCCGACAACGCGTCAAGCGTGGGATCTCCGGCCACCACGAACGGCATGAGCGCCTTGCGGCCGTTGGCACGAAGATCCTGGAAGATGCGGTCGATGCGCGACATCGGCGCGATCGTAGCGGGCCGCGGTAGCCTTTCCGCGCAAGCGGCCTGGTAGCTCAGCGGATAGAGCGTCCGACTCATAATCGGAGAGACCTCGGTTCGAATCCGAGCCGGGCCATTGGCGAACACGGGCGCATGGAGCACGCGCCCCGCTGGATGAAGCTGTGGTTGCAGGCGGCCGGTGTCTACAACCTTCTGTGGGGCACGGTGGTGATCGTGCTTCCGGACTGGCCGCTGCGCATGGCCTCGATGGAACCGCTTCCGGAGCCCGGACGCGCGATCTGGCAGTGCCTTGGCATGGTCATCGGCGTGTACGGGGTCGGCTATCTCTGCGCCGCGCGCGATCCCATCCGTCACTGGCCCATCGTGCTGGTGGGCTTCCTTGGCAAGATCTTCGGTCCGATCGGTTTCGCCTGGACGGCCGCCCGAGGCGCAATCCCGTGGCACTTCGGGTTCACCATCCTGACGAACGACCTGCTGTGGTGGGCGCCGTTCGGCATGATCCTGCTGGCGGCCCACCGCCGATCGGCCGCGGAAGCGTTGAAGCGCTAGACGGCTCGCACCTACGATGCGCGCATGCGAAGGCTCTGCGCAATCCTGCTGGCGGCGCTTCCGGTGGCATGCACCACCGTCGAGGGAACCGGTCGCAAGCAGTTGAACATCTACTCCCCCAGCGACGAAGCCTCGCTGGGCCAGCAGGCCTACGCCGAGGAACTCAAGGGCGCCAAGATCCTGCCCGACAATGACCCGCGCACGCTTCGTGTACGCGCGATCGGGAAGCGGATCGAGAACGCGGCGCGACAGCGCTACCCCCGCATGGGCAACCAGATGGCGTGGACCTGGACGGTGGTCGACGACCCGAAGATGGTGAACGCGTGGATGGTTCCCGGGGGGCGCGCGGCGGTCTACACCGGCATGATCGACTTCGCCCGAAGCGACGATGAACTTGCCGTGGTCATGGGTCACGAGGCCTGCCACGCCATCGCACGGCACGGCACCGAGCGCGTCACGCATGGCGCGATGATCGGCACGGGCACCGAGATCGCAGGCGTAGCCGCCGGCAGCCGCGAGGTGGCCCAAGGCAGCGCGATGGCTGCGCACGTGCTGTTTCAACGGCCCCACAGCCGCGAACAGGAGATCGAAGCCGACGAGATGGGGCTGCTGACGGCCGCGCAGGCAGGCTACGACCCCCGAAGCGCGATCGACCTGTGGCGACGGATGCAGTCGCAGAACGGCGGCTCGATCGAGTTCCTGAGCACGCACCCCAGCGAGAGCACGCGCATCGAGCGACTGCAGGCGCTCATGCCGCAGGCGACGGCGATCTGGCAGCGCGCACGCGCTGACGCGCCAGCCGCCAACGCAGCCGCGCCGCGTTCCCAAGCACGCTGAGGTCGCTCGCCGCCATCGCCACCGCCGCCACCATGGGTCCATGCGGCCCGAGCAGCGCGAAGGCGGCCGCGGGAATCGCGATCGCGTTGTACAGGAAGGCGAGCACCAGATTCTGGCGGATGCACCGCAGCGTCTCACGACCCACGTGAAAGAGGCCGGGCAGCGCGGTCAGGCGTCCACCGACCAGCACCACGGCCGCGCTCTCGCCCGCGATCGCCACGCCGGAACCCATCGCGATGCCGAGCGCGCTCTCGGCCAGCGCCCCCGCGTCATTCACGCCATCGCCCACCATCGCGGCACGATCGCCCGCCTCGCGCAGGATCCGGGCCTTGTCCACGGGAAGGAGCGCGGCGCGCACGTCCTCCAGGCCAACCAGTCCGGCCACCCGCCCTGCTTCGGGTGGTGCATCGCCCGTGAGCATGCCCACCTGCAGTCCCATCGCCTTCAGACGAGCGATCACCTCCGCGGACTCGGCTCGGACGCTGTCACGCAGATGCAGTCGCGCGAGTTCCGCACCATCCGCTCGCACCACGCAACTCGCCTGTGCGTCGCGCACCACCTCCACGCGAACACCCTGGACCATCGCTCGCACACCGACCCCAGGCAGCGCCTCGAACGCATCCGCGGCCGGCACGGCAAGGCCGCGTGCAAGCGCCGCCGCCACGATCGCGCGTCCGATCGGGTGCTCACTGCCCGTCTCGGCGGCAGCCGCGAGCGCCAGTGCGCGGTTCTCGTCACCTGCGCACTCCACGCGTTCGATGCGCGGGGTGCCCTGCGTCAGCGTGCCGGTCTTGTCGAACAGCACGCGCTGCACGCGCCCGGCCCGCTCCAGCGCCGCCGCCTCCTTCACCAGCACGCCTCGAAGGCTTGCCTCGCCGGCGCCTGCCATGATCGCCATGGGCGTGGCCAGCCCGAGCGCGCATGGGCACGAGATGATGAGAACCGACGTGGCAGCCAGCACCCCAGTCGACCAATCACCAGCGATCCCCCAACCAAGCAGGGTGACCGCCGCGATCGCGAGCACCACGGGCACGAACACGCCGGCCACCCGATCCGCAAGCGCCTGGATGGGGGCACGACTGGCTTGCGCACGCTGCACCATCAACGCCACGCGCATCAGGCTTGTCACACGACCACCGGCGCTCACGCGCACCACGATCAGTCCGGTCAAGTTCAGGGTGCCCGCCGCGACGGGGTCGCCTGTGCGTCGCGTGACAGGAAGGGACTCGCCCGAGATCACCGACTCATCCAGATCGGCCGTGCCCGACTCGATGCACCCATCCACGGGCACGCGGCCCCCAGGTCGCACGCGCACGAGATCGCCGGGCCGCACGTCCTGCATCGGTACGCGAACAGCCTCGCCATCGGACCCGACGCGCTCGACCTCGTCTGGCTGCAACTGGAGCAGCTCGCGTACGGCGGTGCCTGCTCGGCGCGTGGTCTTGGCCTCAAGCCAATGACCGATCGAGATGATCGCGAGCAACGCCGCCGACTCGCTGAACCAGAGCGGATGCCCCTTCAAAGCGCCTCCACGCTGCGCGAACCACGTGATCACGCTGGCCACGTACGCCGCGGTGGCGCCCAGCGCGATCAGCACGTCCATGTTCGATCGGCCCTTGCGAAGCACGCTCCATGCGCTGCTCCAGAAGCCCGCACCAACCAACGCCATCGAGAGCGTGGCGCCCACCAGCAACGCCAGAGGCATCCAACCCTCGTGCGCATGCGAGCCTGCGCCGATCCAGTGCAGCGTCTCCATGGGCACCCAGATGCAGACGCCCGTGAGCGCGCGCCGCTTCCAGGCACGCTCGGCATGCGCTTGTCGCGCCTCCACCGACGCACGGAGAAGTTCGGGATCCTCGAAGGATTCGACCTCGACCGCCCGGTAACCAGCCTGTTCCACCGCCCGCAGCATCGCGTTGCTTGCCGCGTCACCGGTGATCGAGGCGAGACCCGCCGCGAAGTCCACCTCGGCCCTTTTCACGCCGGAAACGCGTTCCAGCGCCGTTCGAACCGACACCGCGCATCCGGCGCAGTCCATGCCGTCCACGCGAAGCGTTCGGGTCGAACCGGATGTTTCCACGCGCGCATCGTAGGGTTTCGCCTGACAGCGCTCGGATTGCCGATATGCTTTCCCTGATGCAGACGACCACACGGCTTCAGCCGCTTCGCGCCGCAGCGCTTGTCGCCGCGGCCATGCTGCTGACCATGACGCTCGCGGCCGCGACGGCCGGCGGCACACCCTCGTCGTGCATGGGAACCTGCCCCGCACTCCGTTGCGTGGTGGGCTCCGGCGCCGCCTGCACGATCGACGCCGGCGAGGCCTCGCGCCCCGCTCCGGTCTCGACCGACAAGCTTGGCCGTGTCTCGCCCGGAGCGATCGCCTGCGTCTCGGCACCCGCCGGATGGCGCACGCTTGATCTGCCCCCGCCGGTGCGGTGAACCCTCGGTTCGCGTCCGCACTCCCACATTCCTGATCCAGAACCCTCGGCCGCGCGGCCATCGCCGCGTCGCCTTTCGGAGCATTCGCCATGGGCGTCCCAATTTTCGGTTCACTCGCTCGCAAGATCTTCGGCACCCGCAACCAGCGCATGGTCAAGCGTTACCTGCGCGTGGTGGCGTCGGTCGGCAAACTCGAGGCGGGCATCCGTCCCCTCACCGACACGCAGCTTCGCGACAAGACGGAGGAATTCCGCAGGCGTGTGAAGGCCGGCGAAAGGCCCTTCGACCTGATGCCTGAGATCCTCGCCGTCGCGCGCGAGGCGATGGACCGCGCGGTCGGCATCCGGAACATCTTCAATCCCGAGTCCGGATTCGACCCCGCGACCCTGCCCGCCGATGCGCGCGCGCTGTACGACGCCACGAAGGCCCAGATGGACGCGGCGCCCGCGGCCGAGCCGGTGGAATCGCTGCTGGGATGCACCCATCCGATTCCCGGATGGCAGCTGATCGACATTCCCCCCGCGCTGTACGAAGCCGTCCGCGTGCTGCACCCCGAGAGCCGTCCGCCCTTCCGCGCGCGGCCGTTCGACGTGCAGATCATCGGTGGCGTGGTGCTCAGCGAGGGCCGCATCGCCGAGATGAAGACCGGCGAGGGCAAGACGATCGTGGGACCGCTGGCCTGCTATCTCGCCTGCTGCGAGGGCAAGCAGGTGCACGTGGTCACGGTGAACGACTACCTGGTGCAGCGTGACCGTGACTGGACCTTCCCCTTCTTCCGCGCGCTTGGACTGACCGTGGGCGCGATCCATCCCACGCATATGCAGGGACACGAGGGCAAGCGTGCGGCGTACCGATGCGACGTGGTCTACGGCACCACCGCGGAGTTCGGCTTCGACTACCTGCGCGACAACATGAAGCTGCGCGCCGAGGACCAGGTGCAGCGCCGGCGCGACTTCGCGATCGTGGACGAGGTCGACAGCATCCTGATCGACGAGGCGCGCACCCCCCTGATCATCAGCGGTCTGGCCGAGCGCCAGACGCCGCGCTACGAGCTGGCGGATCGCATCGCCCGCGAGCTGGTGGAACGCCAGAAGCCCTGGACCGCGGCCGACGAGGCCGTGCAGGCCTGCCGCGTCGAACTCAGCGGCCTCGAGGGCGACATCCGCAACGCGCGCGACCGCGCGAAGGTGCCCGAGCTGAAGAAGGCCATGCAGGCCGCGCGGGAGCGGCTGCCGCAGCTCGAGAAGCAGCGCGACGGGCATACGCAGTTCTTCGAGGTCGAACTGGACAAGAAGAAGGCCGTGCTCACGCACGACGGCATCGGCGAGGCGCAGAAGATCGCGGGCGTGGGCAGCTTCTACGTGGGCGAGAACATCGACATGCCCCACCTGCTCGAGCAGTCGATCCGCGCGCACGTGGTCTATCAGCGCGACCGTGACTACGTGATCGCGCCCGACGAGGACGGGCAGCTTGGCGTGGTGATCGTGGACCAGAACACCGGCCGCAAGATGATCGGACGGCAGTGGTCCGACGGCCTGCATCAGGCGGTCGAGGCCAAGGAAGGCGTGCGGATCAAGGAAGAGACGCAGACGATGGCCACGATCACGATCCAGAACTACTTCAAGCTGTACAAGCGTCTGGCCGGCATGACCGGCACCGCGGACACCGAGGCCACCGAATTCCACGAGATCTACAGGCTCGACGTGGTGAGCATTCCCACGAACAAGCCGGTGCGCCGCCGGGACCGCGAGGATCAGGTCTACCTGAGCGAGAAGGACAAGTGGAACGCGATCCTGGACGAGATCGCGCGCATGCACGACGCGGGCCGTCCCGTGCTGGTGGGCACCACCAGCGTCGAGAAGAGCGAACTGCTGAGCAGCCTGCTCTCGAAGCGTCACGGCATCAAGCACGAGGTGCTGAACGCGAAGCAGCACGAGCGCGAGGCCGAGATCGTGGCGGGCGCGGGCCAGCTGGGCGCGGTGATGATCGCCACGAACATGGCGGGCCGCGGCACCGACATCAAGCTGGGTCGCATCGAACGCGCGGCGCTGGTTGAGCACTGGAAGCGCCGCAACCTCGCGCCGCGCGAGGTCGACGCCTCGATGTCCGACGAGGCCATCCTGGCCGCCGTGGATCGCCACCTGCTGGTGAACCGGGTCAAGATGGACCGCAAGGAAGTCGCGGCGATGGATGACGCCGCGGCGCGACTTGCCCTGCTGCGGCACTGGACGCTGGAGCACACGGAACTCAGCGAGAAGCGCGTGGCCACGCTGAAGGAAGCCGACCTGCTGAAGGAGCTCGACGCGCACGGCGGCTTCCGCCTGCACCGGCTGGCCCTCTGGACCAGCGTCGAGGCGATGGGTGGGCTGCACATCGTGGGCACGGAGCGCCATGAAAGCCGCCGCATCGACAATCAGCTGCGCGGTCGCAGCGGCCGTCAGGGCGACCAGGGCAGCAGCCGCTTCTTCCTGAGCCTCGAGGACGACCTGATGAAGATGTTCGCAGGCAAGGCCACGCTGGGCCTGCTCTCGAAGCTCGGCATGAAGGAGGGCATGCACATCGAGGCCCCGATGCTCAGCCGCGCCGTGGAGAAGGCGCAGCGCAAGGTCGAGGAGCGCAACTTCACGATGCGCAAGAACATCCTGGAGTACGACGAGCCCATGGAGTTCCAGCGACGCGGCTTCTACGGCATGCGCCAGCCGGTGCTCGAGAGCCGCGGCGTGCGCGAGGTGGTGCTGCGCTTCGCGGAGGACTGCTGCCGCGACGCGGCGCATCTGTACATGGGACCCGACCACGCGGGCAAGTGCCTGGCCGAGTGGGCGCGTGAGCACTTCAGCGTCACGATCGAGCCCACGCGCTTCCGCCGCAAGGAACCGACCGAGGCCGAGCGCATGATCCTGAACGACGCGAAGGAGGAGGCGCAGGGTCGCATCGAGATCGCGGTCACCGAGTTCATGCCCACCGAGGGCGAGGCCGCCGACTTCGACGCCTCGGGCATGGGCAAGTGGGCACGCGAGACCTACGGCTGCGAACTCGACACCGACCTCGTGCGTGCGGGCGACCGCGAAGCCGTGCGTCGCGCCATCGAGGCCGCGGCTGCAGGCAAGTTCGAGGCGATCGACATGTCGCCGGTGAAGTCGTTCCTGGTGCCTGACTTCAGCATGCGTGAGCTGGCCACCTGGATGGAACGCATCGTGGGTGTGCAGCTCGATCCCGCCCGCTTTCAGGGCGTGGATGGGCCGGACCAGGCAGCCGAGCTGCTGGTGGCCGAGGCACGCAAGGCCTATGCCGAGCGCGAACGCTGCTACGGCATCGACTTCGCCATCGAGTTCACCGCCGCGCAGATCCAGGCGCAGAACCCGCAAGCACTGCCGCAGTTCTGCCACTGGGCCGGCACGCGCTACGGACTCGACTGGAAGCCGGACGCGATGCCGACGTCGGACCCGCGCGAGATCCGAAAGCTGCTGGTCGACGCGGCGACGACGTGGGATGACGCGCGCTTCGAGGCCCGTGCCAAGGAGTGCCTGACGGCAGGTCGTACGCCGGCGGCGATCGCCGCATGGTTCGAGGCGCAGGGCATGGCCCGGCTCTCGGAACGCGACCTGGAGGATGCCGAGGCCGACGCGGAGGCTTTCGTGCGCGCGCGTCTTCGCGAGGTGCATCGCGCCGAGCTGACGCACTTCGAGCGCTGGGTGACCCTGCAGACGGTCGACAACGCGTGGAAGGATCACCTGCGCGCGATGGACCAGATCCGCGACGCGATCGGCTTCCGTGCGTTCAGCCAGAAGGACCCTCGGATCGAGTTCAAGAAGGAGGCGGCACGCCTCTACGAGGAGATGCTGCAGGGCGTGCGGGATCGCGTGGCCGAGGTCGCGTTCAAGGGCCGCCTTGTGCCGCAGGTGCAGGCGCGACCTCCGGCGGCTGGCGGCGAGATTCCCTCCGCGGATCCGCAACCGAGTCCCGCGCAGCAAGCGGCCATGTCCGCCGGTGAACAGGCTGGTTCCGCGCCCGCAAGCGCCGAGCCCGTCAAGCGTCCACCGCCGGCGGTCGTGGGCCGGAACGAACCCTGCCCGTGCGGCAGCGGCAAGAAGTTCAAGCACTGCCACGGACTGAAGGAAACGGAGGCGAAGGCCTGAGGCGCTTGCCGATCGCGCAGCACCTCAGTAACCTTTCGCCCTCGCGCCTCGTTAGCTCAGTTGGTAGAGCAGCTGACTCTTAATCAGCGGGTCGTAGGTTCGAGTCCTACACGGGGCACTTCAGCGGGCCACCTTCGGGTGGCCCGTTCGCGTTTTCAGATCCACCAGCGCCCGGTGAGCAGCGGCATCAGCAGCGCGACCACCAGGATCGCGATCACCGCCACGATCGCCGCACGTCGAAACCGCTCGCGCGCGGGCGGCCTCCGCAGCGCGTCGGCACCCGTGTAACAGAAGCACTTTGGACAGATCTCCGCGTCGTGGTGCATCGGAGCCCCGCAGTCATGGCAGAACACGGTGGCTCCATCCGGGTCGGCCTCGTGGCCGTACCGGCGCATGTCCTCCTCGCTCGGGCCTTCGTCGCGTACCCGCGGCATGTCCGCAGTCTACGATTGGCCCGTCGCGATCCGAAACTTTCCATCGCCCGGAGATTTGAACCATGCCCCCTCTTGAAAGCGTGATGCGGCCGCTCGGCACCCTGATGCCAGCCTTCGATCTGCCGAACCAGAACGGCGGTGGCCGAGTGGACAGCCGAACGCTCGCGGGGCGCCCCGTGCTGGTGATGTTCCTCTGCAACCACTGCCCCTACGTGAAGCACATCCGGGAGGCGCTTGCCGCGCTCGGTCGCGATCTGAAGAGCAAGCCGATCCATGTGGTCGCCATCAGCAGCAACGATCCGGTCGCCTATCCCGACGACGCGCCCGAGCGCATGACCGACGAGGCACGCGAGGCGGGCTACACCTTCCCCTACTGCTTCGACGCCACCCAAGAGATCGCGAAAACCTTCGACGCGGCCTGCACGCCGGACTTCTTCCTGTACGACGCGCAGCATCGACTGGCGTATCGAGGCCGACTCGACGGCAGCCGCCCGCGCAGCGCGGAGCCCGTGACGGGCAGCGAATTGCGCGAGGCCATCGACGCGGTGATCGCCGGGCGCGCCGCGGACGCGCAGCAGCACCCCAGCATCGGGTGCAGCATCAAGTGGCGTAGCTGAACGCGCCGCCGGTCAATCCAGCGCGCGCACGCGGATGTTGCGGAACCACACCTCGTCACCGTGGTCCTGCAGGCCGATGTGGCCGCGGGCGTTCGTGGCGTACTTCGGCATCTTGCTGAACTTGCTCGCGGCCACGCGCGCCGTCCAGTCCGCGCTGCCACGCTGGAAGTCGCAGGTCTTCACGCCGTTCAGGAAGTACTGGATGTGGCCCTTGTCGGCCACGATGCGCACCTGGTTCCACTGCCCGACGGGCTTCACCGCGCCCACGGGCGCCGGATAGAGCGCGTAGTCGGCGCCCGCGCTCGTGAGGCGGTCCTTGCCGTCGTTGTGCGTGGTGTCGTCCAGGATCTGCATCTCGGGCGCGTTCTCCCAGATGTTGTTCGTGTCCTCGGCCGCGTGATAGAAGATGCCGCTGTTGCCGCCTGGAGTGACCTTCCACTCCAGCTCCAGCTCGAAGTTCCCGTACTGGTCGCGCGTGACCAGGTCGCCAGCGGCGGTGTGATCGCCCGCGCTCTTCATGTGGACCAGGCAGCCGTCCTTCACCACCCACGCGGGCGGGATCGTCTCCTTGCGGAAGCCGCGGAACTTGGAGAGGTCCTTGCCGTCGAAGAGGGTGACCCACGCCTTGTCAGCCACGCCGGAGGAACTCGCTCCGCCTGAGGAAGCGGGCGCCGATCCGCCCGTTCCCTGGCAGGCGAGCAGCGCGAACGCGGTGATGGCCACGGGCAGAGCGAAGATCTTCATGCCGACATGGTGACCACACCACCACATTTGCGCAAGATGGATCAGCCTGTCGTGGTAGCCACCTCATGGGAACCACCCTCTGCCGAGGGCCTTCCGGCTCATCCGCCAAAGGAGAGCAGGATCAGCGCCACATCGCCGAAGTCGACCGTGCCGTTCTGGTCCAGATCGGCGTCGCATGCGTTGCAGGGCCCGAAGTCCAGCAGCGCAAGGCTCACGTCACCGAAGTCCACGCGACCATCGCGATCCAGATCTCCAAACGCCACGGCCGCGCCAAGTTCCGGCTGCAGCCACCAGACGCCTCCAAAGTGCCCGGGAACGGGCGGCGGATCCGGTGGCTCGGTTCCAGGCTCCACGTCGAGACACGGTTGCCCGTTGCGAAGCGTGCGTGTGGCGACCGCCATGCCGATCGTGAGCCGGTACGCACCAGGATCCAGCACGCGATCGATGCTCGCGGAACTCCCAGGCAGCACCAGCACCTCCGCGATCGTGTCCAGCGGTCCATCACATGGTCCGGCCGCCAGCACCAGCTGTGCCGGGAAGTCCGCGTGCAACTCAAGCCGAATCGCGCGGCGATCCTCGATCGAGAAGGCGAAGGCATCCACGTCGCGAGCACCATCGCCCGTCACGGAACCCCGGATTGGCGTACCAAGCGCCAGCGCATCGTGCACGGGTGCAGCGCGATTGCCACAGCCCTGATTGCGCCACTCGAAGCAAGGCTCGCTCTCGTCGATCGCGTTGGCCGGTGGCGTGACCGTGGGCGCCTCGCCCGCGCACACGAACGGCACCAGTTCCGCGCACAACGCGTCCCACACGGAGCCGCACGAGGGATCCAGTCGCCGCACGCGCTCGCAGCAGGTGGCGTCCTCGCAGCCGGGGCCGCCGTGCCCCGCTGCGCAGTCGCCGCGACTCGGGCACACAAGACCGACGCACTCCGTACGCGCAATTTCCACGCAGTCCGCGTCCCATGACACGTTGCAGCAGTCCATGTCGAAGGTGCAGACCTTCTCGCAGCACGGCGTGGTAAAGCAGCCGGGGCCCGCGTGCTCGGTGTTGCAGTCACCCGCCGGCGGGCCGCACGATCCCGTGAGACCCGTCGCCCCCGCATCCTCCGACACGGAGACCTTGGGCATCGGAGGGCCCAGGTCAAGCAGCGAGGACGCGATCTCGACGGGCTCCCCATCCTTGGGCACCAGATCCACCGGCTCGACACGCTCCAATCGTTGCGGCGCCACGCCCGGGCCAAGGTTCCGCAACACGCGCAGTCGATGGTCGAAATAGTCGCAGACCACGAGGTCCAACCGACCGTCGCCGTCCACGTCCACCGGCACCACATGACGCGGAAACACTGCCGTCAGGATCGGAACTGCGGGCGCAAGCGCCAACACGCCACCGGTCGGGGTGATGTTCTCCAGCACGCTCACGCGCCCATCGGACACGGTCATGGACAGCACGTCGAGGTCACCATCGCCGTCCAGATCCGCCGCGTCCGCGTTCCAGGCCGTTCCATTCAGGACGCCTGGGAAGCTCCGCACCTGGACGCCGCTTCCATCGGAGGCGAACGACCACACATACACCGGGTTGTTGCGACTTCCATTGATCGCGGTGGTGAGCAGCTCCGGGAGGCCATCTCGATCCAGATCCGCCGACGATGCAAGGGCCACGCCGATCACGCCGCCATCGTCGGGCAGCGACCACGCGCGCTCCCCGGTGAATCCCGGGCCGCGGGCACGCCGCATGTTCAACCGACTCGCACCGCCCGCGAAATCCATGACCTCGTGCACACCATCCCCATCGAGATCGTGCGGGAACACCACGCTCGGCGATGCGGTGCCCTGCGTCCATCGATTCAGACGCGCGTTCGAATGCACCTCGAAGGCTCGCGCGCCAACGTTGCGCATCCAGGTGATTCCCCCCGAATTCGCGTTCCCAAGCAGCAGGTCCAATCTTCCGTCTCCATCCAGGTCGATCGCCCGCACGCAACGCGTCTCACGTTCCAGCGCGATGCGATGCGGCGCCTCGAATGCACCGGCGGTGTTCCAGAGGATCACCACACCACCAGGCTGCGCGCGGGCCGCAAGCGCCACATCCATGTCGCCGTCGCCATCAAGATCCGCGGCCTCGGCCCAGTCGGTCTGCAGGCCCACGGCGATCGTGCCCTCCAGCGCGAAGCCGCCCGGCTGCCCCCGCACCACCGCCACGAGGCCGTTGGCGTTGCGGCCAGGCACCACCAGATCCAGGCGACCGTCTCCATTGAAGTCCGCCATGGCGGGTCGCGTCGGGAAGTGCCTTTCCGTCAACGCGACATCCACAGGGGCCGCGAAGTTCGGCACTCCGACAAGCACCACCGACATCACCGCGCAGACCGGGTCCACGTAATCAATCTAGTCCCGCCACGGCGGAGTTCCACGCGGAAAGCACGAATTCGACCCGTTCCACCAGGGCCTGAGCGGCCCGCGCGAGCGAGAACTACGGATTTCTGGCGACCCGGAAACCCGTGCTCTTGCCCCCGAAGGTGGTCAGTCCGGACGAGCGATAGGAGGATCGAAGGAAGGCCGCCCCGCCGAAGTCGAAGCCGCCTCCGCGAACGATGCAGGTGGTGCCGGTTGCCGGACCGGTGGGGTCGGTCACGGGCGCAGCCGGGTAGGCGCCGAACCAGTCCGCGACGAACTCCCAGACGTTGCCGGACATGTCATGCACACCGAAACCGTTGGCGGCCTTGCCTCCCACAGGACGCGTCTGCGCGTCGCTGTTCTCCGAGTTCCATCCCAGAGCGTCCGCCTCGTCATTGTCGTTGGTGCCTGCGGGCATCGCGGCGGAACCGTGGAACGCCGTCGTGGTGCGCGCTCGGCAGGCGAACTCCCATTCCGCTTCGGTCGGCAAGCGAAGTCCGGTGGCCGCGAGGAACGGCTTCACGTCGTTGAACGCCATCTTCTCGACCGGGCGGTTCGGAACTTCCGAGGCCGAAACCTCGTCGCTCGCCGTCGTATGATGACTGGGGTTGCTGCCCATCTTCGCGGTCCACTGCGCCTGCGTCACTTCGTAGCGGCCGATGTAGAACGGCTGGGTCAGCGTGACTTGATGGACTGGACTTTCGGCCGAGTAGCACGCGTTCTGGAGGGATGCGGTGCATCCGCGCTGGTACGAGCCGGGCGGAATCAGCAGCATCTCGATGCCTGAGCCATTGTCGCGCACACGCCACGGCAGACCGGTCGCGCTGATCGCGGCACGCGCATCCGCGTCGTACACCACGACCGGATCCGGACTTTGGTCAAGCACCGTGTACCAGCTTGCGCACGGGCCAAACTCAAGCAGCGCCAATGCGACATCGCCGTTGTCCACGGCACCCGTTCCATCCAGGTCCGTCAGGCACCCAACGCACGGGCCGAAATCGAGCAGGATCAGCGCGACATCGCCGAAGTCGACCATCTTCGAACCATCGACATCCGTGGGACACGATTCGGCGCCGGCAGCCTGCCCAGCGCACGCGAGGGGCGCGGCAAGCAGGACACGGGCGAGATGCGTTCGGATCCCCTGCATACGAAACATGGATTCGCGGAGTTATCCGCGCATGTTCCAAAAAGGCCCTGAGAAAACCCGAAAGGATCAGCGAAACAGGCCCCTCTTGGGACGATCCCCCGCACAGCCGTCATGCTTATCGCCACTGCACCGATCCAGACGCGCATTCGGGCTCCGCGGCGGGCAAGAACCCTCAAATTGAGGAAGTGGACCGTACTGGACTCGAACCAGTGACCTTCTCCGTGTCATGGAGACGCGCTAGCCAACTGCGCCAACGGTCCAAGGCGTCAGAGTGTAGCGGATTCGCCCGGAGCGCCGACGAAGGCTTTTGGAGGATCCACACGCCATGACCACCCCCACCATCCCCGCCCGCCGCGTGCTCATTCCATCGGCCCTGGTGTCCGCGGCCTTCGCGGCCATGCTGCTTGCCGCACGGCCCGCCCCCACCGTCATGCAGGACCCCCGCGGCAAGGTGGTCTCGATCGCCAGCGAAAGCACCCCGTACGGCATGAGTCTGTTCCGGCTGTGGAGCAACGGCGACATGGAGGTGATGGTGCTTGGCCAGAGCAACACGTGGAGCGACTGGACCGCCGTCGCGCCGGGCAAGAGCGGCTTCGCGCCAGGCACGAAGACGGGCGACTGACATCTACACTTGTCCGCATGCAGCCCCTGCCCCCGCTGGTGCCAGGTGAACTGGCCGACGCCGACTTCCTGCGGCTCATCGGCAGGCCCGACCCCGTCATTCTGGACATCGGTTGCAACGACGGCGCCGAGATCGACCGCTTCCTGAAGATGTTCCCGAAGTGCCAGGTGCACGCCTTCGAGCCTGACCCGCGCCCCCGCGCCCGATTCAAGAAGCACATCCGAGACAAGCGCGTGAAACTGTGGCCGCTGGCGATCAGCGCCGAGGACGGCGAGGCCGAGTTTCACCTCAGCAGCGCGGATCAGGCCCCGACGGGCGTGCAGATGCCGGAGGGCGGCGAGTGGGACCTCTCGGGATCGCTGCGAAAGCCAGCGAAGCACCTCGATTTCCATCCGTGGGTGAAGTTCGACAAGACCCTGAAGGTCGAGACGATGAAGCTCGACACGTTCACGCAGCGCAACAAGATCACGCGCATCGACTTCATCTGGGCCGATGTGCAGGGCGCGGAAGCCGATCTGATCGCCGGCGCCACCGAATCCCTGAAGTTCACGCGTCACTTCTACACCGAGTACAACGAGAACGAGATGTATCAGGGCCAGGTCGGCCTGCGAAAGCTGATCGAACTGCTGCCTGGATTCGAGGTCATGGTGCGCTTCCCGGACGACGTGCTGTTCCGCAACCGGTCCTTCCACTGAGCGCCCCGAGTCCACGTGCCGACCGAACGAAGCGAGTCCTCCCGGGCCTTGCTCGCCTGGGCGTTGGCGCTGTTCGTGCTCACCTCGATCGAGCGAGTTCGACGGCGGCATGCAGCCCGACGAGGACATGGTGCGGCTCATTCCCACCGACGCACTCGCGCGCACCATCCAGCAGCGCCTGTCGCGCACGCCCGGCACCAGCGTGGCCCTGCTGGCCCCGTCGATCGACGGCACCATCGACGCCGTGCAGGGACTGCCCGCCCCGACCCAGCGCATCGAGCATGACGGCGTGACGGTCCTGGTCTGGACCGCACCCTGAAGTCAGCCGAAGGTCTTCACCGCGCGGTCGATGCGTGCCAAGCTGCTCGCGCGACCGAGGATCGCGAGCGTGTCGAAGATCGGCGGACTCACCGTGCCGCCACTCACCGCCACGCGAAGCGGCTGCGCCACCTTGCCGAGCTGGCCGCCCGCGTTCGCGTCGGCGTAGGGCTTGATCGCCGCCTCGAGCGCGCCCGCTTCCCACGCCTTCACCTCGGCGAGCAGCGGCCGCAGCGCCTTCAGATGCGCCACGCCGCTCGGCTCGCCCGCCTTCAGGTTCTTCTCGGCGGCCTTGGCGTCGTAGGCGAAGGCCTCGTCGCCCAGCACCAGAAAGCGGTTGCCGCGGAACATGTCGTCGAGGGTCTTCGAGCGCTCGTGACTCGCTCCAGCCAGCGCCTCGAACTGCGATGGCGTGAGCTTGCGCATGAACTCGGGATGGAACACCTCGCCATGCGCGCGCGCCAACGCCACGAAACGCTCGCGCGGCATGCCGGTGATCGCGTCGCAATTGAAGCTCAGCAGCTTCACGCGGTCGCACTTCGCCGGCGTCTTCACCACGCGTGAAAGATCGAAAGCCCCCCTCAGGAACGCGTTGTCGAACTTCTCCCGGTTCTCGCCGGGGCTCCAGCCGTTCAGCGCCAGGAAGTTGCACACCACCTCGGGCAGGTAGCCGCTGCGGCGGAAGTCGTCCACATTGATCTCGGGCAGCGGCACGTCAAGCGCCGTGGCGAGCCGGTTCGCCTCCTCGTAGTCGAGTTGCGTGTTCTTGTCGGCCAGCCAGGCCTTCCAGCGCTCGGCGCCCACGGTGCCGGCGGGAGGCTCGGCCAGCTTGCGCTCGGTCACGGTCTTGCGCAGCACCTTGTCCTTGTCGCGCTTGCTCATCTTGCTGCCGTCGGGATTGAAGATGAGCGGCAAGTGCCCGTAGGTCGGACGCCGGAATCCCAGCGCGTCCTGCAGCACCATGTGCTTGGCCGTGTTGTTGAAGTGCTCCTGCGCGCGCAGCACGTGCGTGACGCCCATCAGCTCGTCGTCGATCACCACCGCGAAGTGGTAGGTCGGGAAGCCGTCCGCCTTGCGGATCACGAAGTCGTCCACCTCGCCCGCGGGCAGCGTGGCCTGGCCCAGGATCTCGTCCTTGATCGTGATCGGACCGACCGGCGTGCGAAAGCGGATCACCGCGGGCTTGCCTTCCGCAAGCAGCCTCTCCACGTCCGCCTTCGAACGCGCCACACTCTCGCTGCCGTCGTAGCGGTAGGCCACGCCCGCCGCCTTGGCGGCCGCGCGCTTCTTCTCGAGTTCCTCGGCGGTGTCGAACGCGTAGTAGGCCTTGCCGGCGTCCACGAGCTGCGTCAGGTAGCGGTTGTAGGTGTCCACCCGCTCGCTCTGGAAGTACGGACCGTTCGGCCCGCCGCCGCAGCCCTCGAACGCGGGGCCCTCGTCCCAGTCGATCCCCAGCCACTTCAGGTCCTTCAGGAAGCCCAAGCTCGCCGCGTCGCTCGAACGCTTCTGGTCGGTGTCCTCGATGCGCAGCAGGAACTTGCCGCCGCGACCCTTGGCATAGGCCCAGCAGAAGAGCGCCGTGCGAGCGCCACCCACATGCAGGTGGCCGCTGGGCGAGGGAGCGAATCGGGTCACGATGGTTCCGGCGGTCGACATGGGCGGAAAGGCTAGCGGCCCTTGCGGCCGTGGCGCGGCACGGGCAGGATGCCGGGATGGGCACCCTGCTGGGCATCCTGAGCGACAGCCACAGCGAGATCGAGCGCACGCGCCGCGCGATCGAATTGCTGCAGCACGCGGGCGCCACCGAGTTCATCCATTGCGGCGACGTGGAGATCGAGCAGGTGCTCGACCTGTTCGCGGGCCTGCCCGCGCACGTGACCTTCGGGAACTGCGACCCTTCCGGCGTGCTTGGCCGCTATGCCGCCTCGATCGACCTGGATGCTCAGCACCCAAGCGGCGAACTGAACGTGGACGGGCGCCGCGTCGCCTTCACGCACGGCGACAACGCGCGACTGCTCTCGCGAATCCTTGCTGAACGCCCGGATTTCCTGCTGCACGGCCACACCCACGAACGGCGCGACGAGATGGTGCAAGGCGTTCGAGTGATCAATCCCGGGGCCCTGCACCGCGCGCACCCCTACACCGTGGCACTGCTTGAACCGGCCACGGGCGCGCTTCGCTGGCTTGAAGTGACGTGAGCGCCGGCGAATCCCGCGAACCTGCGCGGTCGAAGGCTGAGACATGCCCCTGCTTCTGGCGCAGTTCGCGGTCAGCTGCTTCCTGGCCGGCCTCATCTGGACGATCCAGGTCGTGCACTACCCCCTGATGTCCAAGGTCGGCACGGAGAACTTCGCCGCGTACGAGCGCCTGCACTCGAACTGGATCACGCCGCTTGTGGGCCCCATGATGCTGATCGAGGCGGCGCTGGCGGGACTTCTGCTTGTGCAGCGGCCCGCCGCCGTGCCCCACTGGATGCCATGGGTCGGAGCCGGTCTGGTGGCGCTGCTGTGGGGCGTCACCTTCTTCATCAGCGTGCCCTGCCACGCGCAGCTGTCGCAGGGCTTCGACGCATCGGCGCACACACGACTCGTGGACACGAACTGGATCCGCACCGTCGCCTGGACCGCTCGCGCAGCGCTCGCCGGATGGATGGTGTGGTGCATGTGGAGCGCAGGAAAAAACTGAATCCAAACCGGCCCAGTGGTTGAGGCTCACCACCCCCCGCGGTACGGTGCTTGGAATGAGCTGGGTGAAGGTCCCGATCCCCGCGCGACGCAAGCATCGGCGCATGCCGAACCTGAACCTGCCGCCCGGCACGTTGCAGGTGGAGCCGGGCTCGGCCAAGCCGGTGCTGACCGCATTCGGCTTCTCGCCCAGCGGGTTCGAGGAAGTCACGATCGGCCAGCCCGAGGAAGTTCGCGAATTGCTCGCGAAGTGGCCGGTGGTCTGGCTGAACGTCGACGGCTTCGGTGACGAGGCGATTCTTCACAAGGTCCAGGCGATCTTCGGCATCCATCCGCTGGCGATGGAGGACGTGACCGACACCACGCAGCGCGCGAAGGTGGAGAGCTACGGCGAGAGCACGTTCCTCGTGGTGCCCATGCCGCAGTCGCATCGCGACGGCGTTCGCTTCGAGAGCGAGCAGCTCAGCCTGTACCTGACCGATCGCGCGGTCGTGAGCTTTCAGGCCACGGCGCCGGGAGACTGCCTGAACGTGATCCGCGAGCGCATCCGCTCCGGCCGCGGCCGCGTGCGCTCGAGCAACACGGCATATCTGGCCTATGCGCTCATCGACACGGTGATCGACTCGTATTTCCCGCTGGTCAGCGAGATGGGCGACCGGCTCGAGGAACTCGAGGAGCGCATCGTGCACGACGTGGACGTGGCGCAGATCCACGACATCCGCGCGATCAAGGTGGACCTGATGCGCATCCGCCGCGCGGTGTGGCCGATGCGCGATGCCGTGGCCGCGATGAGCGAACTCGATCGCGTCTACGGGGCCGAACTGCGCCCCTACCTGCGCGACGCGCAGGATCACGTCGCGCGCCTGATGGACCTGCTCGAGACCGACCGTTTCATGGCCAGCGACCTGATGGAGATCTACCTGACCGCGACCAGCAACCGGCTCGGCGAGGTCAACAAGTTCCTCACGGTCATCGCGACGATCTTCATTCCCCTGGGATTCATCGCCAGCGTCTATGGCATGAACTTCGATCCCAAGAACAGCCCGTGGAACATGCCCGAACTGGAGTGGCGTCTGGGCTATCCCTTCGCGCTTGGCCTCATGCTGTGCACCGCGCTTGGATTCCTTGGCTACTTCTGGTGGAAGGGCTGGCTGGGAGGCGATGCCTTCGGCACCGGCCGCCATGGGAAGCGCCACCCGCGCGGCCCACGCGATCGCTGACCCGCCGCACGGGGCAGCGCGGAGCGCCCGCTGAAATCAGCGACTTTTCCCGATATGAACCCCTTTGGGGCCACGCTATGCTCGCCGGATCCGTCCCCGATCGCCGGGCACGGGGCGCACCCATACCTCGAAGGAACGAGAAGGCCATGTCGCGGACCAGCCAGCAGCACAGCGTGAACGGAAGCACCCAGACCCGAGCCAGCGACGTGTACGGCACGCTGATCTTCAGCGGCGACACCATGCTGAAGCGCCTGCCGAGCGATGTGTACGCGAGCCTGCAGAAGACCATCCAGGATGGTCGCGCGCTCGACCCCGCGGTGGCGAACACCGTGGCCGTGGCCATGAAGGACTGGGCCATCGAGAACGGCGCCACGCACTACTGCCACTGGTTCCAGCCACTCACCGGCATGACTGCCGAGAAGCATGACGCCTTCCTGAGCATTCTCGGCGACGGCACCGCGATCGAGAAGCTCTCCGGCAGCCAGCTCATCCAGGGCGAGCCCGACGCGAGCAGCTTCCCGAGTGGCGGCATCCGCGACACCTACGAGGCGCGCGGCTACACCGCGTGGGACCCCACCAGCCCTGCCTTCCTGCTGCGCAACCCCGGTGGCGTGACCACGCTCTGCATTCCGACCGCGTTCGTCAGCTGGACCGGCGAGGCGCTCGACAAGAAGACCCCGCTGCTGCGCTCGATCCGCGCGGTGAGCGAGCAGGCGATGCGCATCCTGAAGATCTTCGGCACCGACAAGGGCGTGAACCAGGTCGTGGCCACGCTCGGTTGCGAGCAGGAGTACTTCCTGATCGATCGCGAGCTGTTCAAGCAGCGCCTGGATCTCATGATCACCGGCCGCACGCTCGTCGGCGCCATGCCGCCCAAGGGCCACCAGCTCGATGACCACTACTTCGGCGCCATTCCCGACCGCGTGATCAGCTTCATGAGCAAGGTCGAGGAGCGACTGTTCGAGCTCGGCGTGCCCGTGAAGACCCGCCACAACGAGGTGGCGCCGGGCCAGTACGAGATCGCGCCCACCTTCGAGCTCTCGAACATCGCCTGCGACCACCAGATGGTCTGCATGCATGTGCTGAAGATGACCGCGCGCGAGCACGGCTTCGAGTGCCTGCTGCACGAGAAGCCCTTCGCCGGCGTGAACGGCAGCGGCAAGCACAACAACTGGAGCCTGGCCACCAACACCGGCATCAACCTGCTTGACCCGCGCGAGGAGACGCACCACAACCTGCAGTTCCTCACCTTCCTGTGCGGCGTCATCCGCGCGGTCGACACGCACGCCGACCTGCTGCGCGCCAGCATCGCGAGCGCGGCCAACGATCACCGCCTGGGCGCCAACGAGGCCCCGCCGGCGATCATGAGCATCTACCTCGGCAGCATGCTCACGGACATCCTGGACCAGCTCGAGGGCGCAGGCCCGAAGAAGACGATCAAGGGCGGCGAGCTCGATCTCGGCGCCGGCACCCTGCCGCTGCTGCCGCGCGCGGCAAGCGACCGCAACCGCACGAGCCCCTTCGCCTTCACCGGCAACAAGTTCGAGTTCCGCGCCGTGGGCAGCACGGCCAGCGTGGCGTGGCCGAACACCGTGCTGAACACGATCATCGCCGAGAGCCTCGACGCCATCGCCACCGAGATCGAGAAGAAGGCCGGCAAGAACGCCAGCGCCGCCAAGCTCGATGCGACCGTGCGCGCCGTGCTGAAGGAGATCGTGAAGAAGCACCGCCGCGTCTGCTTCGACGGCGACGGCTACAGCGAGGCGTGGCACAAGGAGGCCGAGAAGCGCGGCCTGCCGAACATGCGCAGCACCGCCGAGGCGCTGCCCGCGTTCGACACCAAGAAGGCCCGCGACCTGTTCAACAAGTACAGCGTGCTCAGCAGCAAGGAGCTGCATGCGCGCGCCGAGGTGCTGATGGAGCTCTACGTCACCGTGGTCGGCATCGAGGCCCGCACGCTCGCGACCATGGTGCGCACGCAGATCCTGCCGGCCGCCACGCGCGCCCAGTGCGAGCTGGCCGACGCGGTGGGCAGCAGCCGAGCCGCGGGCGTGGAGTGCCCCGACGAGGAGAACGCGCTTCGCAGCTGGGTGCAGTGCCTTGCCAAGGCGCGCGCCGCGCTCGCCGAACTCGAGAAGGCCGAGGCGAAGGAGTACGACGACACCGCCAAGCACATGCGCCAGTGCCGCGACGAGGTGGTGCCGGCCATGGCCAAGCTGCGCGAGCTCTGCGACGGCATCGAGAAGTGGACGCCGGCGGATCTGTGGCCGCTGCCGACCTACGCCGAGATGCTGCTCGATCGCTGAGCGGCAATACCGTGGATTCATCGCGGGGACGGGCCGATCGGCTCGTCCCCGCTTTCGTTTTCTGCCCGCATTCCCCCCTTGCATTCTTGCCTCCGCCCCATCCCGCGCTAGGTTGCAAGCGCTCCCGGGGCACCCTCCCTTTCGAATCACCTTTCCCTCGGCGAGCTGAAGGGTCTTGTGCGCGGCATGCAACACGGGTCGAGTGGCATCGGGCGCGCTGTGGCCATGGGCTTGATCGCCCTCGCCGCGGCGGCGGGTTTCGCACGCACCTCGCACGCCGGCGTGCTGTGGGACCAGATCGGCGCCACCGGCAGCGACCTGCCCACCACCGGCCCCGAGGGCTACTACCGCTACGGCTCGCAGGTCTTCAGCGGCCAGCCGCAGTACGACCTGATCGCGCTCGACGACTTCACGCTCGCGGGCGAGAGCCGCATCGACCGCTTCGAGGCGGTGATCCAGGGCTACGGCAACTGGAGCGGCACCGGCAACATCCAGGGCCTTGTGGCGCGCGTGTTCGCCTCGCCGCAGCAGGCCGCCGCGGGCTGGTCGAACGCCGTCGCCACGGTGCAGCTCGCCGCGCCCAGCGCGTACACCGCGTTCGGCACCGGCCTGCTGTGCGGCTTCGATGTCGACATCACGCTCGGCGCCGGTCGCTGGTACATCGGCCTGCAGGCGATCATGCCCGGCAGCGCGGGTCAGGTCGGCGTGGTGATCAGCAACCTCGGCGCACCCGCGCAGGCGTTTCAGGCGAACCCCGGCGGCGGCTTCGGCGTGCCCGGCAACCTGATCGAGCGACCGGTGAATCTGGCGTACCGACTCAGCGGCAGCGCGGTGCCGGGGCCGGGGGCGTGCGTGGTGCTCGTGGTGGCGGCGGGCGGGTTTGGAAGGCGGAAAGTCTGGTGAGCCCCGCGGCGTGAAAGACGCGCCAAAGCCGCGCAAATTCGCCCCTGCCCGCTTGGACGCACCCCCATCCGGGGCTACATTGCACCGACCGGTGTCCGGGGTGTTCCATTTCGGAACGCGGGCACCGGGGTGAAGGGCACTGCCATGCGCATCGTGATGTCGTCGTTCTGCAACCGGGTTCGTGGGTCGTTCGCCAGCGCGTTCGGTGCGGCGGGCATGTCGCTTCAAGGCGCGTCGGCGGCGGTGCGTGGGTCAAGGGCGCCGCGCGGTGGTGCGCGCGTGCTGCCGCTGCTGGCGCTAGCTGTAACCTTGGGGTTGGCTGGACGGGCGGGGGCGCAGGCAACCACCCAGTTGGTCGGCTGGGGCCGCAACGACAACGGCCAGACCAACACCCCCGCGGGCCTTGCCAACGTGTCGCAGGTCGCCTGCGGCAGC
>Ga0169931_10001974_pt1 | contig 33739 bp, 29 predicted proteins | sample Kivu_15m_20L_FD_129675 | JGI IMG/M metagenome (GOLD analysis project Ga0169931, IMG submission 129675) | Freshwater microbial communities from Lake Kivu, Western Province, Rwanda to study Microbial Dark Matter (Phase II) - Kivu_15m_20L... | ecosystem: Environmental > Aquatic > Freshwater > Lake...
AATCCAGCCGCATGGCGGCAGCCTGCGGGCAAACAGCCCTGCCAACGCCCCGCCAACGACCTCGACAGCGCGCGCACCTTCGGTGCGAAGCACAGCCGGGGGCTCCCGCCCAACCGCTCGCAATCCAGCCACTATCCCAGCCGCAATCCCAGCCGCATGGCGGCAGCCTGCGGGCAAAGAGCCCCTGCCAACGCCCCGCCGACAACCCTCGACAGCGCGCGCACCTTCGGTGCGAAACACAGCCGGGGGCTTCCGCCCAACCGCTCAGCCGCATCCCATCGCAATCCAGCCGCATGGCGGCAGCCTGGTGGGCGTCATATCGACACCAACCGGATTCCGATTGCGGCGGATTCTGCCGATCGACGGCGTTCCCTGCTGCGACTCCGGCACTGGCGAGCGTTGACCTGAACGACTGGGAAAACCTGTCATGGCAACCGCCGCTGCGAACCGGAAAATTGGCGGTTTGAATTTCGGAGGTTTGGTCGTGGGGCCGATTTAACCGGCCAGAAGCCGCCAGAACGGTGCAGCACATTTCGATGTCGCTGCGTCTTCGTGTGAAACGCCCGGGAGACAGGACATGTCACAGCATCTGCAGATGGATGAAGCAGAGGATTACGAGGAAATCCGCAGCGAGGAAGTCGATCGAATTGTCGAGGCGCTCGATCGTCTGATCGAAGGTGCTCAGAGCGAAAATGTGAAGCACTTCCTGGAAGAAGCAGCCAGCAGCATTTACTACCTCATTTACGAAGATGAGGAATCTGAGGACGAAGGTCTGGAGCAGGCAGCCTGACAGCAGGCGGCTCCACAACTGCACTCAAAGCGAACAGCCCGACGGGAGGACGATCCCGCCGGGCTGTTTTCATTTCCGTCCAGTCGGGCGGCCGTTCAGTGCTGGAAGAGGAATTCCTTGCTGTTGATCACAGCCCACGCCACATCTTCGAGTGCTCGAACACGGTCTTCGGAGGCTTTTACGTGAGCAGCAGCGATTTCGACTTCCTGAGCGGTCGCGGGCCGACTGAGAGCCAGTGAGTAGAGCAGGTTGACGATTTCAGCATCGGTTCTGCCGTCCTTGATCCAGCTATGGATATTGCCCGAGTCAGCGCGGAGCTTGTTGTGGACGGTTGGACCGTTGATGAGCTGCAGCGCCTGCGAGAGATTGCTGTCGGTAGAGCGTTCGCATTCGCAGGGCAGTTCGCGCTGGGGCTGGCCAAACACCTGCAGGAACTTGTGGCCTTCCGGCGGATCGACGAGGTCGATGGCTTTCGTTCCGGCTGGCATCCCCGGGAATTCCTCGGGCTGGCCGGTGACCGCACAGATGGCGTCCAGAAGTTGTTCTGCGGTGAGCATCCGTGTGGAGGCATGGCTGAAATAGGTTTCGTCGTCAGCGTTGTACTTGTTGCGTTGTGAGCTGAGTTGGTAGACGCGGCTGTTCATGATCGTGCGAATCAGGTGGCGGGAACTGAAGCCGCTGGTGACGAGTTCGGAAGCCAGATAGTCGAGGAGTTCGGGGTTGGAGGGTGGATTGGAGTCGCGGAAGTCATCGACGGGGTCAACGATTCCCTTTCCCACCACGTGGCCCCAGATGCGATTGGCGAGTGACCGCGCGAAGAAGGGGTTGCTGTTGCTGGTCAGCCAGTCCGCGAAGACAACGCGCCGGTCCTGATCAGCGGGCACGTCCACGTCACCGGAAAGCAGCAGTCGAACCTTCATGGTACGGCCGGTTCTTGGCTGAGTGACTTCACCGCCGGCTTTGACGAAGATCATTTCATCATCGGGAAGCCCGGTTTCCTTTCGGCCCACCCGATTGAATGCAGCAGCGGTGCCGTAGTAGTCATCCTGAGTCCATTTTTCGAAGGGGTGGTTGTGGCACTTGGCACACTGAATACGAATGCCAAGGAACAGCTGGGCCGTAGTTTCGGTGGCATCGATTTCATCGCGACTGGCTTTCCAGTAAGCGGCGGCCGGGTGCTGTTGAGTGGACCCGGTGGCTGTCAGGAGTTCCTGGGTGAACTTATTGAGCGAAACATCGTTTTTGACGATTTCGAACAACCAGCGCCGGAACTTATGGACACCGGACCGCGTGAGGCGTTTGCTGTTGACACGGAGCAGGTCAGACCATTTGAGCGACCAGAAGCGGGCGTGATCATCGCTGAGCAGCAGTCGATCGACCACGGCCGCACGTTTACCGGGGCTGGCGTCCGCGTGGAAGGCCTGAGTTTCTTCGAGTGTGGGCAGTCGTCCGGTGAGATCGAGCGTGGCTCGGCGGAGGAAATCTGAGTCGCTGCAAAGATCCGAAGGCTGGATCTGGAGCTGGCGCAGCTTGCCAAAGACCAGCTGGTCAATTCGCGTCTCTTCAGGGGCTGCGGGCCACTGGAAGTCAGGGCGTGCTGTCAGGAAGGTGATCTGGGTCGTGGACATTTTTTCAAGGTAGCGAGCGAGGATGGTGGCTTCACCGCGGCCTTCACGACTGACAACTCCGTGAGGGGAGATACGTGCGATGCTTTCATCAGAAGTGTCGAAAGCGGTGAGAGCGGTGATGTCGCGTATGGTGCCGTCACTGAAGTGTCCGTTCACGTGCAGCTGCTGGTGGTCGGCGCCATCACGAAGCACGCGCGGCTTTGGGAAGACTTCGATTTGCACGAGCTGGGGAGCGTCGGGGGCCTGAACTTTCATGCCCTCTGCAATCCATTCGCGGAGTACGACGTGGCAAGGATCGTTGTAGCCCAGACGTCTTCCGCCTCCGTGAGCCACTTCCATGAGCGGCTTTTGCAGCAGCAGACTGTCGTCGGGGTTGAGCACATTTGAACGGCGGTTGAAGTATTCGCCCCGGAGTGTGACGAGGTCCAGCGGCGGGTCGTATCCGCGGAGTGACAGTCGAAACCCGCCTTTGCCGGAAGGAGATCCGTGGCAGGCGCCCATGTTGCAGCCGGATTTGGTGAGGGCCGCCAGCACTTCGGTGTGGAAGGCGACCGGAATCGGAGTTTCGAAGGCCGACACAGTGACTTTCACGGAGACCTTCTGTCCACCTGCGGACGCATGCACCGTGGTTTCACCGTTCCCAGTCGCATGAACGACTCCGTTTTCCACTTTGGCCACAGCCGGGTTGTCGGACTGGTACTGGGCGGATGCGGTGACATCATGAATTGCGGCGGTGTCCGCATTGGCGGTGATGACCAGCTGCTGGACGGCTCTTGGTCCCTGAAGTCGAACCTCTGCGGGCAGCACCTGCAGGGAAGTAACGGGCAGATCCGCCGAAGCACTGCAGGCGGCCAGTTGCCAGGCAGCGATGCACAGCAGCAGAGTACGGTAGTTCATGGCAACACCTTATGGAGTGGTATAACCCGGATTAAGCGGGGAGAAATGACTATTTGGCGACGACGTTGACACGAATGGGAGGAACGGGGCGGACGGGTTCGGCCTTGTCTTTTTTGGACTTGCCCTGCAGGAAGAGCGTGGAGGGACCGACGGCTGCGTCTGCTGCGGCGGTGATGGTTACGGCAAGTTCGCCCGCGGCCATGGATCCCCCAGCCACGGTGAGTCCTGGGGGCAGCTGATCAGCTGGGGTGGCGAGGGCGATTTCAATGGGGACAGTCCAGTCGGCAGCGCGAACGGATCGGATTGTCACTGTAGCTGCAGTTCCCTGCGTAACCGACACGGTGACGGGGTCAGGAGCAAGGGAGAATTCTGCGACGGGCGTGATGGACGCAAACAGGTCAGCCCGGGTTCGGCGACTACGGAACAGTTCGCTGTCCTGTTTTTTTGGAGGGGGAGGATTGAGTTGCAGCAGTGCAGAGGGAACGGAACCGTCGGGGGCAGAGATTTTCAGCGTGATGGGTCCCCAGTCAGCATCCGAGGGTGCTGCCGCGGGATCGACGGCCGTGAGCGTTACAGGGACGACTGCCTGTTTGGGGTGAATCGTGAACGGCTCCATTCTGAGTGCTGCGGGGAGCATGGTGGGTTCCACAAGGAGTGGACCATCGCAGCGAAATCGTCGGAGCGTAATTGGCAGTGATGCGCTGCCGCCACGTGGGATGTTCAGGCGATCCGAGGGAGCGGTGGCGATCACAGCGGGCGTTGTGTGAAACAGATTCAGGGCGTAGAACCATTCAGGACCACCACGGCCGGCGAGTTCAGTTACTCTGACGAAGTAGTTTCCAGGGGCTGGCAACTGGACAGAGAGTTCGGCGTCGCGGGGACCGGCGTCGTCGGATTCGGCGAGCTTGCCTCCATCGTCTTTGAAGATTTCGAGCACCAGATCGCAGGGGCTGGAGACGTCGCGAGTGCGCGCCTGCACGAGGAGCGGACCGGCGGCGGGGGCGTTGATGCGAAACCAGTCCGCGTCGCCCGCCGATTGAAATACTCCGCTGATTACGCCGGCATCGGCCGGCACTTCACTGGCCTGCTCCCGCGTTGAATTGGGCTCTGTTTCGCTGAGCACGGAGCTGTTTGTGACGGCGACGGCGGCGATGCTGGAGGCTTCGGCGTCGGAGGCACGGAAACTGACGGGAATGAGATCTTCAGCGGGGGCAGCGGGGGCAGTAGCTTCGCCGACGACAGTTCCGGCAGCATCGGTGATGGAGATGGGTTTGCCGTTGGTGGCGATTCTGGGGAGCGCTGCGGCGGAAAGAGGCATGCGTGCGAGCCGCAGATGGAAGAAGTGCCGGGCACCCCCGGAATATCGCACATCCCGCAATTCCAGCCTGTACTCGCCAGCCGCGGGGGCCTCAAAGCGGAACTGACTGTCGCCTTCGAGCCCGGGGAAATCGTCACTCCAGAGGAGTTCACGGCCATCGGGACCAAGGATTCTGAGCACGGGGTCAAGGTCGGAACCGATCCGTCGAGCGAATACTTCGGCGGTGAACACCTGATTGGCGGCAAGGTTCAGTTTGAACGTTTTGGAGGCGACGGCCGCGACGGATCCATTCAGACAGCAGGGCAGGCTGAGCGGCTGTCCGGCTGAGCGGTTGTCGGCTTCTGCCGTCAGTGCCGTGAAGGGGAGATCGTCGACGACGGTCCAGGCTGCTTCTGAGACACCGTGATTGGTGATGAGCCTGACCGGGTAGATTCCGGGAACGGCGTTGGCGGCAATCGAGCCTTCGAGGGCTACGGGCTGGTCTTTGCTGAGGTCGGAACCGGCTTTGGGGCGAAGGGTTCCGACTGGTGTCCAGAGTGAGATGCAGCCCTGCTGTTGTTTGCCGACGGACGTCACGGCCGCAGGCTGGCCGGGCCGCAACGCGGGACCGTCCAGGCGATCGACGAGCGGATCCTGAGCGGCCGCCGAGGGCAGCAGGAATCCCAGCAGAAGACAAAGGACTGCGGGACGTGCTGCAGCGGTGGCGGACGGGAGACTTGAATTTGGGAGGCAGGAAACAGCCATGCGGGAGGGTTTTCCGAAGAATAGATGGCTGGGCGGGCGCGTAGATAAGCTGTGAGAGTCTAAACTGGCTCTGCTGCTGCGTCAAAGTTAAACACCCAAATGTTTGGCCGCAAAAAAAACCTGGCCGGAAGTTTGGGAAAGACCCTTGACAACGGCAGATCCGGTCTGTTCTATCCGAATTTCCCGAATTGTCGTCCGCTGTTCCGTCGGAGCCCCAGTGTCATGGTTTCCCAAGTGTTTTCCAGTTCTGCCGGCTCTCCCCGCCCGCTCTTCCGCTGCCTCGTCGCCACAGCTCTGCTGCTGCAAAGCCTTGCTGCAGCCTCCCCCGCTGTCCCGTACGTGTCGGCTCCAGGCATCCCCCCCGAAACCCGGAAAGAGCTGGGCGAACTGACGAAGGAGCTCAAGGAAGTTCCGGGAATGCTGAAGAAGAAAGAACTCGATAAGGCGAAAGAGATCATCGCCAAAGCGGATGCGCGCGTGAAAGAACTGGCGATCCCTGAAGACGAGAAGGACCGCAGCTGGAACACTTTCCGCACAACGCTCGAAAAAGCCCGCTATGCACTCCCGGTCAGCTTCGAATCCGAAGTGGCCGCGCTGCTGAAAACCAACTGCATTCGCTGCCACAACGAAGGCCAGGCTTCCGGGAATTTGCGGCTGGACACTTATGCGGCCATCGGCAAGGGTGGCCGCAGCGGCCAGGTGGTGGTACCTCGCATCCCCGCCCGCAGTCTGCTCACCCTGAAACTGGTGCATACCGACGACATGCAGCGGATGCCGCGCGAGAGTGCTCGCCTGAAAGACGCAGACATCATGACCTTTGTTCGCTGGGTCGAACAGGGTGCGCCGTTCGATGGCGAAAGTATGGATGCTCCCATCGGCGATTCACTCGTCGTCAAAAAACCGCCTGTCAAGGTCGCCATGGCCACCGGTTCCGAATCCGTATCCTTCAAAAAGGACGTCGCTCCATGGCTGGTCAATATCTGCGTCGGATGTCACTCCGGCAATAATCCTCGCGGTGACTACAAGTTGACAACCTTCGAAGAGCTGCTGCAGGGTGGTCCGACCGGCAACACGATTGTTCCGGGCAAGCCCGATGAAAGCTATATCGTCGATCTGGTGCTCCGCCAGGAACCACTCAAAATGCCTGCAGGCCAGGCACAGCTCAAGCTCTCCCAGGCCAAAGCTCTGGAAACCTGGATTCGCGAAGGGGCCAAATTCGACGGTCCTGATCCTAAAGCCCCGCTCCGCAGCATCGTCCCCACAGACGCAGAAATCGAGGCTGCAAAGCTGGCCGCAATGTCGGACGCAGACTTCGAAGCACGTCGCGTCGAACAGGCCGAAGCGATCTGGAAACGCGTCTCGCCCCGCTCCACAGGCGTCTCGGTCACTACCACCAACTTTCATCTGCACGGATCAGTTGACGAGGATCGCCTGAAAGAACTCAGCGAATCTGCCGAAGCCCATCTCACACAACTTCGCGGTAAGTTCCCGATTCCCGGCAACGCCACTCCCTTCCGCGGTCGACTCATCCTCTTCATCGCCAAAGACCGCTTCGACTACGAAGAATTCAACACAGTCCTGATGAACAACCGCAGAACCCCCAAAGCTGTCTCCGGACACTCCGTGATCAACACCAACTTTGAAACTGCCTACGTGGCGATGCACGATGTCGGTGATACTCCAACCGACACTTCACTCGCTGCCCCCCAACTGCTCAATTCGCTGATCAGTCAGACCTACCTGACCCGCGATGGCTCCGCGCTCCCTGAATGGCTCAAACAGGGCTTTGGGCTCACCGAAGCCGGTCTCGAAGCCGATTCCCCTTATATCAAGGCCATCCCCGGCCGCGCCGCAAAGGCGCTCTCCACCATCACCGACCCTGCTCGCCTGTTCGCAGATGGCACGTTCGCTCCTGACGAAGTCACCGACGTCGGCTATCTGCTGGTGAAGTTCCTGATGAGCCAGGGCGGTATGCAGCGGTTTCAGGCCTTCACAGGACAACTGAGGAAGGATCCCGACGTCGGCAAGGCGCTGCAAAGCACCTATTCAGCTTCCGCCGCACAACTGGGTCAGGCATTCGCCACCGCTGGTGGTCGCTGATTCCGTCAGCCCCCCAGCAGCAAGCCTCCTTCAGGGCCACTGCCGATGTCAGGTTCTCCAAACAGTGTCTCTGGCGAAGTTCCATTTCCGGACGTACCATCTCCCGCGCGATCATCGGGCTGGGGCTGGTGGGTCAGCCTGCTGCTGCTGCTGGCAACCATGCTGAACTACATGGATCGCCAGACCCTCGCCAATCTCTCACAGCGGATCAAAGACGCCTTTCTGCTCAGCAACGAACAGTATGGTGAGCTCGAGTTTGGGTTTGGTGTCGCATTTGCCGCGGGTTCAATTTTTTTCGGAATGCTGGCCGACCGCTATTCCGTTCGCTGGCTGTATCCCACCGTACTGCTGCTCTGGTCGCTCGTCGGAGTTCTCACAGGATTCTGTAACGACTTTCGCTCGCTGCTCTACTGCCGCATTCTGCTGGGCTTCTTCGAAGCCGGTCACTGGCCCTGTGCCCTGCGAACAACTCGCATCATTCAACAGGGGAGTGGCCGATTGATGAGCAACAGTGTGCTGCAAAGCGGCGGCGCCATTGGCGCGATCGTAACTCCGCTGCTCATCCAGGCCATGGTGGTTGGCAGCCCCGACCCGGCTGTCTGGCGATTGCCGTTCTTCGTGATTGGATCTTTCGGCGCAGTCTGGCTGGTGCTGTGGATGATCTCGATCGGCCCCGGCGACCTGCCCGCGGCTGGCCTCGCCACTTCAGACGACACCACATCAGCTCAGCCAGGCCTCAAAGACTGGCTCGGAGAATGCATATCCAACCCTCGCTTCTGGGCGCTCGTGCCCGTCGTGATTTCGCTGAATATCACGTGGCAGCTTATTCGCGCCTGGCTCCCACTCTTTCTGCAGGACGGCCGAGGCGCTCCGGAACAGCAGGCCCTGTATTTTAATTCACTGTACTACTTCGCAGCCGATATCGGTTGCCTTGCGGCCGGGGCCGGAGCACTCTGGCTGGGGCGACTTGGCTTCAATGCTCATGCATCCCGAGTTTTGATCTATCTGGCTTGCGCCGTGCTGACAGCATTCACGGTGATCGCTTCACAGCTCCCGCTGGGGCTGCCGCTCTACGCGGTTCTGCTTGTGGTGGCCGCCGGGTCACTGGGATTGTTCCCCTGCTACTACTCGCTGTCGCAGGACGCCAGCCTGAAGCACATGGGTAAAACAAGCGGACTGCTGGGAGCACTTGGCTGGCTGGTCTCCTCCTGGCTGCAAAAAGTCTTCGGACGCGTCCTCGATCAGACCAAATCCTTCGATGAGGGACTGGCGCTCATCGGGCTTGCTCCACTGATTGGCATGCTGCTGCTGCTGCTGTTTCTCTGGCCACCTCGATTTTCAAGAAACGCGGATCCCACCAACGATGGCTAAGGATGCACCAGCACCCGTGGTGGATGAACTGCAGCGGCGGCGGCAACGCGCTGGACTGGTGACTATCGTCTGCGGAATCACGGCCGTTACCGGTTTCGTATTCGCAACCCCGGACTCCGTCTGGCCCGCCGCTGCGATGAGAATCGGTATCGTGTTCGGCTCGCTGTGGCTCTGTTTTCCCTCGGGCCGCCGAAAAGCCGCCTGGGCAGTGCTGACACCCGGAAGATTATTTCTGGTGGCAATCGCCGCGTGGTACGCCAGCCGTCTGAAATTCGCCCTCCCCGCGCTCGCCGTCCTGCTGCTGCTGCTGCGGTTCCTCCGCCCCCCGGCAAGGCGACGGTGATGCTCGCGGGCTGCCTTCCGGCAGCCTGCAGGCTTCCCGCTTCCAGCTGACCGGTTAAAGGATGGCGGCGCCCTTGACTTCGATCCCTTTCAGCCTCATCTTCAGTTCTTCGACATTTGGCGAGATTTCGAAGGCGGCTTCACGGCTGATGAATTCGCGCATGACGAAGTCATACAGGCTGTCATTGAACAGTTGCATGCCTTCAGTTTTTCCGATGCGAATGGCGGCCCAGAGTTTTTCGTCGGCTTCTTCCATGACGAGTTTTCGGACCGTGGGATTGAAGCTCATGATTTCGACGATGGGAACTCGAGGCGGAACATCGACGATGGTTTTGAGCAGTTTCTGTCCGACGATGCACTTCATATTCATGGAGATACTGGCGCGGATGGCCTTGTGCATATCGAACGGGAAAAGGTCAAGAATACGGGAGATGGTTCCTGGTGCGCCGGGGGCGTGGATGGTTCCGAAGACGAGGTGTCCTGTTTCGGCGGCGTGGATGGCGGTTTCGAAGGTTTCACGGTCACGCATTTCGCCGACGAGCATGATATCGGGGTCTTCGCGGACCGCGTGTTTCATTGCGATGTGGAAGTCGATGACGTCCTGACCGATTTCGCGCTGGTTGATGAGGCATTTGTCGGAGGTGTAGATGAATTCGATTGGGTCCTCGATGGTCAGAATATGCTTGTTCATATTCCGATTAATCCAGTCGAGCATGGAGGCGATGGTTGTACTTTTTCCGGAGCCGGTGACGCCAGCGAGCAGCACCATTCCCTGATCGTACTTGCAGTGATCGACCATGCAGGGGGGGAGAAAGAGTTTTTCGAAGGGTGGGATGGAGCGTTCGATTTTACGAGCGACCATGCCGACGCGTCCGAGCTGTGTGAGCAGGTTGACGCGGAATCGCCAGCCATCCCCGTCGGCTATGACGACCTTTGAAAAGTCGGCCCCGCCGTTTTTGTGAAAGATATCGAGATTTCGCTGGTCCATCATGGGAAAGGTCAGTTCGATCATCTGACTTTCGCCGATGGGCGGCATTTCCAGTTCTCGGAGTCCGCCGCGAATGCGGAAGATCGGGGGGCGTCCGACCTGGAGATGAATATCGGAGCATTTGTGTTTGACGGCAAGTCGGAAGATCTTGTCGATCTCGAGATCCTTGCGGGGGTCGAAGGTGGATTTTTTGAAGTCGGCGATGAGCATGGCGCGGAGCTTTCAAATCGTGTTCAGACGGGAACTTCGGGGGGACGGGAGTGGATGGGAAGAGTAATCGAAAAGCGGGTTCCTCGTCCAGGCTCGCTTTCACAGACGATGTGACCATGGTGAGCTTCGACGATGCGTCGGACGGTGGGGAGTCCCAGACCGCTGCCGCCGGAGCGAGTGGAGAAGAAGGCCTGGAACATGCGACTGCGAGTTTTCTCGTCCATGCCTCGACCGGTGTCGATGATTTCGAGGAGGATATGGGCGGGGCGAGTGCGTGTCAGCAGATCGATGGAGCCGCCTTCGGGCATGGCTTCCAGGGCATTGCGGCAGAGATTGACGAGTGCCTGTCGCATGAGTGCTTTGTCGAGGGGGACGACGGGCAGGTCAGCGTCGAGATGAGTGCGAAGCTCGACGTCCATGCTGGAGGCCTGAGGTCTTAGAAATTCAACGTAGTCGGCCACGACGTCGTTGAGGCTGCCAGGTTCAAGCCGGAGTTCGCCAGCGCGGGCGAACTGGAGGAAGGCGTTGAGGATATCTTCGAGATTTCGGCATTCGCCCTGGAGACTGGCGATGCGTCGCACCATGCGGCGGGCTCGGGGAGAATCGTCGCCTTCCAGATCTTCGGCAAGCAGTTCGAGATTCATGCCGATGGTGGAGAGAGGGTTGCGGATTTCGTGAGCAAGACCGCCGGCGAGGGTTGCAAGTTCTGTGGTGCGTGCGCGGAGTGCTTCGCGTTCTTCGTGTTCGAGTGCATTTTCCATGGGAGTGGGGCCTGCGGAATCGAAGAGCGCGAAGCAAGGCGCAGAAGAAGCCTGCGTGGCAGGCAATTGACCGCCACACAGGCTTTGAGAAATGGCGGAGGATCAGTCCTGCTCGTCTTCGGGGGTATCGGCTTTCATTGCGGCCAGCACTGCCTTGCGGGAGAGCTTGACGCGGTTCTGGTCATCGACGGCGATGACTTTGACTTCGAACGTATCACCAATGCGGCAGACGTCGGTTACATTCTTGACGAAGCCGTCAGAAAGTTCGCTGATGTGACAAAGCCCGTCTTTGCCTGGGGCGATTTCGATGAAGGCACCGAAGTCCTTGATGGACGTCACTTTGCCCATGTAAATCCGGCCTGGCTGGATTTCCTCGCAGAGCGCTTCGACGCGGGCAAGAGCCATGTCGGCAGCTTCGGAATTGGCAGCGGAAATGGTGACGCGACCGTCTTCTGCGATGTCGATCTGAGCACCGGATTCTTCCTGGATGGCGCGAATGGTCTTGCCGCCAGGGCCGATGAGCAGGCCGATTTTTTCCGGGTTAATGGAAGTTTGTACCAGACGTGGGGCGAAGGTGGAGACGTCTGTACGGGGGCGACGGATGGTGGTGAGCATCTGTCGAAGAAGTTCCTTGCGAGCTTTGAGTGCCTGCTCGAGCGTGGCGCGGATGATTTCTTCGCTGATGCCGGCAATCTTCAGATCCAGCTGAATACCAGTCACACCACGACCGGTACCGGCCACTTTGAAATCCATGTCGCCGAAGTGGTCTTCGTCGCCCATGATGTCGGTGAGGAGTGTGTAGCGGGAGCCTTCGTCAACGAGCCCGATACTGATGCCGGCTACCGGCTGCAGAATCGGTACCCCAGCATCCATCAGAGCCAGAGTGGCGCTGCAGACAGACGCCATGGAACTGCTGCCGTTGGATTCAAGAATGTCCGAGATCAGACGGATGGTGTAGGGGAACTTTTCGGACGGTGGAATGACGGGCGCGACGGAACGTTCCGCCAGACATCCGTGACCAATTTCGCGACGACCGGGGCCTCGGACTGGTTTGCATTCACCGACGGAAAACGGCGGGAAGTAGTAGTGCAGCATGAAGCGGGAGGCTTCTTCGCCGAAGAGTCCGTCGGTTTTCTGCTGGTCGCGAGTGGTGCCGAGCGTAGCGGTGGCCAGCGACTGTGTCTCGCCACGAGTGAATAGTGCGGAGCCGTGAACACGAGGAAGCACACCCACGGAGGTGCTGATCGAACGCAGTTCGGTGACTGCCCGTCCGTCGATGCGTCGACCAGCAAGAATCTGCTCGCGAACAACGTGCTCTTCCAGATCATGGAAGGCTTCTGCGAACTGAGCCTTGGTGAGTCCTTCAGTTGTGGATTCAGCATCCGCGGGGAAATACTTTTCGATGAGCTCCTTTTTGAGCTCACGGACCTTCTCTGCTCGCTCCTGTTTCATCTTCGTGGTTTTAGCCACAGTGAGCCGATCCCATGCGGCTGCTTTGAGCAGCGGGTAGAAGGGATTTGGCGGGAGTTCGGGGAAGGTTGCAGGAGCGATGCCGGCCTGCTGCACGAGATCTCTCTGGAGTTTGCAGAGCGCCTGGATGTGACGGTGGGCGAACATGATGGCATCGCCCATTTCCTGTTCCGGGATCTGCTGACCGAAGCCTTCGATCATGAGCACTGCGGATTCGGAGCCGGCGACGATGAGGTCGAGTCGGCTGGTCTTCATCTGTTCGACGGTGGGCATCAGTACCAGCTGGTCGCCGTCCATGCCAACACGGACGGCAGCGATGGGACCGCGGAACGGAAGTCCGGAGACCATGAGTGCAGCACTGGCGGCCGTAATGCTGAGCACGTCCGGGTCGTTGACACCGTCGCTGGACATCACGTTGGACATGATCTGCACTTCATCACGGAAGCCCTTGGGGAAGAGCGGCCGGATGGGGCGGTCGGTGAGTCGGCTGGTGAGAATTTCGCGGGTTGTGGGGCGACCTTCGCGTTTGAGATACCCGCCGGAGAATCGACCGGCAGCCGCGAGTCTCTCGCGGTAATCAACGGTCAGAGGAAAGAAATCGGTACCGGGCCGGGAGGGTCCGGACTGACTTGCGACGAACACACTGGTTTCGCCGAATTGCAGGAGCACGGCACCGGAGGCCTGTTTGGCCAGTTCACCCGAAGTGATGCTGTAGGGACGACCTGCGAAATCACACTGAACAGTAACTTTATTCACAACGCTTCCTCACCCGGACCAGCCGGAAAACGGACCGGCGCCGCAGTCAGAACGCATCGCACTCATCGCGTTGGCAAGCAACTTCACGACATCAGGAAACCATGCAGAGGACCATCACCTGCGTTATCTGCACCGTCTGACAACTCAAAGTCGCCCCAGGATGCGGCAATCCGCTACGAACCTGCGGCAGCAGTCTAAACCTGCGGAACTTTTCCGCAAAAACGACACGAAACGAACGACAAACGAAACGAATGACAAAGACATTTTTTGTCACGCAACACAACAAACTGGGGGATCAGGACACCCCCGAAAACACAAACGTCGCAGGCTGCCGAGCAGACTGCGACGTCTTTTTCACTTGCGGATATTAAGGCGTCCGATAATCGCCAGGTACTTTGCAAGACTGTTTCGCTTGAGATAGTCCAGCAGCTGTCGGCGGCGGCTGACTTTGCTGAGCAGTCCGCGGCGACCGGCGTAGTCCTTGGGGTGGGTCTGCAGGTGTTCAGTGACCGCCTGGATTTCGGCCGTCAGTACAGCGATCTGCACTTCGGGCGAACCGGTATCGCCCGGCTTCGTGGCGAATTCGCTGATGATAGACTGCTTGTGTTCCTGGCTGATGGACATGTTTTGAAACTTTCGTTGGCGACAAGTCGGGAGAATCACCGCTGAGTGAGGCAGCAGGTGGTTTCCTGGAGCGACGCTGTCCTGGGTGAATTGGAAGAACGTGAATTTCGGCGTGAGCCGCTTGTGCGGAGTGTAGCGAAATCCTCGCAGGATACAATGCAAAAGCGGTGTTCGGCAGGGAAGGGAGGGAAACTGAGGGATTTTTGAGTTGGCGGCTTCAGATTTTGAAGTCGCCATCGTGCATGGGGCTGTAGTTTTCGAACCGCATGAATTCCTTTCGCCATGTGAGCGACACGATGCCAGTGGGGCCGCTGCGATGCTTGGCCACGATGATTTCCGCCTCGCCGGGGCGATCTTCAGGGTCATAGGCGTCTGGGCGATGGAGGAACATCACCATGTCGGCGTCCTGCTCAATGGCACCGCTTTCGCGGAGGTCGGCGAGCCGTGGACGTTTATCTTCGCGGAGCTCGACGCCGCGGTTGAGCTGTGCGAGGGCGATTACGGGGACGCGGAGTTCTTTGGCAAGAAATTTGAGCCGGCGGGAGATCCCAGCGATTTGCTGCTCGCGAGGAGCATTTTTGTCTTCGGGTTCGATGAGCTGCAGGTAGTCGATGATGATGACTCCGAGAGGTGACCGGCGGTGGAGTCGTCGGGAAAGTGCCGCTACCTGAGTCATCGTGCGACCGGGCTTGTCGTCAATGTAGAGCGGCAGTCGGGCGAGATCATCGGAAGCTTTGAGGAGCAGAGCGTGCTGCTCGTCGGAGAGGTTTCCGGAGCGAAGGTCGTGACCGTTGATACGAGCCGTGATGGCAAGAAAACGCTCGGCGAGTTCGAGGTTGGACTGTTCGAGGCTGAACAGGAGCACGGCTTTGCTGGACTTACGGGCCACGGCTTCGGCGATGTTGCAGACGAGAGCTGTTTTGCCCATGGAAGGCCGGGCAGCGAGAATGATCAGTTCGGTGGGCTGGAAGCCTGTCGTTTGTTCATCGAGATCCCGGAAGCCGCTGGTAATTCCGGTGACATCACCGGAATTCTGAAGCCGCTCATCGATGCGATTAAAGGCCTCAATCAGAATATCGCCCATGGCGATGCTGGCGGTTCCTCCCTGTTCCTCCACGATACTGAAAATTCGGCGTTCTGCAGCCTGGAGCAGACCTTCGACCTCATCTGTGGCCGCGTAGCACTCTGCAAGAATATCCGTGCACGCATAGATCAGACTACGCTGCATCCACTTCTCGCGAACGATGGTGGCGTAGTAGCGAATGTGGGCGGCGTGAGGAACAGATTCGAGGATTTCGGCGAGGTAGGCGGGGCCGCCGATGGCTTCCAGTTCGCCGCGGCGGATGAGCTCTTCAGCGAGCGTAATGGCGTCTATGCCACGCACGCCGGATTCGTAGAGCTTTTGAATGGCCGCGTAAATCTTTTGATGCGCATCGTTGTAAAAATGCTCTGCCCGCAGCGATTCGCCGACTTCGTCGATGGCTTCGTTCATGAGCAGGATGCTGCCGAGCACGCCGCGTTCGGCGTCGAGATTCTGCGGGGGCAGTCGAATCTTGTCATCAGCCATAGCAGCAGGCCAAAAAAAAACAGACATGCCAGAGCATGTCTGAGGTGATTCCGGGAAATTCTGGCTGGCGCAGCCGTTGGGGTGCCCCAGCATGAATTCGAACGGCGAGTGAGCAATCAGCGACCGGTGGCGGAGGGTACCACCCACACCTTGACTTCGCCCTGCACCTTTTCGTGGAAGCGGAGCTTAACAGTGTACATACCGAGTTCTTTGATGGGGCCTTCGAGCCGCACATGCTCGGCTTCGACTGGGTGACCTGCGGCCTTGAGCGCCTCGCTGATATCACGCGCCACGACGGAACCGTAGAGGTGGTTGTCATCCGTCGCGTGGGCTTCGATGGTGGCGCTGTATTTGCTGACAGCGTCGGCGACTCTTTGGTACTGTTTGACGCGGGATGCTTCGATGGCGGCCAGCTTTTCCTTGTGCTTTTCGACCATCCGCTTGTTGTGTTCAGTCGCGAGCGTGGCCTTGCCCTGCGGCAGCAGGTAATTGCGAGCGTAGCCGGGCTTCACGCGGACGATTTCACCACGGTGGCCAAGATTATCAACATCATGAACGAGGAGCACTTCGACGTTCCGGGAACTTGCAGGAGTGGTCGTGCCAGCCATGGGAACAGGTCCTTTACGCCATAGAGTGACTGCTGTGGATGGAATTTCAGCAGTGATCAAGTGGAGAGAGAAAAGGGTGAGTGATTCAGTTTGACTATTGGATTAGAAGGGAACGTCATCGTTGCCCGCAGGCATATCATCGTAGAATGTCTGATCGGGTCCGCGACTGGGTTCTGCCGATGCGTAGCCTTCGCCGACGGCTGAGGGTCGACCGGCGTTGCTGCGGGGTGCGGAAGCACCGGGCCCAGGCCCCTGACCACCACCGCCACCACCTTCGCCACGACCGCCAAGAAGTTGCATGCTGTCGGCGACTACTTTTAGCTTCGAACGTTTCTGTCCAGTTTCTTTATCGTCCCATTTGTCCTGCTGGAGTCGGCCCTCGACGAGGACCGGGCGACCTTTGGCGAGATACTCACCAGCAATCTCTGCGGTTCGACCCCAAAGGGTGACATCGATGAAAGAAACGTCCTCGCGGCGTTCGTTGGAGCGTTTATCGGTGTAGGTGTGATTGATGGCCAGCGTGATATCACAGACAGCGGTGCCACCCGTCGTATATCGAACTTCGGGGTCGCGAGTCAGGTTGCCGAGCAGGATGACTTTGTTAAATGCTGCCATGCCGGACTCCTGAACGAGGACCTTGACGACGGGATTCGAGAGGGGACAAACTGGAGGAAATGGCCTGAGCAGCTATCGAGGAATTACTCGATGGCTTCAGGAGCGGGTTCTTCGGGAGCAGCGGTGACACCGGTGACGGCATTCACGGTGGCATCAAAGATTCGCTGAGAATGTTTGATGGTGAGATGCCGAACGATGGTCTCGCTGAGCTGGCATTGGCGAACGAGTGTTTTCATGCCGGTACCGGGCATGGTAAAGAGCACGATGTAGTGGAGCCCTTTCTTCATTCCTTCGATTTCGTACGCAAGTTTTCCGTCCTGCCAGGGGCGGTGAGCAACGACGGTGGCGCCCGCTTTTTTGAGCACGCCAAGGATATCGTTGATGACGGCATCCGGGTCAGTCGCGAACTTGCCACTGTCGACCAGAAACATGCCTTCGTAGAAGTGGGGCTTGACGACTTTTTGAGCTGCGACAGACACGGAACTGAGGCTCCTGTTGGGAAGATGATGGCACAGCGGTGTGCTGAGGATCAATAGAGCGGGCTAGTTGACTGGCGGGTGTTCTTCACGATTGTAGCGATTCATAACGCCGGCGATGTCTGTGGAAAGCCAGAATTCCACGGAATCGGCAGCTTTTTTCAGCATCGTGTCAGCGATGTCCTGTTCAGTGGAGCGGAAACGCTGGAGCACGAATGCGGCTGGGTCCTGTTGTCCGGGCGGACGACCAATTCCCAGTCGCAGGCGGGGGATGTTTTCGGTGTTGAGCTTTTGCAGGATGTCTGCGAGCCCTTTTTGTCCGCCGGCGGACCCGGAGGAACGCCAGCGAAGTTTTCCGAGCGGCAGGTTCATGTCGTCGCAGATGACGAGTGTGTCAGCAGGGACAACTTGAAAATATCGCACGATTTGTATGACAGATTGACCGCTGTTGTTCATGAAGGTCAGGGGTCTGACGAGCAGAACTTTGCGGGATTGTTGAAAGCTTTCCTGAATGTCTGCCTGGAACTTCAACTGGGCCTTGGGGGCGGTCCAGCGAAGCGCCAGTTGTGAGAGGACGTCGTAGCCGACGTTGTGACGCGTTTTTGAGTACTGTTGGCCGGGATTTCCGAGCCCCACAATGAGTTTCATGGAGGGACTTTCGGAGCAGATTGATCAGCCGGTTTTTCGCGGATCGTAAAGTTCCACGATGACTGTGTCGGCAGCGGTCACCAGTTGAGAATGTTCGGGGAGCGGAATGTCGCTGGCCTTGACCAAATCGCCAATCCGCAGAGCACCGATCCTGACCGGGATGGATCGGGGAATGCGGTAGTCGGGACAGTTGATTTTGAGCTTTTTGTGGTGCTGGCGGAGGGCACCGCCGTCCTTCAGACCGACGGGTTCGCCGCGAAGTTCAAGAGTGATATCGACGGTGGCGCGGCCGTTGGGGTCAACCCGGACAAGATCCAGGTGCAGCACGTGAGTTGTGAACACGTCCCACTGCACTTCGCGAACGATGGCTTTGTCAACGGTCCCGTCCAACTCGACATCGACGACGGAAGAGCGATCAGCGACGAGTTTTTCGACGACTTCTTCGCAGACGCTGACAGATTCGCCAGGCTTACCGAGACCATACAAATTTGCAGGAACCCGTCCGGCACTGCGAACCAGCCGAGCGCCCCTGGACCCTGGAACCGTACGACGCTCCACCTTCAACAAAAGATCTTCCGACATTGGGAACAACCCTAAAAAATCCACCAACTGGCAGTGTTTTCCAGCATATCATTATGCAAAACAAATGATCCTGCCGGCAACTAAACAGACATGGAAACGAAAGTCGCCTGAATCCGACAAAGCAACCACCGAGGATTCAGGAGCCGACATCAGGCAGCCACGTAACATGGCAAAAACCGCTGTCGTCGTCCAGACACCCGGAGGAACCGCAATGATTTTGCTGCATGTCCAGAGGATCCGCAGAGACAGAAACCCAGACGCAGCACAAATCGTCGGAATTTTTGAAACGCGGCAGCATACCCGCGAGAACAGCCTCCATCAACTCCAGCGGCTGGGTTTTGCGGTGAATTCGCGGATGTCGGGAAATTCCAACACGCGTCAGGCCATGTCTCTCAGGGCATCATCGGCGATGTAACGGCGTTTAACACGGCGGCGGAACTTGTGCAGCCAGCGATCCTCACCGTCGTTGGTTTCCCGGAAAAAGGAACCGGAGAGCAGTCGATAGAAGAAGAGCAGTATGAAGGCCCCGAAAACGGCAGCAAAAAAGCCGCGGACGCTGATGGGGTCGATTGTCGTATCCCGCCAGAAGAACATCGCTGTTCCGCATCCAATCACACTTCCGGCAATGCCTGTGAGCATGGTTGACACAGCGCCACCTGGGTCTCGTCCAGGAAGAATGGCCTTCGCCGCAAGCCCTGTCAGAGTACCGAAACCCACCCAGCGCAGCAGCTCATTGACGCTCGACCTTAGTATTTCCACGAACTCCGTCTCGGACATCGCGCCTTCTCCATTGCGTGCGGTACGCCCTTTTAATTCCCCTGATCGTCAAAACCGGCCTGTTTGACACAATCGGAATTTCTTCTCAGCACTCCCAGGCCACGGGGCTTCCGGGTGCCTCCGGGGGAATCGGCCGGAACTGCCGTTCGACGAGCAAGCCAGGAGCGGATCCGCGAGGCTCAGCGGTTGGGCGGAAGCCCCCGGCTGTGTTTTGCACCGAAGGTGCGCTCGCTGGCGATGGCGTTGGTGGGACGTTGGAAAGCAACTTTGCCCGCAGGCTGCCCCCATGCGGCTGATCAAACGCTGTGTGGCGTGCGGTCGATGTCAATCGGCCGGTAAGGGGCAAGGCAAAGGTGCATGGCACCCGAAGCAATATGACGGCCGAAAACACAGGTGATCAGCAACAAAGGTGCATGGCACCTTTGGCGTCCATCCCCCGCACGCCTTGTCACGGTGGAGCGGATCCACGTGGCTCAGCGGTTGGGCGGAAGCCCCCGGCTGTGTTCTGCACCAAAGGTGCCCGCGCTGGCGTGGGCGGTGGTGGGGTGGTGGGGGGGGACTTTGCCCGCAGGCTGCCGCCATGCGGCTGATCAAAAGCAACAAAGCTGCATGGCACCTCCTGCGTCCATGCGACTGCGGGGACTGTCCCCGGTGCCGCACCGAATGATGCGGATACCAATAAATTCTCCTGGATTTTCGTCGCAGGTGCCATGCACTTTGAGGTCGTGCGCATCGTTACCGGGGGATTGACATCCCCCGCACGCCTTTGCACGGTGGAGCGGATCCAAAGAACGAAATCAAGTGTCCTTAACACCGTTTCGTCATCCCAGCCTTGCCCTTCCGGGTTCTCGCCCATCCTTTCACAGGATTCCAGGGAACTTCAACGCTGTTGGGCTCACGCCAGTGTTTGCCAGGCCGGATCAGGCCGGCGGTTGTGGAATAATGATGAAAATCGGCAGCCTGGGGCGACGGACCGTGGCAAGGTGGTGACAAGGCAATCGAAAGCGATCGCGACGTCAGGCGAGGGACGCGACAAGGGACTGCATCCCGTCCGCTCAAATTGCAAAGCCGGGGGGGGGGATGGGAGGATGCAGGTGCCGCTGGCGATGGGCAGCCGGTCAGAGAATCTCAGCTCGGTGGTGCTCGCAGTCACGAGTCTCCCTAAATCCCAACGTTTTCTGCTTTTTTCTACCAAAAAAGCAGACCTTTTTCGCGAACTGACGTATTTTTCACATGGTTGCACCACACTTGTCATCACCGGAAACATACCACCAATGACCGTTCATGCTGTTCAGCTGGAGGGCATCACGAAGACCTTCGGCACCGCGACTGCTGTCAGGAATCTGGATCTGCAGATTCCCAGCGGTTCGATCTATGGCTTCATCGGTCCGAACGGTTCCGGGAAGACCACGACCATTCGTATGATTCTGCGGATCTTCAATCCCGACTGTGGACGGGTGGAGGTACTTGGACAGGACACGGGAGACTGTGCGGACGAGCGGGTTGGATATTTACCGGAGGAGCGGGGATTATATCGTCGCATGAAGGTCCGTGATCTGCTGCGATACTACGCACGACTGAAGGGGTTCCGGCGCTGTGAGGACGAAATTACATGGTGGCTGAAACGGCTGGGGGCTGAAGGCTGGGACAATCGCCGCATCGAATCACTTTCCAAGGGCATGTCTCAGAAAGTTCAGTTCATCGCCGCGGTGGTTGCCAGGCCGCAGCTGCTGATTCTGGACGAGCCTTTTAGTGGATTGGACCCGGTGAATCTGGAGCTCCTTCGCGAGGCCATTCAGGAGGTTCGAGCGCGGGGCACAACGATTATTTTTTCGACGCATGAGATGGACGTGGCAGAGCGGATGTGTGAGCGGGTGTTCATGATTCACCAGGGCCGCAAAGTGCTGGATGGCACGATTGCTCAGATTCAGCAGCAGTACACAGCGGATGAAGTGCGAGTTCGCACGGCACCGGGAGCGGTGCTGCCGGAGAGTCTTCCTGAAGTGGAACAGCAGGAGACGCGTGGTGGGTTCAGTCACCTGAAGCTCCGGCGTTCAGCGCGTGCCGACCAGCTGCTGCAGCGGCTTGCACAGTCGACTCAATTAGAACACTTCGAGCTGCTGCGTCCTTCGCTTCATGACATCTTTCTCCGCATCGCCGGCGTTAACCAGAATTCGTAGTCTCCAACCATGCATAAAATTCTCACAATCGCTGTTCGCGAATATCAGGCGATGGTGGCTACCAAGGCTTTCCTTGTGGCTATCGCACTGATGCCGATCCTGATGCTGGGCGGCGCCTGGCTTCCTGGACTTCTGCAGGGAATGGAAACGCCAACGCCGCGGACAATTGCCGTCATCGACAACACGGAACAGCTCTTCGATCAGATTCAGCGAGCGGCGGAGGATCGCAATCGGACTCTGGAGCAGGATCGTGCGGTCAGCAGGGCCTCTACCAGTTCCGCTTTCCCGGAATCCCCGTCTGCCGCAGGCAAAGCCGTAGTCGAAGATGAAGACGAACAGGCCAAACGCGCACTGGGGCTTGAAGAGATCCACCCGTATCTGCTTGAGAAGGTTCCGGTTGAGGACTTCGGGGACGAGCAGCGGTTGGCGCTTTCGGAACGTATCCGCAAGGGGGAACTGTATGCGTTCATCGAAATCCCCGCGGAAGTGCTCCAGCCACGTCCGCTCACACCGGACAACATCATCAGCCCGTCGGCTGAACTCATGCAGCTGGCCGGCATGCGTTGGGTGGCTCAGGACGCCGCTCTCTCGGATGCTCGTCGCTGGGCAGAGGGTGTGCTCAACCAGATTATCCGAGCACGTCGCCTTTCAGCCAGCATCAATCCTCTGGTGCTTCCCACAGTCATGCTTGAGCTGGATCGCAAATCCACGCTCGAAAGCGCGGGCCTCTATTTTCGCGACGAAGCAGGGCGGATTGTTTCGGAAGAGAAGCCCAATGAAATCACCAGCCTGATGCTTCCGATGGGTATTATGATGCTGATGTTCATGGTGATCATGATGGCAGCTCAGCCCATGCTTGAGAGTGTCCTGGAAGAAAAAACGCTGCGTATTGCAGAAGTGCTGCTCGGGTCTGCCAACTCGCGACAGCTGATGACCGGCAAGCTGCTTGGCAATGTTGCTGGTTCGCTGACCGTCTTTGTTCTTTATTCCGGCGGGGGTATTGCGGCGGCAATCTGGCAGGGATATTCGGACAGCGTGCCCTGGCATGTGCTCCCATGGTTTGTCGTTTTTCAGGTTCTTGCGGTGATGCTCTACAGTTCCATCTTCATGGCGATCGCCGCATCTGTGACACAGCTGCGTGAAGCTCAGAGTCTGCTTTTGCCTGTTTGGATGGTCGTGATGATGCCGCTGTTTGTTTGGTTCAACATCATTCGTGAGCCGAACAGTACGATGTCGACAGCCATTAGTTTCTTTCCGCCATCGACGCCGATGGTGATGACAATGCGGATGGCCACCGGGGCAACCATTCCATGGTGGCAGAGTGTGCTCAGCATGGCACTGATGGTCGTCGGCACGGCCGTGGGAGTCCTTGTGGCAGCTCGAATTTACCGAGTTGGAATCCTTCGCCAGGGTAAGGCCCCGCGGTTTACGGAAATGCTGCAGTGGGCTTTCCAGCGAAATCAGGTGTAAAAGACAGGAAGGATTCCGGCATGGAATCGGCTGCTCCCGATTTTCGCTTCCCGGCAGCACTGCGGTTGAAACGGTCTGATGACTTTCAGCGCATCTATGATAACGGCCGGCGATCCGGCGATGCTCATTTGCTGCTCTTCGCGCTGCCCAATCCCGTCGGCATGACACGTGCCGGCTTCAGTGTCTCCCGTAAGCACGGTGGAGCAGTTCAGCGCAATCGACTGAAGCGACTGCTTCGCGAAGCCTTCCGGCTCAATCGACATCTGCTCCCGGCAGGCTTTGATTTCGTGCTCATCCCCCGACAGCGGGAAGACTTTACGCTGGAAAACTTCGCCAGCTCCCTGCGAATGCTGGCAGGTAAACTGCAGCGACAGTTTTCCGGCAGAGAGAGACCCTGAGATTTCAGTATGATCATCTGTGAAACGGAGTCACAGTGACCTTACGTGCGGGAGGCTGGAGTTCACAATGGCAGACATTCCATCCTTGACAGTCGGCGACATGCCGCTCATCGCCGACCGAATCCTGCAGGCCGCCGGAACCGCGGAGCGTTTTGTGGTGGCAATTGCCGGGCCACCCGGAGCCGGCAAGTCCACGATCTCCGCAGCTCTCGTCGATGTTCTGCAACAGCGGGAGGAACGAGCTGCAGTAGTGCCCATGGACGGCTTCCACTTCGACGACAGCGTGCTCCTCTCCCGCGGCCATCGAGCTCGCAAGGGAGCTGCTTTCACATTTGACTGCGCGGGCTTTGAGGTGCTGCTGAAACGGATTCGCATCAGAGAACCCGATGTGGCAATTCCCGTATTCGATCGCAGCCTTGAATTGTCGCGTGCGGCTGCAGCAGTGGTTGATGCCGAGACACGCATCGTGCTGGTGGAAGGCAACTACCTGCTGCTCAACGAACCCCCGTGGTCACGTTTGCACAGTCTGTTTGATTATCGGATTGCAATCGATGTGCCTGTCGATGTGCTTGAGCGAAGGCTGCTTGAAAGGATCCAGTCCCACGGCTTCACACTCGAACATGCTCGCCACTGGTTCTCCGGAAATGACCTGCCCAATATTCGACATGTGCAGTCATCGAGTATACAACCTGACCTGCGGCTTTCCTGACCAACCGCGTTCACCTGGAACAACCGAATGTCAATTCAAGCATCACAGCCTCGCTCGTTCCTGCAGGCTGCCATTCCTGTCGTCCTGTTCTGCCTGCTTTACAGCACTCCATCGGTCGCTGATTCCCCCCAGCCGAATATCGTGCTGGTCATGGCCGATGACCAGGGCTGGGGTGATACCGGATACAACGGTCACCCTCAGCTGAAGACACCGCACCTGGACTCGCTGGCCGCCTCCGGACTGCGGCTCAATCGGTTCTACACGGCCCACTTCAACTGCTCGCCCACACGGGCCAGCATCATGACCGGACGCCATCCGCATCGCATGGGCACGTTCGCTCCCGGTCGCCCCATTCGGGCTCAGGAAATGACACTCGCTCAGGTGCTCAGGGAAGCCGGCTACGTCACGGGCCACTTTGGCAAATGGCATCTCAACGGCCGCAACGGCGAACGTGATACGAAGACGCCCCCTGGTCGAGCCATTCTTGCAAATGACCCACTGTCTCCCGGACGACTCGGTTTTGACGAGTGGGTTTCTGCTGATAATTTTTTTGATCTCGATCCAGTGCTTGGTCGCAATGGCGTGCCCGAGAAGTTCACTGGTGATGGTTCAGACATTTCAATGGATGAAGCCCTCAAGTTCATTCGCCGACAGGCGGAGACACAACGCCCGTTTCTGGCCGTAGTCTGGTTCGGCAATCCGCACGTTCCCCACGAAGCTCTGCCTGCGGACAAGCAGCTCTATGCAGATCTGCCGGAGGACCTGCAGAATTACTACGGTGAAATCAACGGAATCGATCGCAATATCGGGAAGCTGCGGGCCACGTTGCAGGAGCTGAAGCTGGCAGAAAACACCCTGTTGTGGTACTGCAGCGACAACGGCGGAGCTGCCGGTCCCAGATCCACCGGCAATCTTCGGGGCGCCAAAGGGACGCTCTGGGACGGCGGACTCAGAGTCCCGGGGCTCGTCGAATGGCCCGCCCGCATCCGCAAGCCCGCCATCAGCGACCTGCCGTGCTCGACTCTGGACATCTACCCCACTGTGCTGGCTGCTGCAGGAGTGACCCCCAAAGCTCAGATCGAACCGCTCGACGGAGTTTCTCTGATGCCACTTGTAAATGGCGAGATGAAATCGCGCGGCAAACCCATCCCGTTCGTTGCTCAAATCAACACACCCGCTTCACACGCGGCCCTGATCGACTGGCCCTGGAAACTGCACACGGATCCCACCAACGGAGGTCCGCGCGGAAAGAAAAAGACCGCTGGGCCACCCGTCGAACCAATCATGCTTTTCAATGTTGAGTCTGATCCGAGGGAAACCATGAATCTGGCCAGTGCACAGCCCGAGCGAGTGGCTCAGATGAAGGCTGCGATGGAGGAATGGAAAAGATCCGTTCAGCAAAGTCTGAGTGGCAGCGATTACCCGGACGGTCTGAAGGATCCGGCTGTCAGCGAATCACCAAAATAGCGGCAAGGCTCGCTGATAGTTTCGTAATGGAGGCAAGCACGCTGTCGAGTCCGTTACCAGTGCGTCGGCAGCGATGTTTGCACGCTGGCTGGATTTTCACTTCGGGGCATTTATTATTCTTCCGAGTTCCATCCGCGCATTCTGTCACACCCAAAGTCTCCCCGATGCCCGCCAGTGAAGCCGATCGCCAGCTGATTCAGCGGATCCGTTCCGGAGAAGCACTGGCGTGGCAGCAGTGCATCGACCAGTACGAGGGGCGTTTGCTGGCATATGCCCGGGCTCGCCTCCAGGATCGTTCGGCGGCGGAAGACGTGGTTCAGGAGACGCTGCTGGGCTTCCTGAAGGCACTCCCCAATTACGACGAACGAACACCGCTTGAATCATGGCTGTTCTCAATAGCCGCGCACAAGCTCGTGGATGCTCTGCGACGTTCCGGGCGTCGTCCAGTCTTGCCACTGCTGACGTCAGAATCAAAAGACGGTGCTGCGAGAGACCTTACGGGGCCTGGTCGCGGCGCTTCCAGTATGCTTCGCAGCAGTGAGCGGGCGAATTCGGAGGCAGCCTTGATCGAGTCAGTCCTGCGGCCACTCATTGCCGAGTTCAAACAAACAGGAGCGTATGAGCGGCTGAAGTGTGTCGAGCTGATTTTCGTACTTGGCTGGCCCAACCGCGAAGTTGCACGGCGTCTGAGTCTCACAGAACAGGCGGTTGCCAATCACAAGTTCTACGTCCTGCAAAAGCTCCGGGAGGCCGCGCGAGCAGCAAAACTGACGATTGAAAGCCTCGCAGAGGATGAAGCGTGAGCTGGAAGTTAAGTGGAACTTCCACCCAAAAACGCCAGTCGCTCAGGCTCACGCTCCAAGCAGATAAGCGCGCAGATCTCGCATCAGAGCGAGGCACCGCGAGGTGAAGACATCCATATTTGAAACGCGACCTTCCGAGCGGATCTCGACCATGACAATGCGGTGAATTCGCAACGGTTCCCAGTTGCTGGAAGAGCGTCGGGTGGTTTCGAAAGAGATGACGATTTCCACCGGCTGCCGGGCAGCAGTTTTTCCCCAGCGTTTGAAGAAACCAAGGCTGCCAACCTGAATTTTCATCCGGCCTTTTTCCTGTTCCGTGATATTTCCGCCCTGCTCGGAAATGAATGCGCGGAGCTTGATACCGGTCAATTCGAGAGAAGTGCTGACTTCAATGCGATCAGAGAACTCGAAGCGTCCATTGTTCTCGCGGACCTGAGTTGTTTCTTCGGCGATTGATTCTTCCGGGGGAGGCGGGGTTTCTGCGGCGGCTTCCTGACAGGTGCGGTTGCGTCCTGCAGCCTTGGCGCTATAGAGGCATCCATCGGCGCGTTCCAGCAGAGTCTGTACGGTATCACCTCGGCGCGCCGTGGCGACTCCAAGCGATGACGTGACGGTCAGCGTGCTGATACCGCCAATGGAACTTTTGGCGATGGAAAGTCTGAGTCTTTCTGCGCGCCGAACGGCGGCCTCGATATCCGTGTCCTTACAGATGATCACGAACTCTTCGCCCCCGTAGCGACCGATCACTTCAGCAGAATAGGTCTCATTCTGAAGCAGGCGTGCGAGATCAATGAGCACCTGATCGCCGACCTGGTGCCCGAAGGAGTCGTTGATGCGTTTGAAGTGATCCACGTCGAGGAAGATCACGCTGAGGCTGCGGGTGCCTTCACCGTTGTGGTACTCTTCAAGGAGATCTTTGAGCCGTGCTTCGAGATGTCCGCGATTGGCAACGCCAGTGAGGGCATCGCGAGTGGCTGCGAGCTGCAGTTCCACAAACTCGCGGCTCTGAATTCGAACTCCGCTGTGATTCCTGAGGAACTGCAACACACCGTGGACGTTGTGTGAGGTTCCGACCAGCGGCATGGTGTAGACATCGACCTTCAGATGTCGAGTGCCGCTGACGCGACAGAACTGACTGGCGTACTGGGCGCGTCCCGTTTTGAGTACCTGCAGAACCATCGTGTCATCGCGTTCCGGCGGTGCGGCCTGTTCTTCAGCAAGGCTGGTGAGCTGAACATCGGGCGCCTGCCAGGTGCGTCGGAGTGCCGAGCGGACGGGAATACCGGTCATTCCCCTCATCCCATCGCTCCAGATGCGATAGTTCTCATGAGCATCCACGAGATAGTAGCCATCGTACAGCTGCTGAAACTGATAGAGCACACTGATGATCTGAGCAAGCACGGCCGCCTCTTCCCGGACTTCCGGACTCAAATCCGTGCGGCGTTCCCGTTCAAACATCGAATCCGCAAAGCGAAACAGGGAACTGCCTTCGGCTTCGTACCAGTGATTCAGGGTGCGGATTACATTTTCGTCGTAGCGGCGGCCTGCTTTTTCGAGGAGGCTGTCGATGCATTCGTGATGAGTCATGCCGCGTCGCCAGGGGCGGGCGATGCAGAGCGAATCATAGGCGTCAGCAACGGCCAGAATCCGAGGCCCCAGTGGCAGATCCGACTGTTCATCATCATTTTCGGCCTGTGCCCCCGACAGCCCGCGATAGAGCAATGTCAGCATGCTGATCACTGAGGGATCGGTCCAGAAAGCCTGGAGCATACTGATCGCAGCATGCTGATGGAGCATCACAAAATCGAATTCTTCACTGCTGAGCTTGCCAGGTTTGCGAAGGATGTGGTCGGGTATTGCCAGCTTGCCAATGTCGTGCAGGATGGCGGCAATTTCAATCTGACGGCGCTGCTCATCACTCCACCCCAGCATCTTTGCTGTGCCGCTGGCGATTGCCGCGAGCCGCTGGCTGTGCAGCAGCGAGCTGGGGTGCAATGCTCGCATCACTCTCAGAATCATCGCGATCAACGGACGGGGAATCAGCGATCGTTCGGCGGCCTCGGTCTGCTGCAGCCGCGCCTCGTCGGCCATGAAGAGCATCCTCAGGAGCACGGCAGTGGTGTCAGTCGGCATGGGCGAAATCAGCGCGGAATCTGCCCGCGCTGTCCTGATGTTGCTGTCACCTGCTGATGCTCCGGTTCCCACCATAACCCGATTCTCCGTAATAACGGCTGTTGGCACGCAACAGACCCTATTACACAATCTCCGCGGGCTGCCGTCGGATCCTGGCAATTTCTTACATCGAATGTGAACATGAATGTGAATTCGACAGGACCGGAACAACCGTCACGAAAAAGGGATCGTGTCGGACAACTGATGACAGTTTGCCAAGTCCACGAGGAGTGCCTCCGCGGTCAGCAGCAGAGTCTCTCGGGCACGTATTTTCGTGGTGGAATGAATCAGCGATTGGCAGCCAGCGGTTCAAACGATGTTCCGGTCAGTCTGGTCCAGGCTTCGATGTAGCGTTCGGAAGTGCGTTGCACAACGTCCTGCGGTAATTGTGGAGGCGGGCTGTTTTTGTCCCAGCCGGATTGTTCCAGCCAGTCGCGTACGAACTGTTTGTCGAAGGATGCCTGAGCGCGACCGGGCTGCCACTGGTCAGCGGGCCAGAAGCGGGAGCTGTCCGGGGTCATGACTTCGTCGATGAGCAGAATCTGGTCGCCGGCAAGACCGAATTCAAACTTGGTGTCTGCGATAATAATACCACGGCTGGCTGCGTACTGGCAGCCCTGCGAGTAGATTTCCAGAGTGCGTTGCCGCAGTTGCTGAGCGAGTGGCAGCCCGATCAATTCGGCCGTTTTTTCGAAGCTGATGTTTTCGTCATGTCCGGATTCGGCTTTGGTCGCTGGGGTGAAGATTGGTTCCGGCAGCCGACTGCTCTCAGTCAGTCCGGCCGGCAGCGGGATCCCGCAGACAGTTCCGGACCGTTGATATTCCTTCCAGCCGGAGCCGCTGAGATATCCGCGGGCGACGCATTCGATGGGGATCACCTGCGTTTTTCGGACAACCATTGAGCGGCTGAGGAGGGGGGTGAGATCCGTTCCCATCGGCAGCGCAGCGTCGGCGGGGTTGTCGCTGATAAAGTGGCACGGCACCTTCAGCAGATCGAACCAGAAGCGGCTGAGTCGAGTCAGCAGTTCTCCTTTACGGGGAATTCCGTTGGGAAGCACATAGTCGAAAGCGCTGATGCGGTCTGTGGCAACGAAAAGCAGAGTATCGCCAAGGTCATAGACGTCGCGCACTTTGCCGCGGCGAACCGGCAGTCCGGGAATGTGACTTTGGAGCATCACCATCTGAAAACGCCTTGTAACCGGGGTTTGTCGACTGAACCTGACGATTCTGTTTGCTGGGTGCAGAACTAATCCACAGCGGGTCTGGCAGGATTCTTCCAGTGTCCATCCGGGTCGCTGCCACGGACAATGATGCCTTTTTCGTTCCAGCTCATCGCTGCCCGAACGGAAGCGTGAGCGTATCGCAGTGTCAGTCCGCAGCGACGTCGGGAGGAAAGATTGGCGTCCGAACCATGAAGCAGAAGGTCGTTATGAATGGAAGCTTCGCCAGCCAGCAGGTCGTCAACAACGATGGTGCCAAACGACTCTGCGTTTTCGACAGTCTGATCCAGCACGTTGTGTTCTTCAGGGCTGCTTTGGCGATAGGTCAGGTGACCGGAGTGATGGGATCCGGCGATGAACTTCATGCAGCCATTATCGAGGTCAGCGTCGTCGATGGCGAGCCAGACGGTGACGGCGTGTGACGGTGACAAAGGCCAGTAACTGGCGTCCTGATGCCATGCAACAGCTTTGCCGTCGCCGGGCATCTTGCAGAAGAAGTGTGAACCCCATGCGACAACATCGTCGCCGAGCAGATCAGAGACGTGATCCACGATCACCGGATTCGTGAGGATGTCGTAGACACCACCGTACTTCATGTGCGCGGTGCTGATGGAGTAGCTGTTGCCGCCGGCAGCGATTGTCTTTTCAAGCAGCCGGTCGAAGTAGCAACGGATGTCTGCGATCTGCTGGGTGGAATACGCGCGGAAGCGTCGCACGAAACCATTGCGGTTGTAGTCATCGATCTGCTGTTGATTCAGCGTGCGAGCCTCTGCGGCATTTGCGGGGTGAAATGCGAGGTCGCGTTTGAGACGGCCAAGTTGGTCCGCTTCGGGGATCACGCGGAAGTCAGTGCCGACTGTCATGGGAAGGCTCCAGAGTAATCAGCGGTGGAACGCGACATGAAGACGCCTCTGTAGTTTCGCGGAAACCAGGGCGGCCGTCAAAAGCAGGCGAATGCAGCAGGAGTGGATTACCAGCGATGACTTTGGAGAAGACTGGAATCCGGGGAATGCATCGGGCACTTCAGGGTGCCACGGATGACGCGTTGCGGACGCGATAGACTTCGAATCGCTGTTGTAAGGCTTCCGAGTGAGTCGAGAGGTATTTCGCAGAAAAAAGGTCCGTAAGCGTGACCGGCCCCGGCCGGTAGAACACGTCATCGACCCACTCGAATCGAGCTTCCAGGGACTGCCACTGTTCCCAGATGCCCGGCGTTCTCTTCGCATTTGGCCCGAAGATCAGAAAGACAGCCGTTTCGTCCGCGATCGCATCAACGCCGATGTGTGCCACTGGAACGGCAGTCAGCCCCAGACTCTGCAGATGAAACGCAATCGCGGGTTCGCCATAGACATACAGCACAGCATGGAGACTTTGGAGTTCCGCAGCGGTCGGCAGAGGTTCAGAATCGAGCTCTTCTGTGTCACGTCGGTCGAGCAGCAGGCTGGGAGTAAAGACCGTTTCGGCTTCCATGGCAGACTTTGAACGCCGCTTCCCGCCGAGATGCCAGACGCACTGTTTCGCAATCTCGAAAGCGGCCCGACGAATGTCGCTGCGATCCTGATGGATCGGGTTACCCGAAACGTCAGCGAGGGTCACGAATCCAGCATTCCCGTCTCCATCCGGAACCAGCATCGAGCTTGCGAACGCGGCCACGAGCAACCCCGCAATCAGCAGTCGACGGCCTAATTGCACGGCCCGCGGAAGCCTGGATGTCGGTTGAGGCTGGCTGAAGGCAACAAACTGTGCATCAAGCCACCAGCTGATGCCGCCCGCGGCAGACAGCCAGACACCCGCGAGCAGCGGCAGCATCAATCTTGAATAGGGCTGGTAGAATGGAGTGGCAATGAGCAGTCCGGTGACCCATGCAAGCGACAGCCAAAAGCCGAGAGGAAATGCTTCACCCGGACTGACTGCACTCCACAGCCGACCAGCAGCACGCGACTGTTTGTCGGATACGCGGAATACCGGCTGAAGATACATGCCTGACAACCCGCCGACGGCGATGCAGCCGAGCATGATGGGAGTGCGGACTCGCAGGCAGAACAGTCCAAGGCAGATTCCCGCTGGGATTGCTCGCAGCAACAACGGCTTGACCGCCGACGACGCGTTCCACGTGAAACGCTGCCGACACAGGACGGCTGCAAACGCCGCGAGCATGATTCCAGCGACCACGGAGCCGGCCCCCCACAGCCCGTCCATCTGCATTTGAAACGCCAGCTGCTCGCTGAGGTGATTCGACCACTGCTGCCAGCTTGTCAGGTAACCCGCGTGATTGGCAGCAACAGCCGAGTAGCCGCCGATGGACTGCAGCGACCACCAGCAGGGCAGGAAAATGATTCCAGCCGATAACGCCATCAGCCCAAGCAGCTGGAAGAGTCTTCGGCCTCGAAGCGTTCGACGGCCATCCGCGATCCACCACGAGAGACTGCCACTGGTGAGAATCGCCAGAGGCAGCCAACCGGTGTATTTGATCCACCATGCCAGTCCGCAAAGGCCTCCAGCGACGCAGGCCGCCTTCAGCGAGTTGCGATGAACTGAAAGGCTCCCCAACGCAACGGATGCGATGACCAGTACGAGCGCTGGAACGTCCGTGAGGGCCATCCGCGAATAGGTCACGTGGAACTCAGAACAGGTGCTGATCACAAGCACAAACAAACCGGCCGCGGTTCCAAACCAGAACCGAGCCGTCCACCAGAACACCAGGGGGGTCAGCGTCCCGAAGACGAGGCTGGGGAGGAAGGGAGCCAGACGCTGCATTCCCGGCAGTAAGGAAGCCAGTTCGATCAGTGATGGCAGCCCGGGCGGCGCAAAATATTCGCGACCAGGCCACGAGCGTCCAAAGACACCGTCATACCACAAAACCGACGAGTAGACTCCTTCATCGAAATGCTCAACCGTCTCGAATTCCATCTGCAGGCAGCGCAGCAGAGCCCCCAGACACAGCATCGCTGCGATAAGGAGAACTTCAACCCGGACTGCCTGAGATCGCATGGTTATTTTCGCGGTGCGAACAGTGAATACAAGCGGAGACGCCGGCTCCTATGCTACCTTGCGTGGGTTCCTGAAACAGTCAGAATTCAAAAATGCGTGTGTTTTTTTACCGGCCGGACGTGCGCTGTGCAGCACCGATCCCATTCACTGCAGACGTCGAAGAATCTCCGCGAAGAACTGACTGCGATGGCGTTCCACGTGAAACGCGGTGACTCCCGTGCCCGAAAAATTCCAGCGGAGCGTCCGGGACGAGGACAGGCGGGACTTCTCCGGCATTCGCAGCCTGCTAGAATTCGAAAGCGCGCCTCATTCGAGGCTTCACTGTCAGATCGGTCTTCGAAATCGCTGCCCCGAAAGCCCCCACAATGTCCCAGGACTCCCCTGCAAAACTGTACGATGCGGCAATGAAGCTCAAGTCTCAGGGAGATCTGGAAGCCTGCATCGAAGCACTCAAAACATTGCTCGTCAGCTTCCCCGAACACGTGCAGACCCACATGGCGCTTGCAGTCTACCAGCAAAAGCAGGGGCGGTTTGACGACGCCATTCAACACGCAAAACGCGTCACGGAACTGGAGCCCAATGACGCATTCTCGTTCACTCAGCTTTCCGTAATCTATCAGAGGTGCGGAAAAATCTTCGAAGCCGAAGACGCCATGGCGCGCGCACGACTCATTCAGGGCACACCCCAGCGCCACTGACAGCCACGCGGCTGAGCGGTTGGGCGGAAGCCCCCGGCTGTGTTCCGCACCAAAGGTGCGCGCGCTGGAAAGGGCGCTGGTGGCGCGGTGGCGGGGCCGGTTGCCCGCAGGCTGCCGCCATGCGGCTGAGGTTGCGAGCCACTGGGCGACAGCCACGCGACTGAGCGGTTGGGCGGAAGCCCCCGGCTGTGTTCCGCACCGAAGGTGCGCACGCTGGCAAGGGCGCTGGCGGCGCGTTGGCAGGGCCGGTTGCCCGCAGGCTGCCGCCATGCGGCTGAGGTTGCGAGCGGTTGGGCGACAGCCACGCGACTGAGCGGTTGGGCGGAAGCCCCCGGCTGTGTTCCGCACCAAAGGTGCGC
>Ga0169931_10001976_pt1 | contig 33714 bp, 29 predicted proteins | sample Kivu_15m_20L_FD_129675 | JGI IMG/M metagenome (GOLD analysis project Ga0169931, IMG submission 129675) | Freshwater microbial communities from Lake Kivu, Western Province, Rwanda to study Microbial Dark Matter (Phase II) - Kivu_15m_20L... | ecosystem: Environmental > Aquatic > Freshwater > Lake...
GTTTCGAGGAGTCAGTTTTTCAATCCCCAGCAACGTTGCCCGCACGGTCTTCGAGCGACTCCGCGATACCGGGCGTTATGAACGAGGGTGGTTGGGAGTCGAGCTGGCCGAAGTGCCCGACGAAGAAATCAATGGTGTCTCGCTACGAAACCGTGGCGCGGTGGTTCGCCGTTTGGCCGATCCACGTTCACCGGCGGCGCTTGCCGGCCTGACACCCGGCGACATCATCGTCCGCTTTGATGGCCGCGATGTGGTCGATGTCGGCAGTTTGATGCGGATGGTGGCGAATTGGCCCGCCGGTCAAGAGGCGATTTTGGACCTTCTTCGCGACGGGGCACCGCAGGCCGTGGCGGTTGCAATCGGTGCACGCCCAGAGTCGCTCGGTGGCCGCTAGGGCTTGTTTTCACAGACCATTGATGGTGGATCGTTGTGAGGTCGCTGCAGCCGATGCTTTTGAACACCAACTGGACGAGAGTTTTTGTTCTTGATCTTGTTTGCACTGGAGTGGTGGTTTTTTGTGGCAGCCTGGTGATCGGTGCGGCGCGGAGCAGCGGAGGAGAACTTCGCGCCGGGAGTGCGGTGGTCGAGATCACACCGGAAAAGCTCCCGGTCATCGTCAATGGAGGGATGCTGACGCGGACGGTTGATCGGATCAAGACGCCGCTCTATGCGCGGGGTTTGGCCCTGGCCGGTTCGAACGAGCGCTTGGTGCTGGTCGTCGTCGATAGCTGCATGCTCCCGCGCCCGTTGATCGACGAAGTCAAATCGATCGCTGCCGAAAAGTATGGGATCGCCCCGGACCATCTGATGATCTCGGCCACGCATTGCCATTCGGCCCCTTCCTGCATGGGTGCGCTTGGTACCGATGAGGATCCCCAGTACATCGTCCAGCTGCGGAGGCAATTGGCTCAGGTGATCGGCCGGGCGCTGGAGCGACTGGAGCCGGCGGAAGTGGGATATGGATCGATCGATGCCGGGGAATTTACAGCGCTCCGGCGCTGGGTTCGTCGCCCCGACCGGATTGCGGAGGATCCGTTCGGTAATCTGACGGTCCGCGCGAACATGCACGCGGCTTCGAACTGGGACGATGTGACCGGTCCCTCCGGTCCGGAGGACCCCGAGCTTTCGCTGCTGGCCGTTCGCACCAAGGAGGGAAAGCCGCTGGCGGTGCTGGCCAATTTCTCGATGCACTATTTCGGCGATGCGGACATCAGCGCCGACTATTTCGGACTCTTCTGTGAGCAGTTCAGCGCGGCGATCGGTGGTGAACCCTCCTGCGTGACGATTTTTTCGCACGGCTGCAGCGGCGATATCTGGAAACGCGATTACGCGCTCCCGCCGGACCAGCGTCGCGACGAGGAGACGATCGAGGATTATGCGGCGAGGCTCGTCCAGCGGGCGCTCCCGGCGTACCAGGCGATTCAATACAGCGACGAGGGACCCGTCCGGATGCTCGAGACGCGGATGACGCTTCGTTACCGCACGCCGGATCTCCAGCGGTTGCAGTGGGCGCGGCGAATCGTCGAGGCGATGGGCGACCGGTCGCCAGAGACAACCACCGAGGTCTACGCCCGCGAACAGATTATCCTTGCCCAGCGTCAGCAGACGGAGATTGTTCTGCAGGGGGTCCGGATTGGGGAGATCGCGATTGCCACGACACCGAACGAGACGTATGCCATTTCGGGACTGAAGATCAAAGCCGCGAGCCCCTTTGGCCAGACAATGGTGATCGAGCTGGCCAATGGCGGCGATGGTTACATTCCTCCACCGGAACAGCATCTTTTGGGTGGCTACAACACGTGGGCCGCGCGCTCTGCCGGACTGGAGGTGCAGGCCGAGCCCAAAATTGTCGAAGGGGCGATCGTTCTCATGGAGCGGCTGGCGGGTCGTCCGCGACGGCGATACGAGGCCCCCCCAGGTCCCGCGGCAGCGGAGATTCTTGCTTTGAAACCTGCCCTCTGGTGGGAGCTCGATGAATTCTCAGGTCCTCGTGCCCATGATCGTTCCGGGCATCATCGCGATGGGTTCTACGAATCGGGAGTGACGTTTTTTCTCGAAGGGCCGCAGGGGAAGGAGCTGCTGCCACAGGATCCTTTGGGGCACAATCGTGGGGCGATGTTTGCCGGGGGGCGAGTCCATGGGACGATCGACGTCGACCCGCAGACCTACACCCTTTCGCTCTGGTGCTGGAACGGGATGCCCAGCGATGGTCGCGGGATTTGCGGCTGGCTTTTCTCGCGCGGTGACAATTTCGGAACCAGTGACCACGGCGAGCATCTGGCGCTTCTGGGTCAGACCGAGCCGCGGGGGCGGCTGGCGATTTTTAGGGGTGACGAGGATCAACCACTGGCCACGGGGAAACACCTGATCGAGCGCTGGCAGTGGCACCACATCGTCCTGGTCCGCGACTTGAAGGAGATCCGTCTTTTTGTCGATGGGGAGCTCGACTGTGCGGCTCCCCTTGCGCCGTCTCAGGGAGGGGATATTGCGGGAGCCGAGCGAATGCGGTTTGGAGATTTCTTTCTTGGGGGACACAGCTCCACGGATTCGAGCTGGGAAGGGAGGCTCGACCAGTTCGTCCTCTTCCCACGCGCGCTGCGGGACGAGGAGGTGCGGCGATTGGGGGCACCGCGTTAGCGACCGCCTCGAGCCGGAGCCGAGTGATTGTCGGTGCGAACGAACCGATTACTTCATCGCCAAGTGCTGGAAGGCAGTCGACGTCGCCATTCGTCCGCGACGCGTGCGGACAATCAATTCGCTCCGCAGGAGAAACGGTTCGACTTCGTCCTCGAGCGTATCGCCACTGACATTCATCGTGTGGGCGATCGCCTCCAGGCCGGCAGGTCCACCATCGAAGATACGAATGAGCGTGTCGAGGTAGCTGCGATCGAGTTTGTCGAGGCCCAGCATATCGATCCCTGTCATTTCCATGGCGGCGACAGCGAGCTCTGGCGAGATTCGTTCACTGGCGCGGCTATGGGCGTAGTCCCGAACCCAGAGGAGTCGATTGTTGGCAATCCGCGGGGTTCCACGACTGCGAAGGGCAATTTCCTCAGTGGCTCGGTCTTCGATGCCAACTTTTAATTTTCGTGCATTGCGGGCAATGATTTCGCGGAGATCCTCCCGCGAGTAATAGCTCAGGTGCTCGCGAATCTGAAAGCGATCACGGAGGGGGCCGCTGAGCATCCCCGCACGAGTCGTCGCGCCGATGAGCGTAAAGGGCTGCAGGTCCAAGTTCAGCGTTCGCGCGTTGACTCCATCGCCCAGGACGATGTCGATGCGAAAGTCTTCCATCGCCGTATACAGGTACTCCTCGACATTCTTCGGGAGTCGATGGATTTCATCGATAAACAGGACGCTCCCTGCGGACAGGTTGGTGAGGTAGGGGATCAAGTCCTTGGGTGCTTTGAGGGCCGCGCCACTGGCGAGCTGGACTTCGGCCCCCATCTCCTTCGGGATCACGGTGGCGAAGGTTGTTTTCCCCAGCCCCGGGGGACCATCAAAGAGAATATGCCCGAGGGGTTCGCGGCGTGCCTTAGCGGCCTGAATCGCAATCCGCAGCCGCTCGATCGTCTCTCGCTGGCCCACCATTTCTCCCATTGCCGAGGGACGAAGCCGCGTTTCTTGCTGGACCTCAGGGCGATTCTCGGGTTCCTCCCCCCCTTCGTCTCCAGATTGCTGGTAGATTGCTTCACGTCCCATGCTGTCCCAATCTCCCCTCCGCGACGGTGATGATTCAAGCGGGTTGCTCGCCCTCCAGAGGCCAAACCCCTTGAAGCCTCCGTGAAAATCAAGCACTCTAGCTTATCCCCCCGAAGTCGTTTCGGGGAGTGCTTTTTTGGGGAGGCTGTTTTCGCAGAACCCTCAAAACCGTGGATTCCACGTGTTTCTTGCGGCGTCCGCTGTCATGAATCAAACCCTCCGGCAAATGCAAAGTGGTCGGGCAATGAATCCGACCGAGCTCGAGTGGCTCGATCGCCGTGTCGTCTGGCACGGTTTCACGCAGATGGCCGAATACCAGCCGCTGGTGATCGAGCGGGGTGAGGGGAACTGGCTTGTCGACATCCATGGGAGGCGGATTCTGGATGGGGTCAGCAGCCTCTGGTGCAATTTGCATGGCCACAATCATCCACGACTGAATCAGGCGATTACCGCGCAACTGGGTCGCGTGGCGCATGTCACTTCGCTCGGCATGGGATGCGATACGACCGCTACGTTAGCGGGGAGATTGGTGGAAATCGCTCCTGGAAATCTCCCTCACGTGTTTTTCAGCAGCGATGGCTCCAGTGCCGTCGAGGCAGCGATCAAGCTGGCCTTCCAGTACTGGCATCAATCGGGGGCTCCGCAGCGAACGAGGTTTGTTGCGCTCCGATCGGCTTACCATGGAGACACAACGGGAACCGTCAGCCTTGGCGGGGTAGAGCATTTTCATCGGATGTTTTCTCCGCTCCTGTTCGAAGTCCTGCGAGGACCTTTTCCAACCTGTTACCGGACTGCTGCAGGGAGCGATCCGAAGGACCTTTGTGCGACCTACCTGGATGAGCTTGAAACGGTGCTCGACCGGCATGCTGCGGAGGTGGCTGCGATCGTCATCGAACCGCTGGTCCAAGGAGCGGCGGGGTTGATCGTCCATCCCCCCGGATTTCTTGCCGGAGTTCGCCGCTTGGCAGATCGGTATGGTTGTCTTCTGATCTGCGATGAGGTCGCCACGGGCTTTGGTAGAACGGGAAAGATGTTTGCGTCGGAGCATGAGGACGTTGTTCCCGACCTGCTCTGCGTTGGGAAAGGTTTGACCGGAGGCTATCTACCGATGGCTGCGACGATGGCGGCGTCGAAAATCTGGGATGCTTTTCTTGGGCCGATCCCCGCCGGTCGCCAGTTCTTTCACGGCCACACTTTTTCCGGCAATCCGCTCGCTGCCGCCGCGGCGATCGCCTCTCTGGACCTCTTCGCCAGCGAGCAGATCCTGAGCCATTTGCCTCCGAAAATCTCTCGGCTGCAGCAAAAACTGGCACCTCTCGATGACCACCCGCATGTCGGCGATATTCGTCAATGCGGGATGATGATTGGGATTGAACTGGTGGCGGACCGCCTCCGAAAAACCCCGTTTCCTTCCGATCTCCGTCGTGGTGCCGGGGTCTGTCAGCGAGCGTTGCAGCGAGGTGTCTGGATTCGTCCGCTTGGGGATGTCCTTGTCCTGATGCCACCGCTGGGTATCACTGACCAGGAGATTGATCTGCTGGTCGAAACGGTGATCCTTTCGATCGAAGCGGAGTTTTCATGAGCGGATGTTTTTCGAAGGAGCGAATCGAGCGAGGGTTGCTGGCGCTTTCGCTGGTGGCAACCACGCTCAGCGCGATTGCCTGGGAAAGGGGATGGAGACAAGTTCGCGCGATGCGGCAAGCGGAGGTGGTGCGTGACCATTTGCCCGACAATCCCGCGCTCCGCTATACCCGCTTGGAAACACGTATCGCGCGCCGTGCGGCCGCGATCGAAGAACAGTATCCGCCGATGGAGTCTGTCGAAATTGCGGCGGCCCATGTCTATCGCTTGCACGCGGATGCGGCAGATGCGATTGCCATCGATCCGACGATCATTCGCGCGATCCGCTATCTTGAGGAACATGACGTCCCGCGGGAGTTTCGCGAGATCATCCTCGAGAGCCTCCGCGGTACGAACCGCGATGACTTGGCCAGTGCTGCCCAGCGACTCGAAGCCCGCTGGACGGAAGGCGAGGGTCAAGGGCAATGACGCTCCGCGGCGGAATTTCGATTGTCGAAGGAGTGTGCTTGGGATCGGTGCTCCTGAGCGCGGGCATGATCGGCTTTGCATGGAAGTATCAGGAAGAGTCTCGCCAAAGGCTCGAGAACTTCCAGCGCCAAGTGCAATGGGTGCAGGCCCAGCGTTTGGTTGAGGAACTCGGAGCGCGGACCGTAGCGCAGGGGGAGATGTATCGCCGGATGGAACAGCGCAAGGAACGCGAGCAGTTCTTCGTGGCTCGTTTTCGCGAGGCCCTCGCCGCTGCCGCGAGCAACCCATCACCGGTCCGCGAAGAGTTGCCGAAACTGGATCAAGGAGCCGAGCAGTGATTCACGACAATCGTAACGTTTTCCGCGGGGCGGACCCCCAAGCTTTAGGGACCCAGCACGGGGCGCGTCGCTGGCTCTACTGGGGAATCGCCATCGCCGGAGTCGGAAATGCGCTGCTCAGCCTGATCCTCCTTGTTCGGTCCGGGGAACTTGCCCCGCCGGTGGCTGTCGAGGATCGCAGCGCGCCGAACGAAGTGATTGCGCTTCGCGAAATGGCGAGGCTGGAGGCCGAGGAGCAGCGGCTGGAGCTCCTGCTGCGGCGGGAACGATCGGCCGGCAATCCGTGAGCCGCGGATCGACGATTTCCGCACGGGACAAATCAGGGCATTTGCCCCGATGCCTGGATGTCGATCTGCGGGGCGGGGAGCCCGGCTTCTCCATCGTCGCTTGCTCGTGGAGTTCGCGGACCGGCAGTCAGCACCTCCCACGGCTTCGGATAGAAATACATCGGTTCGATCCGTCCGGCATGGCGTCGATAGGCACCGCGATGGACGTTCTCGTGCCAGCTCATCGCCTCTTGGCTCGAAGGCTCGATCAGAAAAGCGATTTTACCTCCCAGATAAGTCGGCCGGTTGAGGCGCTGGCGATGGGACCAGGGAAGATGATTCCCCAGTGGCGGGATCGGCTCGAAGCGATACCAAATTGGCGGTGCAGGCCAGAGCGGATGATGAGCCGCTGCAGAGGTGGACATGCCGACCAGCACTACCAGCGATAGGATTGCACTTCGCATGAGGAATTCTGTCCCTCTCCCGAGAAAGATGATCGGATCGATTGCGACGGGAGAAAGGATCGGATCCGCGGGGTGAAGAGCTTGCCCGGAAACGATCGCTCAGGGCTGCGAACTGCTCAGAGGGGTTGGGGAGGGGGGGGTTATTCGTTTTATGCTGGTCAGATCAGGCTTGCAGTTCCGCAAGCACCTCGCGAGGGATTTCCAGGTTCGTAAAGACGTTTTGGACATCGTCATGTTCGTCGAGTTCCTCGAGCAGTTTCATGCATGATCGCGCGGTGCCAAGATCGACTGCTGACATCGAGAGTGGGAGGCGAGTGACTTCGCTGACCTCGGGCTGCATCTTTGCCTGCTGGAATGCATCGGCGAGCGCCGAAAAGCTTTCGGGGGAACAGATGACTTGGCAGCGACCATCCTCTTTCGTTTCCACATCCTCGCCGCCATTTTCGAGGGCCACAATCGTGATGGCTTCCTCGCTGGTCGTCGCCGGGAAGAGAAAGAGTCCTTTTCGTGCGAAGAGATAAGCGACGCATCCTGTCCCCCCGAGGTTCCCTCCATATTTCGCAAACAGGGTCCGCAGCTCGGGGGCCGTGCGATTGCGATTGTCGGTCATAATTTCACACATCACAGCGACTCCTCCGGGGCCATACCCTTCGTAGAGGATCTCTTCGACATCTCCTCCATCGAGCTCACCGGTACCCCGTTTAATCGCGCGTTCGATATTATCCTTGGGCATGCTGACCGCTTTGGCGTCATCGATCGCCTTTCGAAGGCGGATGTTGGCGTCGGGGTCTCCTCCTCCCAGTTTTGCGGCGATGATGATTCCTTTGCTCAGCTTGCTCCACAGCTTGCCGCGCTTGTTATCGATCAGGGCCTTTTTGTGCTTGATACCGGCCCAGTGCGAATGTCCTGCCATCGGGAAAACACCTCAGAGACTGGATGAATCCTTGGTTTGCAAAAAAGCGATTGAGCGCCGCCGCTTTAGCGTGGCTTTTTCTTGGTCAGCTTTTTCAGGTTTGCTTTCCCAGCAGCGGACTTGGCTGCGGGGGGAGAGGTTTTTTTGGGGATCGGTTTTTTCGAACCCGAGGTTTTTTTCGGGGGAACCGATTTGCTGCTCGCGGGAGAAGACTTCTTGGGCGGCGTTTTCTTCCCTGCAGTTTTCTCGGCGGCAGATTTTTTCCCAGCGGCAGGTTTCTCGCCGCTCGAGGTTTTTGAAGAGGCTTTTTTCTCTGGCGCTTTCGCGGGCGGTTTCGCGGGCGGTTTCGCGGTCGTTTTCGAGGGTGACTTTGGGGCTGACTTTGGTGGTGATTTCACAGGTGATTTCACAGGTGATTTTTGAACGGCCTTGGGAGCTGTGGAGGTCTCTTTTTCGGCGCCCTTCTTCTCCGGGCCTTTTTTCGATTCGGTTCCCTGCGGTCCTCCGTCTTTCACTGGGGAGCTTTTCTTCTCGATCCCCGTTTTGGTCCCTTCCTTCTTCGGGGGCTCCGGTTTTTGCAAGCTTTTCCCCTTCGCCTCGGGATTTTGGGCCGGAACCGGTTCGGCCGCTGGTTTGCGTTCACCTTGTGGAGCGATCTTTGCCGCGGGCTGTTTGGCAGGAGGGGCTTTCTTGGGAGCAGCTTCTTTCCCTTTGGGTACCTCGTGGGTCACGCTGTCCGGAGCCTCGTGCTTGGGCATTTCCTCGAGGCCTTTCTTCGGAGCTGGCTTGGCCGTCTTCCCTTTGACTCCCTTGGCATCCCCTTTCGATGCATGGCTCTTTTGCGATTCGATCTCGACTTCGCGGGCGGCTGCTTCTTCCTTGGCTTTGGCCTTGGCCACGCGACGCTCTTTGACGGCGGCCACATGGTCGGCCAGTTGTTGGTCGAGGGCAGGATTCAATTCGAGGACAATACCGCGGGCCGTGCCATCGTTGGGATCGAGATTGATTGCGACGGCGGCTTGGTGGAGGAGGGAGGAGAATTCAATCCCTTTGTTCTTCGGAATGGCCCGTTCCAGACCGGTGACGCGCCCCGTTTTCAGCTCATTTTCGCTGATAATATCGCAGAGCCAAAAGAAGCGGAGGGCGGCCGAATCGAGCGGAACGGCGTGTCCACCCAGTCCATACTGCGTGAGGTAAGAGAGGATAAAGGGAGTGATTGCGGGGAGTTTTTCGAAAATCTGCTGCGCCTTCCCGAGGTTCTGCTTGCGGAGATCTTCGAGATCGAAGGAATAGCGGGATTCGAAGAGACCATGGAGGTTCTTCTTCAGCCGGAGGGCTGCGGCCATTGGGTCAGGGAGGCGAGCGAGGACTTCGGAGAGCTCGGTGATGGTCGTCACGCGGACCTCGTTGAGGTCAAAATAATCCTGCTCCACGCGGGCGAGCGCCTCATCGGCCAGTTCGTACGGTGCATTCTCGAGCAGGCAGGCGTAGAGCAGATGATCCCTGAGGCTTCGGCTGTCGACAGGAATGATCGGCTTGTATGCTTTTTTGAGCAGGGAATGGAGTTTAGCGATTCGTGTCGCGCGGTTTTGTGAGGTCATGGAGAATCAATTCAAGGGGTCAACGAATCGGGATGTTCTTCACGCATCGAGGGAGCCTCGGAGGGCGCGGCTGCTTCCCGCTCACGGCGAATGCGTTCGAGAATCTCCCCCACCGCAGCGGCATTCTTCAGTCCCTTATCGAGCACAAACGTGAGTTTCGGAGTGTAGCGGGTATCGATCCGATTGGAGATTTTCGCCTGGAGAAAACCGGCCGAATTCTGCAAGCCACGGACGGAGAGATGCTGTTTGGCTTCATCCCCCATGACGCTGACGAAGACCTTGGCCTCGCGCATATCGGGCGTGACCTCGACACCGACTACGGTCACATCGCGAATGCGGGGATCGCGGATTTCAGTAACGATGGCCGAAGCGACTACTTCGCGAATCGCTTCAGCAGCTTTGAGAAGACGACGACTGGACACGATCAGGAACGATTCTGGGGCTAATGGAACTGGCTCGGGAGAAGACGACACGGACAGCAGTTAATCGAGTGTTCGCGCTACCTCTTCGATCTTATAAGCCTCGAGGACATCATCCTGGCGCAGATCGTTGAAGCCCGCCAACTTGATCCCACATTCCATTCCCCGCGGGACTTCCTTGACATCTTCCTTGACTCGGCGGACCGAATCGAGGGCGTAATCACCAATTGTCCGCCCATCGCGGCAGACACGAATTCGGCAACCACGCTCGATCACCCCTTGGGCGACATACGAACCGGCAATCGTCCCACTGCGGCTGATCTGGAAGACTTGTTTGACCAAGGCCCTGCCGAGTTCAACCACTCGTTCTTCGGGTTTCAGCCGTCCTTCGAGAATCGCTTTGATTTCGTCGGTCAGCTTGTAGATCACATCGTAGCGACGAATTTCGACACCACGCTGATCGGCAAGGCTCCGCGCCGCTTCGTCGGGAATCGCGTTGAAGCCGAGGATCACCGCATCGGATGCGGAGGCGAGGGTCACGTCGGCGACTGTGATTCCACCGACCGCACGCTGGAGGACACGAATTTCGACCTCGGGGTGGTCGATCTTTGAAAGTTCCTTGTCGATCGCTTCGAGCGATCCCCGCGCGTCGGCGCGAATGATCACGTTGAGGCGAACAATATCTTTGTCGGGACCCAAGCGACCTTCCTGCACCATCGCTTGGAAATTTTCGAACGAGACCTTCGTGGTGATCCCCGAGAGAACTTGATTGCGGCTGCTCTCTTCGCGTTTGGCAGCGATCTCGCGGGCCTGCGCGATATCATCGAGGACATAAAACTTATCCCCGGCTCCGGGGGGAGAATCGAGGCCGATGACCGCCACCGGGGTGCTCGGCCCCGCCTCTCGCACTGATTTTTTCGTGAGCGGATCAAACATCGCGCGGACTCGGCCATAGGACCCGCCGCAGAGAAGAATATCTCCGGGACGAAGAGTCCCGCTGGTGACGACGATCTTGGCAATGACCCCACGGTCCCCTTCCTGTCCCGCTTCGATGCAGACCCCAATCGCCGCGCGGTCCGGATTCGCTCGATACTCGTGGAGCTCTGCGACGGTCAGCAAGGTCTCGAGCAATTCATCCAAACCTTGCCCGGTGGTCGCACTGGTCCTGACGACTTCCACATCCCCACCCCATTCGCTTGGGGTCAGGCCATGTTCGGTGAGTTGGGTCATGACGCGATTGGGGTCAGTTCCCGCCAAATCGATTTTGTTCAGGGCGACAACGATCGGCACACCGGCTGCTTTGGCGTGACTGATTGCTTCTTCGGTCTGCGGCATGATGCCGTCATCAGCGGCAATCACCAAGACCGCAATATCGGTAACGTTTGCCCCGCGAGCTCGCATTTCCGTAAATGCTTCGTGCCCGGGTGTATCGACAAAGGTAACCTTCCGCCCCTCCTTATCGACCTGATAGGCACGAATATGCTGGGTAATTCCCCCGGCCTCACCCTTGACCACACTGGTTCCAATGAGAGCATCGAGGAGGCTCGTCTTTCCATGGTCAACGTGCCCGAGGAAAGTGACGATCGGCGGTCGATTGACGAGCGTTTCCTCGCCATCTTCGTCCGCTTCGATTTCGCTGATCACTTCATCTTCGAGCGTTTCTTCCGCCTTCAGTTCAATATCGAGGTCCATCTCGGCGGCAACCATTTCCGCGGTCTCTTGGTTGATCGATGCATTGATATTGAGCATCATCCCCATCCCCATGAGGACGCGGAGGACCTGCGCGACGGGCACACCGGCCGCTTCGGAGAATTGCCGAAGCGTGCAGGGGAGCTCGAGCGCAACTTTCTCTTTCCGCGGCGCCGCAGTGTTCGTTCCGCGACGGGTCAGCGTTCGCCGCCGCCGGCCTTCGTCTTTGAGCAGCGAAGTTTCGATGTCCTGCCGCTGGCTGCTCCGCCGTCTCCCCTTGGCCCCACGCTGTGCACGAGCCGTCGCCATCCCCGCCAATCCACGACGATCCTCTTCCTCGTCGACCTTCGGAGCGACCTTCCCGCCACGCCCGCGGGCTTTATCGCCAGCAGTGAACGACGAGAGTCCTCCTTTGGCGGTGGCTGTTTTCTTCTTCTCGTTCTCCTTTTCTTGCTCCTGGGCTTGGAGGGCCTCGAGCGATGCCTTCATCCCTTGCTTGTGCCCAGCGATCACATCCTTGCTCAGCCGAATCTCCGGCTTCTGTGCCGGAGGCTCAGTGGAGGAGGGCTTGGCCGAGGGCTGTTTGGCTTCGGGCATTGCGGCGAGGTTGATTACGGGTCCGCGACGTTTTCCACCGCCACGCAGCCCAGCCCCATCCCTGTCTCGTTCTCGCCCGTCCTCGCCATCCTTACCACGACCCTCGACGCCGCGTCCCTCAGTACCGCGCCCTAAAACGCGAATCTTCCCCCCTCCGGCACCCCCAAAAATACCGCCGCGAACTGGGGCTCGGGTGGGGGACGTTGGGGCTTGCGCTGCGGGGGAGAATTTGGTCCCCCCCGCTCCTCCGCCCCCATCGCCCGCTCCCCCTGCGGTTCCACTGGGCTTCCCGACGTGCGGCGACGATCGACGATCGGCCGTGGTCGAGGCAGGACTGCTTCCCTCGGATTCCCCTGGCGGCGTCGCCCGCTCGGCGGGGGTCTCAGAGAACGGAAGCGTCGCTTCGCCAACGGCGGCGGGGCCGCTAGGCTCCCCGGTGAATCCTGGCGGCGATCCCCCTGCGATCTCTTCCGGTTCCTGCTGGAGCAGCGGGGAAGTGGCTGTGGCCGGGCGGCGAGTCCCGATTGGCGTGCTCGCCCGCGCCGTCGACTCGGTCTTGGAACTCCGCGTCGGAACAATGCTCACGGGCTTGCGAGCCGGTGGCGCGACAGCCGCGGGTTTGTTCTCGGACGCCGCGGCAGCGGCAGAGGATTTTTTCTGGGCGATTGAATCCAAATAGTCTTTAACTCGCTGCACTTCGTCGTCGTCGAGACTCGCAAGCGCGGAGCCTTTACCTGGCAGACCAATTTTCTTGCAAATGTCAGCAAGGTCTTTACTATCGACTTTCAGATCTTTCGCGAGTGCGTAAATACGTACGGGCACTGGGGTGAAATCCTGTGGATTTTACAAGGGTTTGCGTGACTCGGGTGAACACCAATCCGCGGGGGGGCTTTTCTGATCTTTGCTCGATCCCCAAGGCTTGGTCGGTCCCATCACGCGGGCAATGAATCCGTTTACATAGGAAACTCCTCCGCCTACGCTCTGCATCAAAGCGTAGAAGATGGGGTCAATCTGTACTTGTGGATGAATCGGTATCGCGGCTTGGCTGCGTATCGGCCGGACCGCTTTCGGAACTCTCGTGAACCTCTCCTCCGCTAGTCGCATTGTCTTCGGAAATGACGGAATCGACAACGGGCATTTCTGACGACAAATCGGACTCGGGAGGATTTTCTTCGACCCCTTGCCGCTCGCGACGCACGCGACGCTCTTCGGCGGCCGCCTCTTCCGCCTCTTCGGCCCGGGCTTCGGCGATCTCTACAATCCGCTCGACTTCTTCTTCGCTCAACCCCCCCAATTCCATGAGTGCTTCCGGTTCAATCACCGAGAGATCGTCGTAGGAGAGGTATCCTTGCTCGACGAGGCGTTGGGCGAGTTCCTCGCTGACGCCTTCAATCTGGCTGTATGCGTTGACCGCCCGCTCGATTTGCTCTTCGAGCTCGTCGGCCGTCATGATCTCAATGTCCCACCCACAGAGCTTACTGGCCAAACGAACATTTTGCCCACGACGTCCGATTGCCAGCGACAGTTGGTCTTCCTGGACCAGAACAATCGCCCGGCCGATCAAATCGCACAGCAAAACCTGTTCGACCGTTGCCGGCTGAAGGGCATTGGGGATCAGCACTTGGGGGTCGTCCGAGAAGCGGACGACATCGATATGCTCGCCGGCCAGTTCCTCGCGGACCGCTTTAATCCGGCTCCCCCGAAAACCAACGCAGACCGCTATCGGATCGACCTGAGGATCGCCGCTGCGGACAGCAACCTTGCTGCGATACCCCGGTTCGCGGGAGATCGAGTTAATCTCGATCGTTCCATCGAGCAATTCGGGGATCTCCTGCTCGAAGAGCCGCTGGACGAGCTGCGGGCGGTTGCGGCTGAGGACCACGCGAACGCGGTTCCCGGCAGCGCGAACTTCGTAAACAACCGCCCGAATCCGTTCGTTGGCATGCAGGGTTTCCCCGGGGATTTGTTCGCTTCGCGGGAGAATCGCTTCGACATTGCCGAGCTGGACCGTCGCGACCCCGCCGTCGACACGACCAATCACCCCGGTGACCATCTGGCCGATTTGATCGCGATACTCGAGCATCAACGAATCGCGTTCGGCTTCCCGCACCTTTTGAATAATGACTTGTTTGGCGGTCTGTGCACCGATCCGCCCGATCTGATCCTCCCCAAGCTCGACGCCATTGAGCCGCGCTGACATCCGCCCGCTTTGGCGATCGAGATGAACGACGATATCGGCTTCCTCGCCATACTGGCGTTTGGCAGCGGTCTGAAGCGCCGATTCAATGGCCGCGAAGACGATTTCCTTATCAATATTCTTCTCGCGGTGGAGCGAATCGACGTAGCGGAGGATGTCTTGTGGATTCATGCCGCAACAAGGAGGGCGGGTGGATGGTCTAAAAATTTGGCCCGAGTGCTGACACCCGGGCCCGGCGGTGATCAAGTCGGGGCGACTTCTAAAGTCGGCTCGTGTTAACGGTATCGGTCGGCGCGAGAGGTGTCAACATTCTCCGCTGGGAAGGGGGTGGAGAATCTTCGGAAATCCCCCGTTTGGCTGATTTCGGCTGTGCTGGTCTTTCGGCCTGAGTCGCTTATTCCAGCGGCGGCGTGGCGGATTGTGCCAGGGCCTTCCCAAAAATTCATCCCCTCGCGCGCTACGAAACCTACGGTTCAGTGTGGCGAAGGTCTGCAACCCCGAAGTTTTTTCTGTCGGGGGTGATCCGAGTGTCTTGGATCGCGCGCTGGTCCGGTTCGAAGTTCGAGCTGGGACCTCGGCCACCGATTTTTCTTCCCCAGTATGTCTGGAGTTGTTTGCTCATGTCGCACGTTGTTTTCTTGAAAAGTAATCGCTCTTCTGCTTGCCGTCGGGCTTTCACGTTGATCGAAATGGTCGTCGTTGTGCTCATTCTCGGGATCGTCGCCGCGGTGGCTGTTCCGAAGATGTTTGGAACGGCGGACACCGCCCGCGAGAATTCGACCCGCCAGCAATTAGGGATGCTCCGCACCGCGATTGAACTCTATCGCGGCAACAATAATGGCGAATATCCCCCAGGCGCGAACTTTTGCACCGCGCTGCAGCCGTACCTCAATGGCCCCTTCCCGGCACCTCAGTTCGGGGACGCTAAAGGGAAGCTGGGGGTCCATATCGATACCGCTAAAAACACTAATCCAGCAGTGGCGAGCCCCAGCGGCAATGACGGCTGGGTTTACAAGCCCCACACCGGGGAGATCCGGCTGAATATCGCCGCCAGCACTACGCAGGACGGCACCACCACGGCCAATGAAGGGAGCGACTGGTGAACGCTCCAGTGCTCACGGGCAAGCGGATTCTGGTGGCTGAAGACGACCCGGTTTTTCGCCGCGTGATCGTCTTCACCCTCCAGAAAGCAGGATTCGAGGTGACTCCCTGCGCCGATGGCCAAGAAGCTTGGAAGTTTTTGCAGGAGCACTCGTTTGACTGTTTGGTGGTCGACCACCAAATGCCGCGGCTGTGCGGGCTGGAGCTAGCGGCGCGTGTTCGCCAAGAACCGTCGCGGCGGGGTCTGCCGATCATTCTCTGCACGGCAAAGCGGTTAGAGCTGGACATCGACTTCTTCATCGAGCAGCTTCAGATCGCAGCGATCCTCATGAAACCGTTTCGTCCATCGCAGCTGGTCCAGGTGGTTGCTGAGGCCTGCCACGCACCAGGTTTGCGACACTGCGGAGTGCATGCATGAAGTTCCTCGGGGGGCACGGCGGCTTGATGCGTCCAGCGGCACGACTGGCGCGCTCGATCAGCGGGGTCTTTCTCGTGCTTGGGGTCGGGACGGCTGTCCTCAGCCAAGTCCAGGGGACGCTCGTCGCCTACGGTGAAAACCTGCCGTGGTTCCTTGTCGTCGCGGCCCTCGGCGGCGGAGCCGTCGTAAGTCTTCGCGCGGCCCGCGCTCCAGGCCAGCTCGAGGCGGAATTGATCCGCGCCGGTCAATCCCCAATCGATTGTACGGTCCTTCGTCCCCTGGTCGGGTCAGGACCCGTGGTCGACACATGGAACACGCTGTTAGAACAAGTTCGGCAGAGTGAACGGCGGCTCCGCAGCGACGCTGGTCGAGTCGTCTCGAAAGAAGCGGGTCTCCGGTCAGGGGTGGATGACGCGGGGAATCCCACCCCGCATCCCCATGATCCGACGGCCCTCATGGCGCGGGCAATGCGGAGCATCGCCGCAGGGATCGTCGTCACCGATGGTGAATACCAGCTGCTCGCTGGGAATGATCCAGCCGCTGCGGCGCTTGGACTCCAGGCCGAACAGCTCCTCCGCTCGGCAGGCGCCGAAGCTGCAGGTTCGAACTCTGCCCCTCCCCGCACCCCACCGCTGCTGGAACTGCTGCGGCGTTTGGCGCTGGGCGAGGCGCCAGAGGAGCTTGACGAGCCGGCGCTCGATCCGGCCGCACGACGAAACACCCGGCTCGCCGAGGAATCGCTCGCGCGGCTCGCCAGTGGTGGCGGGAGCGTGACGGTTCGCTTGCCGCTTCACAGTCCCGCATTCCCAGCCCCCGCCAAGCAAGCCGCTACCCGCCAAGCAAACGCTGCCGGCCAAGCAAACGCTGCCGGCCAAGCAAACGCTGCCGGCCAAGCAAACGCTGCCGGCCAAGCAAACGCTGCCGGCCAAGCAAGCACTGCCGGCCAAGCAAACGCTGCCGGCGAAGCTCCGCCGGCGGCAGAGCAAACGCCACGCGTGCTCCGCATCACCCGATCGCGGCTCTTTGGTCGCCAGGGGGATGCGGCTGGTTACGTGTGGCTCATCCAGGATATTTCCCAGCAGTCTTTGGCGGAGGCGGCTCGCGACCAATTCCTGCAGACGGCGACGCATGAGTTGCGGACACCGCTGGCGAACTTAATGGCCTACGCCGAAGCGATTGAGCTTGATGCGGGACTGGACATCGAGCAGCAGAAGGAATTCTGCAACATCATCACCGAGGAAACCAAGCGACTCAATCGGCTTGTCGAGAACTTGCTCTCGGTCGGGCAGCTGGAAGCAGGTTCGTTGGTTGTCGAGGAGGGGCGCGTGGAAATTGCTCGTGTCATCGAAGAAGCGATCGAACATACGCGACCGCAAATCGTTGCCAACGGGCTTGAGCTGCACACCGAAATCTCCCCGAAGCTCCGCGAGATCCGGGGCGACAAGGAGAAGCTGCAAGCGATGCTTGTGAATGTCATCGGCAATGCTGCCAAATACACACCGCGCGGCGGGCAGGTGCGAGTTCGCGCACGGCTTCGCGAGGAGTGGCTGGAGATTGCTGTCGAGGATACGGGGATTGGAATCAGCGCCGCGGACCTACCGAAGATCTTTGACAAGTTCTATCGCGTCCAGAGCGACGCGGTGCTGGAACAGGCAGGCAATGGCCTCGGCTTGGCCTTTGCTCGCGAGGTCGCGCGATTGCATCGTGGTGAGATCACAGTCGAAAGCCAAATAGGGGAAGGGTCGGTCTTCAAGATTGCGCTTCCCGCTCCCGACCTCCCGACAAGGAATCCATGATGGCCCGCGTGGAGCGCATTGGCTCGATCGATGTCGTCCGCTCCCCGGGGACTCTCCGGGACGAGGCACTCGAAGAGCTTCAGAGCACATGCCAGCAATTGCTCAGGCATGGCTTTCCGTCGATCGTCATCGATCTTACGCAGACGGTGGTCATCTCCGGTCTGGGGCTGCAGTGGTTGCTGCAACTGGATCGCGACTGCAGCCAGCTGGGCGGAGTGGTCGTGGTCGCCGGGGCGCATGATTTGGCGGCCGAAGCGCTGTCGATCACTGGGGTCGGACCGCAATTGCAGCTCGCCCCGGACATGACGACGGCGCTGGCGAGGTTCGCATCATGAAGAGCCTGAACGGCGAGTCGGCGGTTGCGGCGAGTTTACGCTCCGAGCCGCTGCTGGATGAGAATCGGCCGGTTGACGAGCTCCCGCGGCTTGGGGAGCTCCCGCGGCTTGGGGAACGGCTGCTGAGTGCTGGGCTGATCAAAGCGGGGGACCTCGATCTGGCCCTCCGCGAACAAGCGCGGCGTGGGATTCGCCTTGGCGAGACGATCCATGAACTGGGACTGATCGAAGAACAAACGCTCTTGCCGCTGCTCGGGGAACAGCTCGGGCTCCCTGCGGTGCGAATCCGCGAGGGGCTTGTCGATCCCGATTCGGTCCGCCTTCTCCCACGCAGCTTGGCGGTCGAACTGGGGGCGCTGGTGCTTTTTCGAGTCGACGAAGAGATCACCGTGGCGATCGCCGATCCGAGCAACCTTGACACGCTCGATCGGATCGCGCGGGCGACGGGCCTCCGCGTCCGTCCGGTGCTGGCGATGCGGACGAACATTGAAAAGATGATTCCACGCTGCTACGAGGAAGATTTCGCGGTCGATGATGTGACCGCCTCGGTCGATGTCGACGGCGTAGAGCTGCATACCGAAGCGATTGAGATCGATTTTCGTGGAATTGAATCGCTCGCTGACGGCAGCCCCGTGATCAACCTGGTCAATTACGCCATCATCCAAGCGGTACGGCAGGGGGCGAGCGACATCCATATCGAACCGGGGGCGAAGTATACGTCGATCCGTTTCCGCGTCGATGGCCTGCTCCGCGAAGTCTTGCGGCCTCGCCGCGAGCTTCATGCGGCGATCATCTCGCGGATCAAGGTGATGGCGAAACTGGACATTGCCGAACATCGCGTTCCGCAGGATGGACGCCTCCATGTGCGGCTCGAAAATCGCGAAATCGACCTCCGGGTCAGCACCCTCCCGACAGTGCTGGGGCAGAAATGCGTGCTGCGAATTCTCGACCGTGCGCGGCTCACCTTCGATCTGAACAAGCTTGGCATCCCCAATTATTCGCTCCTTCCCCTTCGCCGCATGCTCCACCGGACCAATGGCTTGATTCTCGTCACCGGTCCGACGGGGAGCGGAAAAACGACGACCTTGTATTCGGCGATCGAGCTGGTCAAAGGGATTCACAACAACATCGTCACGGTCGAGGATCCGGTCGAGTATCAATTGGAATTGATCAATCAAGTCCACGTCGGCCGCGAATCGGGGCTCTCGTTCGCCAGTGCGCTGCGAAGCATCCTCCGCCAAGACCCCGACGTGATTCTCGTCGGGGAAATTCGCGATCTGGAAACTGCGGAAGTGGCGATTCAGGCAGCCCTCACCGGGCACCTCGTCCTGAGCACGCTCCATACGAGCGATGCGGTCGGGGCGGTGACAAGGCTGCAAGATATGGGGGTCGCCCCTTTCAAAATCGCTTCGGCGCTCTTGGGTGTCGTTGCCCAGCGCCTCCTGCGGAAAGTCTGTTCCCATTGCCAGCTTCCTTATTATCCGCCCGAAGCGATTCTCAAGGAGCTCCGCTACAGGGGGGATTATCGCCGTTCGTTTATCCGTGGCGCGGGGTGTCCAAAGTGTTTTGATTCAGGGCACGCCGGGCGGACGGGGATCTACGAACTACTCCAAGTGACGCCGGAAATGCGGTCGCTGATCTTCGAGAAATGCGGCGTCGAATCGATGCGTCAGCTCCATGTCCAGCACGGGGGCAAGACGCTTTTGGATGAAGGGCTGCGAATTGCCGAAGAGGGAATTACCAGCCTGGAAGAAGTCCAGCGGCTGGCGATCATCGAGTAACCGAACTACAGAATTGAGGGGGAGACCACAATGCACTTCGCGACGCGCACCACGCCGGGGCTCGACTGGACGCTCAGCGCGCTTCAAAACGCCCCCGCGACGGCTCAGCCGCAACGCGGCGTCGCGCTTGCCAGCGGTCGCAGTAGATCGCCTGCCAGTGGTCTCAGCGGATCGCGGCGGATTCCCGTGGCCCGGCTTCTGCTGACGATCAACCAACTGGCCGTGATGGTCCAGAATGGGATTGATTTGGCCGAAGCGCTCGGAACGGCCGCGCGGACCTCCCGGCATCCAGGACTCGCACAAACACTCGAACGGATCCAATCAGCGATCAATAGTGGTTCCTCCTTTTCGTCGGCCCTCGCCGCGCACGCCGAGGGTTTTCCACCAACGATGAGCCCGCTGATTGCCGCGGCGGAATCGACCGGGGATGTACCCGGTGCGCTGAACCGCATCAGCCGCCTCCTCCGCAGCGAAGTCCAGCTCCGGAGCAGCGTCAATGGTGCGCTGATCTATCCAGTCATTCTGATCGTCGTTTCGTTCACCGTGATGACCGCAATGGTCTTCGGGGTGCTTCCTCAGTTCGGCGAAGTCTTCGCGAACATGGGCCGGACCGTACCCCTGCTCACGCAGTGGTTGCTCGATTTCGGCCAGCTCTGCCGCAGTTACTGGTATTTAGGCGCTGCCGCGCTGGCGGCGGCGATCGGCGGGGGATACCACTTTGCTTCCCATCCGTCATTTCGCCGAGTGATCGATGGGTTCCTCCTCCATGCACCCGTGCTCCGCGAAGCATACCGGCCACTCTCCTGTGGCCGCATGTTTCGCCTCATCGGCTCGATGGTCGGTGGCGGAGTACCGATGCTCGAAGCCGTTCGACTCACGCGCGATTCGCTCCGCAACGGTTACTTGACGCAAATGCTCGAGGATATCGAAGAGGACATTCTCGCTGGCAGTCCTGTCAGTCAAGCGATGGAAGATGTTTCCTTTCTCCCCCCCGAAGCGGCACAGATGGTGCGAACGGCGGAGCGGACGGGGCGCGTTGCCGAGGTCCTCAATGATTGCGGCGAATTCTACGAAGAGCAGGGGGAGCGGATGCTGCGGCGATTGGTGCACATGCTCGAACCGGTGATCATTCTCGGGATGGGGGTCGTCGTCGCGGGAGTGGTTTTGTCGATCATGATCCCTTTGCTGGATATCAGCTCGGCAGCCCACTGAGAAACGACCGCATGGAGGCTCTTTTTCTTCTTCGCGCTCCTCCCTTTTGCCGCCCGCAACCTAAGGTTTTCAAGTGGCGCGCGCCGCGTAGTGCCGTCGAGGAGTTCTTCGAATGCTTTCCAAGATCGCTTTTCCAATCGTCCGCCGCCGCCGCGACCAACGGACCCTTGGTCGGCAGTGTGTCGGGATCGATCTGGCCGAGCATGCGATTCGCGTTGTTTGTGTGACCGCCCTGGACGAAGGGGAATGGGCGTGGAACAGCCGTGCGGAGATTCCGTTCCCGGCGGAGCTGAGGGAGAGTGGCGAGGGGGAGCGTCATCTGCAGAGCACCGAAAAACTGACGGAGCGGATTGCCCACTTCCTCCCCCGCACCGCCGACGCGCGTCGACGCAGTTCGGCACTCGTCCTCCCTGCCACGACCAGCGTGATTCGCGCTCCCGGTGATGTTGCCGACGCGGAGCTCGAAGCGAGCCTCCGCGAAGACCTCGCTCCTTGGATCGAAGGCCGCGAAGCGCTACGCACGTGCCAGTGGAACAGCGGCGACGGAAAACGCCGTGGTCTCTATGCCGTTAGCGGCTCGCTCTGCACGGCCGTGGCCCACGTGGTCGAACAAGCCGGTTATCAGATACCACGGATCGAAGCCCACCCGCACGCGCTGGCTCGAGCGGCTTCTCTGACAGCCGCGAAAAATCCCTTGGCAATTCTCCACTGGGGCTTCAGCGACTGCCTGCTCGTCGTGCTCGCTCCGGGCAATCGCGTCAAGAACTGTCCCCACCAACCTGGCCTTTGCCGCCAGCTCCACGGTTTTGCCCTCCGCCGGTTTCTCCTCCCCGCCGGCAAACCGACGTCGATGGATGGACATGCCGAGCGTCGTCGCGATCGCATCGAACAGTGTGTTGCGGCGGCTGCGGAGGAGATCCTGCGAACGGCCAAGAGCTTGGGCCCTGTGGCGGACGAGGCGGCGGCCCGCGAGGTCCTGGTCTGTGGGGAGGCAACGGAAATCCCGGGGCTTCTCGAACAATTGCAGCATGGACTCCGTCTCAAGGTCTCGGCCTGGCAGTGGCACGGCGGGCCGCGTCCCCCGTCTCATGATGCCGCACCTGAGGACAGTCGCTTTGCGATGGCCCTCGGTGTGGCCTGCGGAGGAGGGGGATGAACGAGATTGAAGTTGTCGATTTGCTCCCCGCGCAGGTGCGACATGCGGCTGTCCTGCGGCAAAGGCTTTTGGGCTGGAGCTCGCTCGCTGCCGTCGTGTTGGTCCTAGGCTGCTTTTACGGTACTGGTCTGTGGCGCGAGGTCCGTGCGATTGACCGCGAGGTCCAAAGGCTCACATCCTCGACCGCCTCGGTCGGCTCGCTGATCGCTGAGCTCGATCAGATCCGCGTCCGCAGCAAACAACTCGATGAAGCCAAAGCGCATCTCGAATCACTGCGACCGACCGACTGCTTGCTGCAATCGATCGGGAGTGTGGCGACCGCCATATCGCAGACTCGCGATGCGCATCCCGCGCAACTTGCGAGTCTCCGCATCGACCTGCTCAAAGCGATCGACCAAGTTCCCCAGCCAAGCACCACGGTGGTCCCGCAGAACCGATCATCCCTCCCCACGAATCCCGCTGTCGAATTGACGCTCATCGGCGCGACCGAAGGGGATCTCCAGGGGGCGCTCGACCAGCTCCGCGAAGATCCCCGCTTTCGTGACATCCGGATTCGCCGCTCGGTCGTCGACCCGGTGAGCGGAAAACGTCAGGTTGAGGTCGAAGGTTCGATCCTGGTCCAGCGGCGAGGCCCTCGATGACGAATCCCAAGCCGCGCAATCGCAGTCCACACCGAAGCGGTCGCCGTCGACCCCACGACCAGCCGCTCACGGCGCTTCTGGCCTCCCATGGGGCAACGTTCCATCTCTGCATGGGAATCCTCTTCGTCGGCATCCTGAGTGGCATCTTTATCGGCATGATTCGGCCACTGATTCTCCGCCGCGATGAATTACTCGCCGAACGTGACCGCCTCGAGATGCTCGCCGATCAACATACCAATCTCCAGTCGCAGCGAGATGGCCTGGACACGCTGCTGGGGACCAAAAGAGACGAGGTCCGCAAGCTTCTCGCCCCCTATCCACAGCAGGAACCACTGAGCCAAATCTTGAGCCAGATTTCGCGCTCTGCCCTTCATGCCGGCGCGACGATTCAGTCGATCGAGCCAATCGGCAATCAACCCGGTCGAATCAGCCAGGTCCAGGAGGTCCGCCTGAAAGTCAGCGGCGATTATGCCCCCCTCTGCCGATTCCTCAGCGCGCTGCAGAACGAAGCCCCAACGCTGTGGGTCGTCGGTCTCGACACGCGACTCCTGAGGTCCGCCCAGGGAACATCCAAGGCCCATCTCGACATCATCGAGCTCACCCTCCATCTGCCATTCCAAATCCATCCTGCCTTGCTCGATGCAGCGCAGCATCCCGAGGAAACCCCCGCACCGCAGGGCCAGGCAGGCGAACGGCTGACACAGCAACGGCCCCCCACAAAGCCGCAGGGTTTCCAGCAGAGTACCGGTGCCTGATCGATCATGACATCCAAAAAGCCCCTCGCAGGTGCAAGCAAAAGTCGCACCAAAGCCCTCCTTGCGCTCGCCCTCGGTGGCGTTCTCCTCTACCTCGTGCTCGGAGGATCGTCGGATGATTCCTCCGACAACTCCCCGGCAACGGGGACGACCTCTGCCGACCTCCGTCGCAGCACAAGCGCCGCAGGTGCAGCGGCAAACAGGACCTCCGTCTCGAGCGGCGGGAGCGCCGGCGAGCCGTGCGCCGCCGCCGCCGCTGCACGCGCTCCGTCAGCACCTGGGTCCGTTCCTCCGCTCCCTCCTCCACCCCCCCCGGCTCAGCAGACCCTCCCCCGGCTCGAGCTGGAAACGCTCTTAGCAGCCGACCCTTTTGCTTCAGCACTTCCAGGGGGTGACCCGCAGCATGTTCCCCCAGCGCTGCCGTCGGGTGACCCGCGAAATGGTGACGCCAGTGCGGTACCGCTCGCTGCCGATTCGGCCAGCAGAGTCTCTCTGGTCTACATCCAAGAGGGGAAGGCAACAGCGCTGGTCGACGGCAAGGAAACTCCGATTGATAACCCAAACGGGTGGGCCGAGGTGATTAGAACCCGCCTCATCGAGGGGGTTTTGCAGCGTCCCTGAGCGATTCTCGCGAAAAGTCCGATTCGATTTGATCTTCCGGTTGGGAAAACATTGAGCGAGCGTAGGGCTTTTCCCGAAACTGAATGGGTGGGAACTGGAGCCAAGGTCCGCACTCATGGCGGAGTGGACAAAACGGAATTCGTCTACGGTATGCGCTTCGCTCGACTCGTCTTCACCGGCATCATGCTTTCGGGGGCATCGCTCCCCGCACAGGAATTGCCGCGCGCTGGGAGTCAACCAACGGGTGATGCTCGGGAGGGCAGTTCTCCCGTGAATTTTTCCTCGCTCGGTCCGCCGAGGCCTTTTCTCGGCCCTCCGCAGCGTCCGCAGCGAGTCCAACCTCTTCCTCTCCTTCAACCCGTTACCCCGGCGCCGATGGAGCGCGGGTCGGGGGGGCTGAGCGGTGGGGGGAGTGAAATTCGGCAGGCCCAGTCGCTCGAGGATTTGGTTCGCCCATTCACGGGGCTTCAGGGGGAGGACCGTGCCGAAGGACTGGGCGGATTCCTTCCGCAGCCCAGCCCGCAATTGGGGATTGCGGAGAGTGCCCCGGAGCGACCCGCCGGCGAGCTGAAGTGGTATGAACAGGGGTCGACAGGGAGTATTTCGCTCCATGCAGATCGAGTCGCGCTGGGAGATGTCCTGCGGCTGGTCTCGACGCGGAATAACTTGAATCTTGTCCTCGGCCAAGGAGTCAACGGGGAAGTAACTTTATCGCTCCAGAATGCGACGCTCGAAGAGGTCCTTGATGCGGCGACGGGGGTCTGTGGTGCGAGCTGGAATCGGCAGGGGAATTTGCTGTTTGTGACGATGGTCGAGTCGGCGATGCAGGTCAATCCGCGGATTCAGGGGCGAGTTGTGAAGGTCTTTCCGCTGAATTTTGTCTCGGCGATCGACGTGCAAAAGGTCGCCGAGGGTTTGCTGTCCCCGGCCGGCCAAGCGTTCATCGTTGAATCCGATTCTGCCGATCCATCCAAGACTCAGGAAACGCTGGTGGTCGAGGATCTCCCGGAGTCGATCGCGCGGATTGCAGCCTATGTCAGTGAGATCGATCAAGCGCCGCGGCAGGTGCTGATCGAAGCGCACATTCTTCAGGTGCTGCTCGATGAAGGGAACCGGCACGGGGTGAATCTCAATCCATTGCTCCGCGTCGGAACCGGCTCGATCACCTTTGCGACGCTTGGGTTTGCCAATGAAGAAGCGCAATCGGGGATGAAGATCTCGGTCGATGGGACCGACATCCAGAGCATTGTTGAACTCATTCAAACATGCACCGATTCGCGGACTTTGGCCTCCCCGAAAGTGCTGGCAATCAATCGTCAGGAATCGAACATTCAAATCGGAAAACGACTGAGCTATCTGACGACGACCACGACGCAAACGGCGGCGGTCCAGACAGTCCAGTTCTTGGACACCGGGGTGGTCCTTCGCGTGACCCCAATCATCAGTGAAGATAACCAGATCCTGATGCAAATTTCCCCAAAGGTTTCTGGGGGTCAGCTTAACGCCGAAACCGACCTGCCCGAAGAGGAATCGACCGAACTTTCGACAGCAGTGCTGCTCCCTGACGGCGGCGGGGTGATCATTGGGGGATTGATTAAAGAAGAGAATTTCGATTCGGAAAGCCGCGTCCCGGGCTTGAGCCGCATTCCGCTGATTGGCTTCCTCTTTAAACGCGTCGAAAAAATACAGCGGAAATCGGAAATCATCGTCGCCCTGGTGGCGAGAATTCAGTCGCAGCCCGAAGCGATGCGGGTCCACGAACATCTGGAAATGCAGAAAGCGGTGCCGCCCTATGCATCGATCGAACTCTCGCGTCCGATCTACCAGAATGGTGCCCCGGTGCCCCAGTGATTGAGTAGTGCCCCTGCTGCACCTCAATGCGATCCGAAACGGGGTCTGACCCTACCAGCGGTCTGACCCTACCAGCGGGCGATATGGACTGCCGCTGCCTGACCTTGAGGGGAGACATTCATCGAGAGGAACGAAGGGCCGGCGGGGGTCTCCGCAGAGGCCAGCCGAATTGGGCAATCGGGCGCAGGACTGTCGCAGTTGAGCGTTCGGAACAGTCGGTCTTCAGGAAAGCAGAGGATGCTGGAGATGATTTCAACCATTCCTCCCCCCGCGCCGAGATTTCCGAAATAGCTTTTGGCGGCGACGACTGGGGGCGCTTTTTCTGGCGGCCCGAAGAGCTCGGCGATGGCCGCTGCCTCCTGGGCATCTCCGGCGACCGTCCCGAGGCCGTGGGCATGGATGTGTCCGATGGGGCGGTCGGCTGGAGACTTTCGGAGCGCCGCGCGGAGGGCGTTTGCGAGGGCCACGCGGAGGAAGTCATCGGCGGCTTTGGGTCCCGCGGCGCTTGTCCCGGCACCAAGGACCTCCGCCAAGATCTTCGCCCCACGCTGCTGGGCATGGGGAAGCGTTTCGAGGATCATCGCCGCGGCGCCTTCTCCGAGGACCATGCCGTCGCGGTCGGCGGCGAAGGGGCGCGACATCTCGCTGGGATTGGCGCGATGGCTGGCCAGCGATTCCTGCATGCTCGTATGCAACGCACGAAAGGCGAGGACTCGGGAACCGGTTGCTCCGACCACGAGCGCGTCGGCATGCCCTCGCGACAGAGTCGAGTAGGCTTCGGCGACGGCCGCACACGAAGATGCTTCGCGAACCGTGATCGAATTGTTGGGACCGCGAAGATCGTTGTAAATCGCGATGTGACTGGCAGGCATATTGGGAAGGTATTTGAGCAACCAGAGCGGATTGACCTCCGGCAGGCCCAGTTCGGCCCAGCGGCTGAAGTGAAAATTCCGCTCGGCGTCCAAGCACTTTTCGATCCCGATAGAAAATTCCTCCGGGAGCGAGATGATGTAATCGCACCCGTAGGTGATCCCGATACGATCGCGATTGCTCGGGTCGATCCGCAGGGCGGCATCGCTGATCGCTAGCTGCGCCGCGGCGACCCCCATCTCAATTTCGCGGCACATCAATTTTTGTCCCTTGCGAATCGCCCGCTGTGCCTCTTTTTCCAAAGGGCCAAAATCCTCGATCGCGCCAGTGAAATCCCAGGCCTGGGCACCAAACGCGGTCGCGAGCGAATTTTGGGGAAAAGTCGTCAGCGGACCAATCCCGCTCTCCCCGCGGCGGAGGGCGTGCAACAGCCGCTCTGGGGAGTTGCCGAGGGGAGTAATCAGACCTAAACCGGTGACCACAACACGCTGGGAATCAGGGATGCTCATCTGCGCACACGCCAAGGGGCGAAAGAAATCTGCTGCTCAAAAGGGGCCATCTGCTGCTCAAGGGGAGCATTGTACATCCCCATCGACCGGCGACGGGAGCCTAGTACCTGCCACGATTGAAGGATGTATCGGGGCTCGCGACGCGGCTTCCGAGAGGAATGTTCTCCGATGCCCGCCCCTTGAATTCGACAAACAGCAGCGCATCGGCGCGGCCTGCGGTCTGCCCCGTGAACGCTTCGAAGTTCAGCAAGGGGATCGACGCCGCAGGTCGATCGGGACTGGCAATCACCCCGCAGGAGAGAATCAGCACTCGGTCGGCAGGCCAGCGGAAACGTTCGTGCAGCTTCCACGAGACAATCTGCGGAACCTCGATCCGGGCACGGTGCATCTGCCCGTTGGGAAGGGGGAAGTCGAGATCGACAGGGACCAGCTTTTCGACCTGGTCGATATTCGCGCGGATGACGCAGTCGAGAGTTTTTCCATCCGGATGGAGGAGCGGACTGATCTCCAGCTGATACCCCTCGGCGACTTCACCCGTCTCAGGCTGGTAGGGAGGCCACCCCGTGCTGACCGGGCGAACGCTCCGCGCATAGTTCCGACGCCGCGTGCTGACCAAGCTCTCCGCTTGCCCGTTGTACATCCCCAAATCGAGCGACTGGACCTCGCGGGCATCGCTTCGTGCGCGGAGCTGGGCGATCAGGACCGCAGCATTTTCTTTGCTCGCCAGCCAAGCCTGGACTCCGGGGGTCGCGACATTCACGTTTTCCATCAGTGGCAATGCTCGCGCGCGCCAGTTCGGGTTCCCAAGCGTAATCACGCGGAGGCCAATTGCTTGGGGTTCCTTCACCCCTTGGAGGAATTTCTCCACCACAGCCGCGACCACTCCTTGAATCTCCGGCGTGTGATAGACGCTCAGCGAATCCCGATTGGCATGGAGAAAACCAAAGGGCTCTCCAAACCACATGTCGGTGCCAGTGTCGCGAAGAATCCAGTCGAGGATCGCTTGGTGGGGCTGGTCATGCTGAGTCAGCGCGCCGGTGTAGAGTCGCAAATCGTAGGTCTTGAGCACCTGCCCCGCGCCACTGGGAAGGTCTCCCGAGACGCCTGAGAGCCGTGGCGACACGGCGCTCAAGCCACGCGAAGCGGCACCGCTGTTCCCCGAAAGTGAACCGACGCTGGGCGATAATCCCGACCCACTGCTCGCCCCCGGCGGAAGACCACCGCTAGGAACAATGGGCGGATCCACCGCTGCCGATGGGGAGGAAGTGGTCGGTGTTGGGAAGGCTGTCGCGGGCACCGAGGTTGAGGGCACCGAGGTTGAGGGCACCGAAGTTGTGGGGCCTGCTGCACCCCCACTGCCAACGAACCTCAGCGGAGGAAGTGCGGGAGAGTCCGAAGGACTTTCTTGTCCATAAAGAGGGAAAAAGTTCAGCGAGAGGACCAACCCGCTGCAGGCCACTGCTGCTGAGATTTGCCGCCAAGACATTGGTTCCATCCTTCGCTCTTTGACCGACACGACTCTTCGATTCGATCCACAGACTCGCTTATAGCGGCCGGCGTTTGTCGGGAGCAACGCCGTTTTTCCCGAGAATAAATTCCTCTCCTGGTCCCCCATCCGCCCTCTCCCTTCCCGCTCGCTCTTTCTCCAAAAATCCCCACTCCCCGTCCCACGGACACCCCCCCTATACTGAAAGCGGAAATGACCGCACAAAAGAACAGATGCTCTCGATGCACCGTGGCTTGATTCCTCTTCTGTGGTTACCGAGATGTCCCCCGCACCTGTTCCCGAAGATTCTTCGTCGGCTGAGGGGCCCGCACGCGCCTCGCTGCATGATCCCCGGCTTGATCTCTCGCAGCTCGACCGCACCGGGTTGGAACTGGAGCTGATTCGTGTGCGGGCCGCCGCGGAACTGGCGAGGCTCGAGTCGCGGGGAGCAGAGATTGAGCTGCGGCTCCGGGAACTCCTGCACCCAGCGCTCGATCGTAGCGAGGAAACTCCACCGGTTCCCGCACTTGCGGAGTCCCCCCGCGCCTCCCACAGCGATATGCAAGCCTGTTCCTTGGCAGAGAAAAAATCGCTGCGTCCAGCAAACGAAAGCGATTTCGAGGCAGGCCAACGAATCGTCGCGGCTGGGGCAGGGGGCTTCGAAGCAGACGCCGTGCGGTGCTGGGAAGATTATTTGAAGGGACTTCCCTACTCCCCGCCGCGCACGGCTGAAAAAACGCCGCAGTCGGACTCGTCGCCGCTGCAGCTCTCGCAAAACGAACCACCGCCGCCGCTGGATCGAGAGCTTGTACCGCAAGACGCTATGCAGCAGGACCTCATGCAGCAGGACCTCATGCAGGAGGACGCTATGCAGGAGGACGCTATGCAGGAGGACGCTATGCAGGAGGACGCTCTGCAGCAGGACCCTCTGCAGAAGGAGTGCGGAGTGCGCGATGCGCCTGAGGCGGAGGACGATTCCGTACTCTCCTCGGCAGCGACCGATGGCCTGGGGGAGGAAGCGGAGGAGGCCATTTTTGGGGATGGAGAAGCGGTGGGATCGACGGAGGTTTCTCGAGGAAAATCGCGACGGTCGCGACGGAGGTATGCGGCGACGGTCGCGAGTCTCGTCTCGCATGGGATCGCGATCGTCCTGCTCGGTATGCTGACCCTATCCCTTCCGCAGGCGGAGGATGCGATCAGCCTTTCGTCCTCGGCGAGTCTTCCGGAACGCGAGCTCGAGGCGGTCCAGTTCCAGCAAAGTGAGGCTCCCGAAGTCGCTTCGAGTTCCGCCGCGGTTGTGCCGACCGAGGTCTCGACCAGCGACCTGACGGCGGATGCCACGCAGCCGATGGAAGTGGCAAGTCTTTCACCGCTGGCGGAAATCCCGCTGCCCCCAGCGGCTGGCGGTGCGGCGGCGGGCCAAGGAAATCTTTCGCAGACGCTTGCCCGCGACGTGTCGACATCTTTTTTTGGAGTCAGCGGCGGAGGGAATCACTTTGTCTATTTGGTGGATCACTCGGGCAGCATGCTCAGCGTCGAGCGGGATGGCTTCGATGTGGCGCGGGCGGAAGTCCTCCGCGCCGTCGACCAGCTTCGCGAGGACCAGCGGTTTTATGTGATCTTTTTCGCGGAACAGACGCGCGCGATGAGGCTTGAGGATCCGCAGGCCGATGAGCCGCGTTCGGTCTACGCAACGGCCGAGAATAAGGCTGCCCTCCGTCGCTGGGCGATGACCGTCACGCCGCACAAAGGGGCTTGGCCCCGCGAGGCGCTCGAAAAAGCATTTGAGCTCCGCCCCGACTGCATCTTTCTCCTGACCGATGGGGAGATGCCGGAACGGGTGCTGACGTTGATCGAAGAGCGAAACATGGTGCAGACGCTCTTCGAGGGTCCCAAGCCGCGCTCGATCATCCATACGATTGGCTTTTACAGCCCGAGCGGCGAAGCGCGGCTTCGCGAGATCGCGCGGATCAGCGGTGGCACCTACCGCTTTATCGCTCCTCGCGGTATCGCGAAACGATGATGCTGGCATTGTGCCCGCCGAAGCCAAAGCTGTTGCTCATCGCGATCTGGACAGCGCGCGGGCGAGCGACTCGTGGCGTGTAATCGAGGTCGCAGTGGCTGTCGGGATTGTCAAGGTTGATCGTCGGCGGGATCATCCCGCGAAGGATCGTTTGCACGGCGATCACCATTTCGACTCCACCGCTTGCCCCGAGCGAATGCCCCAGCGCGCTTTTCGTGCTGCTGATGGCAACTCGATAAGCGGCGTCGTGAAAGACCGATTTGATGGCGACCGTTTCAGCTTTGTCCCCCAGCGGTGTGCTCGTCCCATGCGCATTGATGTAATCGACGTGATGATACTCGATGCCGGCATCGCGAAGCGCTTCGGTCATCGCCGCCGCCGCACCCGTCCCCTCGGCATCCGGCTGCGTGATGTGCCCAGCATCGCATGTGGCACCATAGCCGAGCACTTCGCCAAGGATCGTCGCCCCACGGGAAAGCGCATGTTCGAGCGATTCAAAGACAAGGATCCCCGCCCCTTCGCTGAGAACAAATCCATCGCGATCGGCATCGAACGGGCGACTGGCTTGCTGCGGGGCATCATTCCGCGACGAAAGCGCTTTCATGTTCTGAAAACTGGCCAGACCCACGCGCGTGATTGCGGCTTCAGAACCTCCGGTCAGGACCACATCACTGGCGCCGTAGCGAATCAGATCGACCGCGCTGCCCATGGCGTTGGTCGCACTCGCACAGGCCGTGGAGACGCTGAAATTAGGTCCGCGAAGACCGTAGTGGATCGAGAGATTCCCCCCCGCCGCATTGATCATCATTTTGGGGACTGTAAAGGGACTGACTCGATCGGGTCCACGCGTCACCATCTTTTCGGTTTGCGCTTCAATCTCGATCAGACCGCCAACCCCCGAACCGACCACAACGCCACATCGCCGACGATCGAGATGGTCAAAGTCAAGTCCCGCTTGCCGCACCGCTTGGTCCGCAGCATGCAGGGCGAATTGCGTAAAGCGATCGAGCCGCTTGGCCTCCTTCGCCTCGACCAGTTCCCCCAAATCAAAATCGGGGATGTCCCCTCCAAAACGAATCTTGAAGGGGTTGGTGTCGAGAATCCGGAGCGGACCAATCCCGCTATGACCCGCGATCAGCTCGCTCCACAAACGCTCCACGTCACAAGCCAAGGAGGTCACCACCCCCATCCCTGTAACGACAACCCGACGACGCTTCATCGATCCGACTCGCTTAGGCGTTCGCCCCTTTTTCGCGCTCGATGTAATCAATCGCTTCCCCGACCTTCTGAATCTTCTCGGCCGCATCGTCAGGGATGCTGATATCGAATTCTTCTTCGAGCTCCATCACCAGTTCGACGGTGTCGAGCGAGTCGGCGCCTAGATCATTGACAAACGATGTTTCCCGCGTGATTTTGTCTTTGTCCACGCCGAGCTGCTCGGCGACAATGTCCATTACACGCTCTTCTACCGATGCCATCGAAGGTTCTCCCAATCGGGTGTTAATTCTTAAGTAAATTGGTGGTTCAAGGAATCTTGAGTAGTCCGCAAAGATAGGGGATACGTGTAAAACGCGTCAATACGCGGTGAAGGCTGAAAAAACGGCGCAGCGGGATCTCCACCCGCCCTCAGCCTGTCATCCCGCCATCGACGACAAGGACCTGTCCGGTGATGTAGGCAGCCGCTGGGCTGGCGAGAAAAAGAACCGCCGCAGCCACATCCTCGGGTTGCCCGACGCGACCGGCGGGAATTCGTTTGGCAACTTCTTCCATGACCACCGGACCGAGCTCTTTGGTCATCTCGCTTTCAATAAACCCCGGCGCCACCGCGTTGACGGTTACCCCCCGGCTGGCGAGTTCGCGCGAGAGCGACCTGGTCAGACCGATCATTCCCGCTTTGGATGCCGAGTAATTGGTCTGGCCAGGATTCCCCATAATCCCCGAAATGCTCGACATGTTGATGATCCGCCCCCCTTTGGCGCGCCGCATGATCCCCGCGGCCGCACGGCAGCAGACAAAACAGCTGGTCAAATTCGTGGCGATCACCTCGTCCCACATCTCGTCGCTCAGCCCGCGGAGCAGCCTATCGCGAGTGATCCCGGCATTGTTTACAAGAATATCCAGCCGTCCGTACTTTTCCGCAGCCCCCTCAATCGCCGCCGCCGCGGCGACGCGATCGGTGATATCGCACGGGACCGCTTCAGCCTTGCCCCCCGCCTGTTCGATGGCCTCAACGGTCGAACGCAATTTGTCTACGCTCCGCGCCAGACACACAACCGTCGCACCATTGCTTCCAAGGGCTTCGGCAACCGCCTTTCCAAGACCCTGCGAGGCTCCGGTCACGACCGCGATTTTGCCCTGCAGATCTGCTGTGATCGATAATTGCATCGGGGTCTTACCACCAAACTTGTAAATGACTTGGAACAGAAAGTGAAACGGGAAAATGGTCGACGAAAAAGTCACTCATCCCCAAAACCATCGGCAGCAATTTTTCTGTCGATTCGCTTGAGCGTCCCGCGGAGGACGCGCCCGGTACCGACTTCGAGAAAACCATCGATCCCATCGGCAATCATCTGCCGCAGCGACGCTTCCCAGCGGACCGGGCTGACGACCTGCCGCGTGAGGAGCTCGCGGACCAGCCCCGCATGCTGGTGCGGCTGGGCATCGACATTCGAGTAGACCGGCAAGCGAGTGTCGCTCATCTGGCACCGCACCAATCCCGCTTCCAATTCCTCCACGGCGCTCTGCATCAGCGACGTGTGGAAGGCCCCCGCCACAGCCAAGGGCACAACCTTCATCGCCCCCATTCGCAGCGCCGCTTCCTCCACTCGCGCGATCGCCGACAAGTGGCCCGAGATCGCAATGTTTCCAGGACAGAGCAAGTTGGCCGGCTGCAAGACTTCCTCCTCGCGACGGACCTCGCGACA
>Ga0169931_10001977_pt1 | contig 33714 bp, 24 predicted proteins | sample Kivu_15m_20L_FD_129675 | JGI IMG/M metagenome (GOLD analysis project Ga0169931, IMG submission 129675) | Freshwater microbial communities from Lake Kivu, Western Province, Rwanda to study Microbial Dark Matter (Phase II) - Kivu_15m_20L... | ecosystem: Environmental > Aquatic > Freshwater > Lake...
AGGGAGGAAGCGGGGGATTCGCGTTGTTGGGTTCGCAAAGAATTCCCGATCCAGCCACACCATCGACGATCACGGTGCGTTGGTCGGCACCTGTGCGCATCGACGCCGTCGCGCTGGTTCCCGCGAGGCGCTACGACGCGCGCGGGCTCGATCCGCAATTCGGCATGCCCGACGCATTCACCGTCGAGTTAATCGATGCAGCGGGAGCCATGATTGCGCGGATCGCCGAGGAACAGGAAACCCGGGCTCATCCGGCGCGTGCGGGCCATCCGTTCGTGTATCGGATCGATGCGCCGGTGAATGCGTCCGGCATGGTGATCCGCGCGCAGAGGTTGTCGGAGTCGAAGGATGTGGACGGTCTGCATGCGCATGCATGGTCGGAGGTGTTTGCCTTTGCCGGCGATCGCAACATCGCGCTTGGCGCGAAGGTTTCAGGATCGGGCGGCACACCGCCGACATCCCCGTGGCAATGGAGGGCGGACTACCTCACCGATGGTCAGACACCGCTTGGACTTCCCGAGCTGCCGTCACCCGATCACCGGAATGTCGGCTGGATGTCCGACAGTCGCAGCAACCCCGACGATGCGGTGTCGTTGCTGATCGATTTCAAAGAGCCGGTCGAGGCGGATCACATCCGGCTCATCCCCGCGGGCAAGCCCACCAGCGATCTGCCGAGTGGTTTCGGATTTCCCGAAAGGATCGTCGTCGAGATGTCCGATGGCGGCGGACTTTGGCGGAATGTCGCTTCCGCCGATCTGCGGAATCCGGGGCACAATCCGGTGGAAATCGCGCTCAAGGAGGGGCGGGGCACCCGCTTGCGTCTCGTCGCGACCGGTCTCTGGAAGGCATTCGAGACGTATCCGGCATTCTTCGCGCTGAGCGAGATCGAGGTGCTCGGCGGCGATCGCAATTTCGCTGCAGGACTGCCGGTGCGTTCGCCTGATGATGCGCCCGGAATCATTGCGCCGGGCGGACGGTATTGGAGTCTCGCTTCCTTGAGTGATGGTCACGGGCCGGATGGGCGGCTCGTGCCGGTGCGCGAATGGATCGGCCTGCTTGACGAGTCGTTGATTCGATCCAAACTGATCCACGACGGTCGGGTTGCGGCTGAAGCGGTGGTTGCCGGATGGCGGCGGATCGTGCTTTCCCTGCTCGTGTTGCTCGGTGCCGCGGGGGCTGTGGCGGTCGTGATCCTGCCGGTGCGCTACCGTGCCCGGGCGCGGCGCGAGGTCGAGTCGGTGCGCGACCGCATCGCGGGTGATCTCCACGACGAGGTGGGCAGCAATCTCGGCAGCATTCAAATGCTCGCCGATCTCGCAGAGGCCCGTTCCGGAACCTCCGATGAAATGAAACGCATCCAGCGAATCGCCGCCGAAACGGTGAGCGCTGTGCGCGACATCGTCTGGCTGCTTCGCCCGGGCGGTCAGCACCGCATTGCGACGATCGAACACCTGCGCGAGACCACATCGATCATGCTCGAATCGCTCGACTGGCGGTTTGATGCGGATGATGCGGCATGTGAGGCGGAATTGACCGAGGAGCGCACCCGGCATCTGTTTCTGTTCTTTCGCGAGGCGTTGCACAACATCCTGCGTCACTCGGGTGCGTCTCGAGTGGAAATCGCCATCCGCTGTGGCGATGACCAACTTGTCCTCTCAATTGCCGACAACGGCTGCGGGATCGAGGCCGAACGCATGGATCGCCCGGCGACGCTCAGCGCCCTGCGCAAGCGGGCCGCCGCGATGCAGGCAGGATTCGAGGTCGACACGGCGCCAGGGCAAGGCGTGCGGCTGGTGCTGGAGATTCCACGCTGACATCGCAAGCTGGAGCATCCCGGCGTTGCGAAGCGCCTCCCCTGTGTCATCCTCCACCCATGGCCAAGCCACCTGCGGCAGACAGCAATCCGATCCGGCTGGTGCTGATCGAAGATCACGCGGATTTCCGCGAGTCGGTTTCAATGGTCCTCGAAAAGCGTGGTGGCTACCAGTGCGTCGGCGCGTTCTCGACGATGGAGGACGCGCTGGAAGCGTTGCGCAGTGGTCTGGTGGCCGAGCTGGTGCTCTCCGATCTCGGCCTTCCCGGTATGAGCGGCATTGATGGCATCCGCGAGATCCGCGGCATTCTGCCGGAAGCCAGGGTGTTGGTGCTCACCGCGTTCACCGACAAGGCAAAGGTGTTCTCCGCGCTTGAAGCCGGTGCCCACGGGTATCTCGTCAAGGCGGGCAGTGCGGTCCGCCTGCTGGAGACCCTTGAAGAAGTGCTTGCCGGCGGCACGCCGCTCGATCCGAAGATCGCGGGGATGATCCTGCAGACCTTCCGCAGGCTCAGCCCGATTCCCGAAGCCGAGACGCTCTCGGCGCGTGAATGCGAGGTCTTGCAACTCTCCGCCAAGGGGCTCGCGCGCAAGGAGATCGCCGATCAACTCGGGCTCAGCGAGCATTCGGTGACCGAATACATCAAGCGGAGTTTCGACAAGCTGCACGTCCGCAGCCTGCCCGCCGCGGTGAGCGAGGCGATCCGCCGCGGTCTGCTCGATCTTTCCTGAGTGGATGGAGGAAATCGATCTGCATCTGCGCTCATCCCGTTCATCCGTGGTTCCTTTTTTGATGAGGCGTGCGTGGAATCGTTGGGTCCGGGGGTAGCTTTCGCGCCAGTGGTTTGTCAATGCGCGATCGGGTTGGTGAACCACTGATTGAGACAGATGGTGACGGATTTCACAGAGTGAGAAGTGTATCGGTTGTGAGCGCAAAGCCATCAGCAGGCCTTCTTGCGGATTCATCGCGTTGAAGAACACGGGCGGGCCGCCCGTGCCCCCTTTGTTTGAAGAGTGGGCGGGTCTCCTTCGCGCCTTGATGCTGACGCGCGGATCGCCCTCTTCCCGGCGGACAGTCATCCTTGCTTGTTGATGACGGACGAAGTTCGAGCAAGATGCCCTATGGCTCGTCGACCGCACTAATGGTCGGCCAGCAGCCGCGGATGCTGCCGTAGTGGATCCTGAGGTCCGGGTTGGCACCAATCCATCCTGGCTCGCCCTTGTCATCGACGAAGGCGACGCCGATGGGCATGTCGGGGCGGGTATCGGCGAGACGGATGATTTCCTCCTCCGCCTTGTCGGAGATGGTGATCCACTCGATTTTCATGGCGATGGGATCAAGCTCGCGGGCGCGGATTTCCTCCGTCTTGAGCGGGTCGATTTTGGCAAAGCGCCTCATCATCTTGAGAAGGAAAAGCGGGCTGTAGCCTTCGTCCTTGCCGCAAGCGGCCCAGACGATGGCCTCAAGCGGATAGATCCGTGCGAGTTCGAGAATGTCGATGTAATCCCGGGTCTCGGTCCGGGAGCAAAGGGCGAGGGCCTTGTTCACGGCCATGTCAAATAGATGGAGTCTCCAGCCGAGAAGCGGATCGGTGACAATGGGGAAGAATCGGAAAGCGGAGTCATGCGCCCAGTCCAAGGCAACTTGTTCATCGCTGCGTTTGACGATGGCTTTCCGGAAAGATTCCGGCTTTGACCAGTCGCCATAGTTGAGTGCTTTAACGACCTCGTAGCCAGCGTCCTCCAATGCGGCGACATCTCGAAGGCTGTGTTGGTCCAGATCCACGATGGCATCATGGAACATGTCGAAGTCGTTTGAAAATCTAGCGGAATCTTCGCAAGCATTGAGAACCAATCCACCAGCGAAGTGGCTTTGCTCGGAACGGTTTTCCACGATGATGGAGAGAACCTCACGCTGGAATTTCGTTAAAGGCATCGTTGGAGTTCTTGAGCGGCGCGCCAAGCTTTCCGGTCACCGTATTCGCGCAGGTGCTCGATGACAATACGCACATCCCCAACGAAGCGAATCCTCGCGTCCGGATGCCGGAACCAAAAACATCTGGCCCCATACTCCCGCACCAGCGCCTCGGCCCTGGCGATCAATGCGGGCGGCGCGGGTGTGAGAGATGGATCTGTCGCATTGATGTCCATTACGGATGAAACCCTGACACATGACGGTCAGCGATGCAAGCATCCCGTTGCCGCCAGACCCTTCATTCGTCTGCATCACGCGCGACCACGCGGCTTCCGTCCTCGACCACATCGGGAGGATGGAGCAGCACGAGGTTGCCCGGCTCCAGGCCGGAGCGGATCGAGGTCAGTCTCCCGTCGGTCGGTCCGGCATCGACGCGGACCAGTCGCGCGCGGCCGTCGGCGAGCACGAAGGCATGCGATTGGTTGCCGCGGCGGAACAACGCTCCCGCAGGTGCGAGCACCACGTTTTCGCCGCGCCAGACCGCAATGCGGGTCTCGACGCGGTAGCGGTCGCCGAGCGCCGTGGCGTCCTCCGGCGGACTCTCCAGATCGCAGAGCACCAGGACGCGCTGTTCTTCGACACCGAGTGCGGATACCTTGGTGAATGCAGCGGGTTCGATCCGGCGGACGCGCGCGGTGAGCACGCCGTCGCCGCCCCACTGGACGACTTCGACCGCATCGCCGGGCCGGATGCCGACCGCGTCTTGCGAGAGAATTTCCGCCTCGATTTCGAGATCCTTTGGATCGCCGATTTCGAGGATCGGCGTGCCTGCGGCGACCGTGGTCTCGCTTTCCTGCATCACCTTGAGCACCACGCCGGAGACCGGTGAAACCAGCTCGATGCGGTTGGCGTCACCGGTCGCGGTCGGCCGCTCGAGATTCATCCTCGCTTGGTCGACCTCGAATGCGGCGACTTGCAGCGCGAATTCCGCCGCGCGCGATTCGGCAGCCTTGATGAGTGCATCGGCCTCGCTGCGGTCGCGGTCTGATTCGGACAGCGTGCCGGCGCGGCCGACCGCGCGCACGCGATCGCGCTCGCGGATGGCCAGATCGAGAGCGGCCTGCGAGGCCTCGAGCACTTGGGCGGCACGCATTCGCGCGGCCTCGCGGAGCGCAAGTGCGGATTCCGCCTGAGCTCGCGACCGCGGATCGAGCAGGGGAGTCGAGGTGGGATCGATTGCGGTGAGGCGCGTGACCCCGGCATCGACCGGATCGCCAGCCTTGAGCGACACGCGCAGCATCGTTCCCGCCGCTGGTGCCGCGACGATGTAGCGGTTGCGGATGCGCGTTTTGCCCTCTTCGCTGACGTGGACGGTGAGCGAACCCCTAGTGATCGCGACCGTTTCCACTTCGATTGCCGCGGGTCGCATCGCCCAGGCGAGCCCTGCGATCAATCCAACGAGCAGCAGCCAGGGAACCAGACGTTTGACCTTGAGACCGGCGCTGCCGTTTTGGCGGGACGCCCAAGGCGGGCTGGCGGATGGGGTGCTGTCCGGATGCGGCTGCGCCATGGATGGCGGATCATGGGACGGATCGGCGGGTGATGCAAGTGGTGCGGAATTTCCGTGCTGGCGTTTCGCGTGGATCCGGACGACAACGACCGCGCCCTGCGGGGCGTCCGGAATCATGAACGTATTCATCGGCGGCGACATGGAGGGCATCACTGGTGTGGTGCATCGCGATCAACTCACCCCGGAAGGCCACGGCTGGCAGGCGGCGCGGCGGCTGTACACCGCCGATATCAACGCGGCGGTCGCCGGTGTGCTCGACGAGCATCCTGATGCAAGGGTCCGGGTGGCCGACGGCCATGGAACGATGCGCAACATCCTGATCGAGGAGTTGCACGAGGCGGCGGAGCTGGTGACCGGTGGTGCGAATTTCCGCAATCGTCCGCTGTGTCAGATGCAGGGGATCGACGACTCGTTCGACCTCGCGCTGCTGGTCGGATTCCACAGCAAATCCGGCTCCGGCGGCCTGCTGCACCACACGTACGTCGGCGTCAACATCCGGAACTTCCTCGTCAACGGCAAGGCGCTCGGCGAAATCGCGATCAACGCGATGGTGCTCGGGTCGTTCGGCGTGCCGGTCGGCCTTGTCACCGGTAGCAGCGATCTGGCCGAAGAAGTGAAGAACGACCTCACGGGCAATGTCGGGTTTGTTGCGACCAAGCAGACGCTCGGCCCGAGTGCTGCGATCTGCCTGCCGCCGATGCGCACGGCCTCATTGATCCGTGACGGGGCACGCACCGCGGTCCGCCGCTTTCACGCCGGCGATCTTGCATTGCCGCCGGTTCCCGCGGGCGGGTTCGTGATGGAGGTGGAGACCTATCGGCGCGAGATGACCGAGCAGGCGTTGCTGGTGCCTGGCATCGAGCGCGTTGGCGAGTGCTCCTTCCGCGCCAGCGGCGCGCGTGCGGCGGATGTCTTCAGCACCATCTGGCACGGTGTGGTGCGAGGGCTTGATCAGGAAAGCGCCTGGCTTTCCTGATCGCGGCATCAGCGCGCCGGATCGACCACTAGCGTTTCGACACGCCGGTCGTTCGCCGGTTTCACATCGCGTGCCGACGAGAGGCTGACGCTTGAATCGACGCGCACGTTGCCGTTGTTCAGCGCGGGCGGGCCGGGGATCGGTACTCGCACGGTGCGCACCGCATTTGGCGGGAGGATGGTGATGTTCGAGGTGGTCGTCCCGCCGCCCATCGAGATATGGACGGCGGTGTTGATCAGGGGTTCCGTGCCGCGGTTCTGGATCAGGATCTCGACTTCGCCGAATGGTGTGGCTGGGGTGGGTGGGATGATCCGCTGCGACGCGACGGCCGCGTCGTGGAGTCCGGGAGTGAGTGAGTCGAGCACGCGGCCGACGTCCGGCATGCCGGAACCGAGCTCCGGGTCTTCTCCAGCCGCGCCACCGTCGTTGAGGTAGGCGTTCAACACTTCCCATGCCTGTGCCGCGGTGAGCCCTTCACTGCGGTACTGCGTCATGATGGCGGCGATCGCGCCAGTGACGACCGGAGCGCTGAACGAGGTGCCGCTGACGTGGGCGAGTTCGTCGCCCGCCCATGCCGCGTTGAGACCGAAGCCGGGAGCGGCGATGTCGACTTGTTGGCCGGTGTTGGAAAACAACAGGTGGTTGCCTGTGGCATCGACCGCGCCCACGCCGATCACGCCGTCATTGGCTGCTGGATAAGACACCTGCTGGATGCCGTTGTTGCCGACCGATGCGATGATCAGCGCGCCTGACTCGATGGCGTAGCGGATCGCATTGCGAACCAGCGCGCTGTCGCCGTGGCTGCCCATCGAAATGTTGATCAATGCCGCACCCGCATTGGCGGCCTCGATGATCCCGCGCGCGAGAAGAAAGCTGTCCGAGTATCCGTCGGCATCGGCGATGCGGATGGAGAGCAGGTTTGCCCCGGGCGCGACACCTGGAGCGAGCGGATCATTTCCGGAGAGAATCGATGCCACAGCGGTGCCGTGGGAGCCGGATCCGTCGTCGCTTCCGCCGAGCAAATCAAGCGTGCGGATGGAATGGGCGAAGGTCGAATGGTCTTGGACACCGGTGTCGAGGATGGCGATGAGCACACCGGCACCCCAATCGGAATTGTTGCCGGTGATGCCGAGCCACTCGCGCAGGCGCGCGCCGAGCGCGACAGCGTCGGCTTGCACGGTGCCTTCGGGCGGTGGCGGCGTCATCACTGGAAAGACGAAGGATTCGATCGCGTCCTCGTCGAGCAAACCGCGCAGCGACATCGGGTCGTCGAACCCGATGCGCAACGCGTGGAGGGCGTCGAGTCGGTCGAGGATGCGCACCAAACCGTCCGCACGAGCCAGAAAACGCTCGAGCGCCGCCGCATCCGCGAAGAGGAGGATGCGTTCTCCCTGAAACGCTCCGGCAGCCAGAGCGTCCGGATCGTTTGTCTCGCCGTCTCGCTCAGACGCGCGGAATTTCACCGGCGGCTCGTCGGGCATGGGGTTCCTCGGCAAGCTGCTGTGCTGGGATGGCCGCCGTTCTCGCACCGGGCTGTCCGGAGCGGCGGTGCCTGCCAGCCAGTAGCCGATCGCGGCAAAGCCGACGAACGCGAGGATCCAGATGAAGGATCGCGGTTTCATGGTTGCATTCAAATCGCGATTGACCGGTCTGTCACGCCGGATCCAGACGATTTCGCACGAATCAGGCACCATCACAGCGCGCCCGACATCGAGTTGCGCCGGATCGTTTCGCCGATCCCGCTTGGCAGCCTGCCAAGCGGCTCGCTACATTGTTTTGATGTCCGACTCGAATCGATATGACGGTCGCATGCCCTACCGCCGCTGTGGCGACTCCGGTTTGCTGCTGCCGGAGATCTCCCTCGGCCTTTGGCACAACTTCGGCAGGGTGGATGATTTTGCCGAATCGCGGCGGATGCTTTGTCGTGCCTTCGACCGCGGCATCGTGCACTTCGATCTCGCCAACAACTACGGTCCTCCTCCCGGATCGGCGGAAGAAACGTTCGGCCGCGTGATGCGGGGCGATTTCGTCTGTCACCGCGACGAATTGGTCATTTCCACCAAAGCGGGCCACCTGATGTGGCAGGGGCCCTATGGCGGCAACGGCTCGCGCAAGCATCTGCTGGCCTCGCTGGACCAATCGCTCAAGCGCATGAAGCTCGACTATGTCGACGTGTTCTATTCCCACTGCCACGATCCCGAGACACGGCTTGAGGAGACGATGTCGGCCTTGGCCACGGCGGTGAACTCCGGCAGGGCTCTTCATGCAGGCCTCTCGAAGTACCCGCTCAAGGTGATGAAAAAAGCGGTGAAGCTGCTCGCCGGCATGGGTGTGCGGTGCCTGATCTACCAGCCGCCGTATTCGATGCTCCAGCGGTCCTGCGAGGCGGATGGCGTCCTCGACTGGCTCGACGACCAGGGCATCGGCTGCATCGTCTTCAGCCCGCTCGCCCAGGGCATGCTGACGCCGAAGTATCTCGACGGCATTCCCGACGGATCACGTGCCGCCCGACCGGATGGATTTCTCCAGCCCGGTCACGTCGAGTCGCGGATCGACAGGATCCGTGCGCTCGCCGCCATCGCTTCGCAACACGGCGTGCCGCTGCAGCACCTCGCGATCCAGTGGGTCTTGCGCCACAAAGCGGTGACCTCCGCGCTGATCGGTGCCCGCACCATGGCGCAGCTCGACGATGCGATTGACGCACTGCAATCGCCTCCGCTGACGGATGAGCTACTCGCCGCGATCGACGCCGTCTCGCCGGCCTGAATCTGGGTGCGGCCCGATCAGGGCAGGTTCCATTCGCTGCGCCGCTTCCGATACTCATCCATTGGAAGCAGTACATAGACCGGTCGGCGTCCCGGATCGATGGCCGCGATGAGTTCGCGCAGATGGCGCTCGTCCATCGTCGTGCATCCCGCGGTGGGCTTGCCTCCGTTCGCGCGCCAGATATGGAAGAAGATCGATGACCCTGCGCCGGGGACGACATTGGGCGGAGCATTGTGCGCGATGAACAACTTGAGAAGATGCGCCGGGTCGTTTTGCTTCATCTGCTGGCGCCGTTCCCAAGGGGTTGCCGGATCGTGCTCCAGCACGAGATGGCGATTGTAGTGGGGCGATGCGGAATCTTCCACCCAGAGGTCCCGCGGGGTGATGCGCCGGAACGGAATCCGCGGATGCCGGACCACTTTTGGATCGCGGCTCCAGACACCTCCGATCGCAAACACACCTGCCGGAGAGCGCCAATCGCCTTCGCGCTTCTCCATTCCGGTGGCCGCATCGGGATGGAGGCCAAGCCCCCATGCCAATCCGTCGCGGCCAAGCCGGGCCTGGCACTGCGCCGCCGCGGGCCGCCAGTCCTTTCCGCGTCGCTCGTACAGGCGCAACGTCGCCCGGCTGCTGTTCCAGTCCTGCGCGAGGCCGAGCACGCATTGAGTTGAGGATGCGGGAATCCCGGCAGCGCCGACCGCAGGGGCGGCGATGAGCAGCAGACAGCCTGATAACGCACGACGGAGCAGTTTCATGGGATGAATCACGCGTGTTGGTAGCGGATGACGTTCAGGATGATGGAATCAGCGTGGCCCTGATGTTGCCAACCAAGATGGAAGCGCGGAATTCCAGCGGCACACGGCGCTTGTCGTCGCTGAGCCATAGCGTGACTTCGCGCTTGAGCTTGCGGTGCGGCTTGAGCGACCCATCGCGCGGATCGATCTTGCGCAGCCCCACCTTCATGCGGATCGCCGGGCGGCCGAGGTGGATCTCGCGCTTCTCGACCCGCACGTCGAGCAGGTAGGGGTTGTCATAGGGCACGATCGCAAGCGAAATCCGGTCGCCATCGGCCAGCGGTCGGCTCCGGACATGCAGCAGCGCTGAGTACAGATCGAACACCGGCGAAAATTCGAACACTTTGGTGCTGCGTTGTTCCTTGTCGGATCCTTTCGGCTGGGTGGTCTCGACGCTTTCCACGCGGTCCGCAAAGTGCCGGGTGGTGAGCGTGACCGTCTCCCGGCGGTCCGTCTGCACATCGCGGAACCATCGCGGACGCAGTGTGGCGCTGTCGATTTCCGACGACGAGTCGCTGCTGTAGGGATGCATCAACGCCGCGGCTCCGCGGCTGCCGGCGTGGCAGCGAACCCGGGTGACGCCGCGCCGTGAATCCGGATCGATTTCAATGCGGAGCGTTCCTGCGTCGACCAACCCGTTCCAGCTCAGGCGCATCGAGAACGCGTCCCGGCCGAGTGGCGGATGTGGCCCGGGATCCGGCGTGGTGAGTCCGCCGACCCAAGACGGACGGCCCCAGGCGAGCGAGGTCAGCACCAGGAAACAGCCGATCCACCATTGCATGACTTCCTGTGGGACGTGGATCCGCCGCCGTCAATTCACGATTGTTGCGATGGTCGTCTGCGCGGTGTTCCGAGTCAAAAATCCACCTGATGTGGATACCGACTGATTTTGCGCGTGACGAAGGATGTGTCGGGTGTAGAACCGCGTCAGCAACTCATGTCCGGTCATTTGACGTATCAGCAGGCGGGGGTGGATACAAAGCGGGCGGCGCGGCTGGTGGGTGGAATCGGCGCGCACGTCGCACGTACCCAGCGCCAGCGACGCCTTCACGGCGCATTCGGTTTGTTCGCCGCTTGCTACGACCTCAGCGCGTACCGCGAGCCGGTGATCATGACCGGCTGCGACGGCGTCGGGACGAAGCTTGAATTGCTGCTTGAGCGCGGCATGCTCGAAACGGCGGGCAAGGATCTGGTGGCGATGAACGTGAACGACATCCTCACCACCGGCGGCGACCCGCTGCTGTTTCTCGACTACATCGGCATCGCCGCCCTCGATGAGGAGCGGATCACGCGACTGATCGCCGGGATGGCCGACCACCTCGAAGCCTGCGGCTGCATCCTTGCCGGTGGCGAAACCGCGGAAATGCCCGGATTGGTGCCCGCGGAAGTGATCGAGCTGTCCGGCTTCTGCATCGGCTGTGCGGAGAAATCCGACCTCATTGATCCGACGACCGTGCGTGCCGGCGATGTGCTCGTCGGATACGCATCGGACAGCATCCACGCCAACGGCTGGTCGCTGGTGCGCAAGGTGCTCGAGCAGCACCCCGGCGAGGTCGACGACGAGGAACTCGGCGCGTGGCTCGCGCCGACCCGGCTTTACCACGATGTGGTGCGTGACTTGCGGGCGGCCGGGGTCAAGCCGCGTGCGATGGCGCACATCACCGGCGGCGGTCTGCCGGAGAACCTCGAGCGATTGTTCCGTGGCGTCGGTGCCGATCTCGAGATTCTGCCATGGCAACTTCCGGGGATCGACAAGCTCTTGCGTCATGTGGATGAACACGACCGTTTCCACACCTTCAACATGGGAATCGGCTGGGTGGTCATCGTGCCCGAGGAGGATGTCGGCCGCGCGCTGTCGGCTGGACCCGGCGGACGTGTGATCGGCCGCATGACGCCGCACGAGGGTGTACGGGTACGCGTGGCGGACGGCCCGACAGGCAATGCTTGAATTCCACCGATGGGCGATCCTCTCAAACACGAATGCGGGATCGCCGCGGTGCGGCTGAGAAAACCGCTCGCCTGGTATCACGACCGCTACGGCAGCTGCCTTTGGGGCTTCAACAAGTTGTTCCTCCTCATGGAGAAGCAGCACAACCGCGGCCAGGACGGCACCGGCATCGGCTGTGTGAAACTCGGCATGCCCAAGGGCTTGCCCTACGTCCACCGCCGCCGCGGCATCGACAAGGATGCGCTCGCCACACTCTTCCGCAAGGAGGTCAAACGCTTCCACAAACTCGCACGCAAAGGGGTGATCGACAAAAAGGACCCCGAGAGTGTCCGGCAGGGCTTCGACTTCGGCGGTGAAATCCTCGTCGGCCACCTGCGCTACGGCACCTCCGGTGAATTCGACGAGGGTGCCTGCCATCCGTTTCTGCGCCGCAGCAATTGGCCGACCCGCACCCTCATGGTCATGGGGAATTTCAACATGACCAATGCCGCGGAACTCAACCAGGTGCTCATCCGCCGCGGTCAGCATCCGGTGGTGGGCACCGACACGCAGACGGTGCTTGAGGAAATCGGCTACCATCTCGACGAAGCACACACCGACCTTTACCGCAGCCTGCGCGACCAAGGCGTGCCGGGCGAGGAAATCCCCGACCGCATTTCGGCCGCGCTCGACGTGACGCGCTTGGTCTCCGAGTCGGCCGCCGCGTGGGACGGTGGTTACGCGATCTGCGGGGTCATCGGCAACGGCGACTTGTTCGTGATGCGCGACCCCAACGGCATCCGTCCCTGCCACATGCTCGTCACCGACGAGGTCGTCGCGTTCGCCTCCGAGCGCGTGCCGCTGATGACCGTCTTCGAGGCATCCGCCGACGAGATCCGCACGGTGGATCCCGGACATGTCGTGACGGTGAAATCCGACGGCAGGCTGGTGAAGGATGCATTTGCGGAGCCGCGGTCGTTCACGCCCTGCTCGTTCGAGAGGATCTACTTTTCACGCGGCAATGATCCGCGAATCTATCAGGAGCGCAAGGCGATGGGTGCGGCGCTGGTGCCGCAGGTGCTGGATGCCACGGGCGAATGCCTCGAGCGCACGGTGTTCTCGTTCGTGCCCAATACCGCGGAAACCGCCTATCACGGGTTGATGGACGGACTGCGCATGCACCGCCGTCGCCAGGTGCGCGAGGGCATCCTCAAGGCAGCGGAAGAGGGACTGCTCACGCCGGAGGTGGTCGACGACCTGATCCTGCGCAACTGGCCGCGCGGTGAGAAGGTCGCGCACAAGGACATCAAGCTCCGCACCTTCATTTCCCAAGAAAAAAGCCGCGACCAGCTCGTGTCCCACGTCTACGACATCACCTACGGCGTGGTCGGGCCGGACGACATGCTGGTGGCGATCGACGACTCGATCGTGCGCGGCACGACGCTGCGCCAGTCGATCCTCAAGATGCTGGCGCGCACACGACCCAAGGGGATCGTCGTGTGCTCTACCGCACCACAGATCCGCTATCCCGACTGCTACGGCATCGACATGTCGGAGCTGGGCAAGTTCATCGCGTTCCAGGCGGCGGTCTCGCTGCACCGCCGCGCCGGCCGCGGGGAGCTGATCGATGCCGTCTACGAGGCATGTCGTTCCGAGCTGGGCAAGCCCGTCGGCAAACGCGGCAATCCCGTGCGCCGGATCTACGACGGATTCACGGAGGAGGAAATCGCCGACGAGATCGGACGGATGGTTTATCCCGAGGACTGCGGATGGCACGGCACGGTGCGGGTGATCTTCCAGACGATCGAGAACCTGCGCCGGGTGATCGAAGGCCCGTGCGGGGATTGGTACTTCACCGGTGATTATCCGACTCCCGGCGGGTACTCGATGGTCAATCACGCGTTTCTCCGCTGGTACGAGGGTGTCGGAGGCCGCAGCTACGATCTGCCGCTGTGATCCCCGGGGCTTTGCTCCTTGCCGGTCCGGCCCCTTGACTTCAACTTTTCTGCACGGTGAAGGAACAGATCGAGGAGCTCGAGCGCTGGGCGGCTGACGTGGTGTTCGGGCGCGCCCGTGGGTTTCGCGCGGCGCTGATGCGCTTTCTGATGCTCGCGCTGTCCGGCTTGTTCCGCATCGCGGTGTGGCTCCGGCTCTGGCTCTACCGCTCCGGCTGGCGGCCCCAGCGCCACCTCGGCGTGCGCGTGGTCTCGGTGGGAAACCTCACCATGGGCGGCACCGGCAAAACCCCGGTGGTCGAGCTGCTCGCCCGCTCGTTGCGCGACCGTGGCCGACAAGTGGCGATCCTCTCGCGCGGATACAAGAGCCGCAGGCTCGAACGCCCGCAACGCTGGCGCGACGCCGCCAACCGCCCGATTCCATCCTGGGAAATGCCCAAAGTCGTTTCCAGCGGCACCGAGCTGTTGCTGGACTCCGTGCATGCCGGGGACGAGCCGTACATGCTTGCGAAGAATCTCGACGGCGTGGCGGTGCTTGCCGGGAAGAACCGCATCACCAGCGGGTTGTTCGCCGTCAAGCATCTGGCGGCGGACACCTTGCTGCTCGACGATGGCATGCAGCATCTCGACCTGGCGCGCAGCAGCGAGATCGTCCTGGTGGATGCGACGTCTCCCTTCGGCAACGGAGCCCTGTTGCCGCGTGGGACACTGCGGGAGCCGCCCGCGCACCTCGCGCGCGCCACGCACATCCTGATCACCCGCTGCGACGGATCACCGAACGAGGATCTCATCCACAGACTGCGACGGTACAACGACACGGCCGCGGTTATCGAGTGCGCCCACAGTCCGGTCCATGTTGAGAACGTCTTCACAGGAGAACGTCGACCCCTCGACTTTCTCCGCGACCAATGGGTCGGCGCGATCAGCGCCATCGCCATGCCGGAGGCCTTCGAGGAGTCGTTGCGCAAGCTCGGGGCGCGTGTCGAAATCACCCGGCGGTTCGCCGATCATCATCGGTTCCAACGCAAGGACATCGAGCAGTTCATGCAGCGCTGCGTCGAGCGCGACATGCAGTTGATTCTCACCACCGAAAAGGATGCGGTGAGATTTCCGCGTCCACGATCGATTGATGTTCCGGTTTTTTTCCTGCGCATCGAAGTGCGGATCCTGCGTGGTCGAGAGGCATGGGACTCGCTGGTGGACGGCCTGTGCCGGGTGGATCCGGCGGAGGGTGGCCCGCTCCGTCACCTGCACGCGCGGGCCGGTTGAGCGGCAGCGGCAGTGCCGGGCGGATCAGCGTTTCGGGGGCTTCTTGGGCGGTGATGCGGCAGCCTTCTTCGACTGACCTGATGGCTTGGATGCCTTGGGAGCATTCGTGAACTCGGGATTCGGTGTGCTGCTCAGCCCGTAGCGGCGGATCATGTTGTAAACCGTACGCAGACTCACCTTGAGGCGTTGTGCGGTCCGCCGACGGTTGCCGCCACAGGACTCAAGTGCCGCTTCAAGACTGGCCTTGGTGATTTCATCGATGCTCGACAGCCCCAGCGGGATCATCCGCGACGAATGCTGGGTGCCGACGGTCCGGGGTTCGAGTTGAGGCAGGTCGTCCGGGCCAACGAGGCCATCACGGGTGTGGGTGACGGCGTGTTCCATGACACTCTGCAATTCGCTGAGGTTTCCCGGCCATGAGTGGTCGATGAGCATTTCAAGCGCCTGTTGGGTCATGGTCGGCCGCCGCAACCTGAGTCTGACGCAGATCCGGGTGATCGCGTCCTCGCACAGCAGGGAAATGTCCTCGATCCGAGAAGAAAGGCCGGGAACGTCGACATGATATACGGTGAGCAAATACCAGAGGTCGCGCCGGAATTGATCGGTGGCGATGAGGGCCGGCAAGTCTGACGCCGAGGACACGATCAAGCGGCAGGCATCGGGGGACGGGCACTGCTGTTGGTCCTGAAGCCAGTTCACCAAGGACTGTTGGGCATGGGGGCCGAGCAGGTCGATGTTTTCCAGATACAGTGTCGTTGCCGGATGCCGACAAAGCAGGCCTCGCACGCCTGCAACGTTTCTGGCCGGTTGAATGGAAGGTGTGCCAAACAACTCGGCTTCGATTTGCGCGGCGGGGATGCTGAGGAGATCCAACACATGCATCGACCGGTCGGAAAACTGGCTTTGATCATGAATGCACTTGGCAAATGCCCGCTTGCCGCTGTTGTGCGGACCGGTGATGACCACCGGTGAACTGGTGCGAGATGCCTGTGTCGCGGCTTTGATCGCGGCGCGCATGGCAGGCGACTTCCATCTGCCGTTGATGAAAGTAGACGACACCTTGACCGGCAAAAATGGTCTTCGTCGTGCAATGGCAGACTTGATTGCTCCCAGTACGACCGAGGGATCGAACGGATTTATAAAATAATCCTCAGCGCCGGCTTTCATCGCCTGGACTGCTGGTTCCGCACGACTGTCAGCGGTGAGGATGAAGCATGGTAGACCCGGAATCATCAGGCGCAGGTTGCGAAGAAGTTCGACGCTGCTCTTGTCCGGGAGCGGGTGACCGATCAGCACCGCACACACTGCTTCACGATTGCGTGCGAGCCGAAGGCACGACTCCGCTGTGGAAAACGCCACGACATGAAGTCCGCCATCCTCCAACAGAGACTGGATCACGCCGAGCGTTGTCCGGTTTTGCTCGATGACCCAGACTGAGTTTTTTTCGTCACGCCCTCTCGAAGCAGATGGCGTTGGCATGGATGGCTCGTTGCTCACCGCTGCGAAACTTAGTGTCTGTCCGCATCTCATCAATCGGACATCATTGGCAAAATGCAAGGATTGCATTCCATGATCGCGTCATGCGTCGGCGGAGAATATCAGAATTATCCCTTGAAATGATGATGTTTTGATAAAGTATCATGCCGAATTGTGGCTTGGCCTTCAGCTTGGTTGGCCGCGGGGGCAAACCAGACAGGCTAAGAAACCGCAGAGGTGTCATCTACTTCCTCTGTGCTGTACTCGACGGCTGCTCGCGCAGATCGTGGCCCAGGACATCCGCAGCAACATGCGCGAGATCGACTCCGAAATCGTCCTGCAAAAAAGCCCGCAAGGCCTCAAAATCACTGGTTCGTCTCGCTTTCGGGTTCAGCTGTGCTCGATCCATCGGCGGATTTCCTCCTCGCCGATGACCGGCACTCCCATCTGATCTGCTTTCTCCCTTTTGGATCCACCGCCTTCGCCTGCGAGCAGGTAGTCGGTTTTCGCGGAGATGCTGCCGCTGACGCGTCCGCCGTTGGCTTCGATCAGGTCCTTCATCGCATCGCGGTCGATGGTCAGCGTGCCGGTGATGACAAATGATTTTCCGGTTAGCGGACCATCGGCGGATTGCGGCCGGTGGTTCGCCGACTTCGGATTCAATCCGAGCGCGTGCATGCGCCGGAGAACTTCTTTGCCCGCGTCCGACGCGAAGAACGTGGTGACGCTCTCGGCGACCGCGGGGCCGACGTCGCCGCTGATCGAGTGCCGCGCCAGCAGCTCGTTTTTTTTCTTTGCGTCGCTCCGCGTGTCGCTCGCGAGTTCCGCGAGCACGGGGGATCCGGCGAGTGAGGTGAGGTCGTCGTGGAGGCGTGCGAGTTCCTTCGAGGCCGATTCGCCGACGTGGCGGATGCCCATGGCGAACAGCCAGCGGTGAAGCGGCAGCTTACGGGCGTCGTCGAGGGCGACGCACACCTTCGCGGCATGTTTTGCGCCGAACCGCCGCGGGCTTTCGTCGGTGCCGAGGTTGAGATCGGCGAGCGCGTCGGCGGAGAGGTCGAACAAATCGAGAGGTGTCGTGCAGAGGTTGCGGCGCACCAACGCGTCGGCGACGGTGCCTCCCACGCCTTCGATATCGAGCGCCTTGCGCGAGCTGAAGTGGCTGATGCGGGTGACCGCCTGGGCCGGGCATTGGAAGTTGGTGCAGCGCCACGCGACGAATCCCTCTTCCTGCGTGATGGGGCCGCCGCAAGACGGGCAGCGTCCGCCGACGTGGTCGACGATGGAAAATGCAGCCGCATGTTTCGCGGGGTGGACCACTTTCACCACGGCGGGGATGATCTCGCCGGCTTTTTCCACCAGCACGGTGGCGCCGATGTGGATGCCCTTGCGGTCGATTTCGTCCTGGTTGTGCAGGGTCGCCCGCGACACGGTGGAGCCGGAAATCAGCACCGGCTTGAGCGCGGCGACCGGCGTGAGCACGCCGGTGCGGCCGACCTGGATGGTGATATCCTCGAGCAGCGTTTCTTTCTGTTCTGGCAGGAATTTGTACGCGGCGGCCCACCGTGGCGCGCGTGAGGTGAATCCCAGCGACTGTCGTTCGCCATAATCGACCACCTTGACGACCGCGCCGTCGGTGCCGTGATCTAACGTGTGGCGATGCTGGTTGATCCGGTCGACCGCCTCGATCAGCTCGTCGAGATCGCGAGCGACGATCACCGGGCCGTTGCGTGGGATCCCGAGTGCGTCGAGCAGATCGTGGAATGCGTGTTCATCAGTGAGCCGTTCGCCATCGTACGCGCCGATCCCGTGGGCGAGGAATGCGAGCGGCCGCTTGGCGACGACCTTCGGATCGAGTTGCTTGAGGGTTCCGGCGGTGGCATTGCGCGGATTGGCAAAGGTCGGCTGTCCTTCCTCGTCGCGTTCCTCGTTCATGGCGGCGAACGCCTCGTTGGGCATGAAGATTTCGCCTCGCACCTCGAGCACACGCGGGATGCCGTCGGCCGGGGTCCCGCCTGCGGACGGGGTTTCACGATCGAGCTTGAGCGGAATGCTGCGGATCGTGCGCACGTTGTGGGTGATGTCGTCGCCGGTGGTGCCGTCGCCGCGGGTGGCCGCGTAGGCCAGTCTGCCGTCACGGTACATGAGCGACACCGCCACGCCGTCGATCTTCGGCTCGACCGTCACGGTGATGTCGCTGCGGCCAAGTCCCTTGCGCAGCCGCTGGTAAAACTCGACCAATTCCTGCTCGGCTCTTCCCGTGGCGCTCGCGCGCGCAACCTCCGGGGTGAGTTCGAACACATCGTCGATGGAGAGCATCGGCACTTCGTGCTGGATCTGGCGAAACCCCTCGATCGGTTCGCCACCGACGCGTAGCGTAGGCGAATCCGGATCGGCGAATTCCGGATGCGCGGCCTCGAGCGTTTCGAGTTCGCGGAACAAGCGGTCGTAGTCCGCATCGGAGATTTCCGGAGCGGCCTTAGTGTAGTAGAGCCGGTTGTGTCGTTCCAGCTCCGCACGCAGGAAGCGGATGCGCGCGTCGGCTCCTGATGAGGCGGGCCGGGGCAGGCTGAACAGGTCGGGCTCCTCCATGCGCCTAGTGTCGGGCCATCCGGCGCGGCATTCAAGACGCATGCGCGCGGCGGGGCCGGTCACCTGCGGATGAGCAAGCTGGAGCCGGTCATCTGCGGCGGTTTGGAAATCCCCAGCATGTCGAGCAGGGTGGGGGCGACATCGGCGAGGATGCCGTCTCGCAACCGCAACTCCGCAGCGTCGGCCGCGACATACACGACGTGGACGAGATTGGTGGTATGGGCGGTGTGCGGTGATCCGTCCGGGTTCTTCATCTGCTCGCAATTCCCATGATCGGCGGTGACGAGCACTTTTCCGCCGAGCCTCAAGGTTTCCTCGACCACCGCCCGCACTCCCGCATCGATTGTTTCGACGGCCCGGACCGCGGCACCGACCACGCCGGTGTGACCGACCATGTCCGGGTTGGCGTAGTTGAGGATGACGAGATCGTACTCCGAGAGTTTCGAGACCACGGTCGCGGTCACTTCCGCTGCGCTCATCTCCGGCTTGAGGTCATAGGTCGGCACATCCTTGGGCGAGGGAATGATGATCCGGTCCTCGCCAGCGTTCGGTGTCTCGACACCGCCGTTGAAGAAATAAGTGACGTGCGGATATTTTTCGGTTTCGGCGATGCGCAGTTGAGAGCGTCCCGCGTCAGCCACCGCCTCACCGAGCGTCATCTCCAGCGATTGGGACGCAAAGACGACCGGGCAATCGTACGTCGCATCGTATTCGGTGAGCGTCACGTAGTGCACGGACGGCACGGCACCGCGCTCGAACCCGTCGAAATCCGGCTTCAAGAACGCGTCGGACAACTCGCGGGCGCGATCCGCCCGGAAGTTGAAGAACAAGACGACGTCTCCATCGCGGATGCCGCGTGATGCGGATTCACCGAACACCATCGCCGGCATGAACTCGTCGGTGTTTCCCCGTTCGTATTGCTGGGCAACCGCCGTGTTCGCCGTGGACGCGCACGACTCACCGATCCCGTGCACGATCGCGTCCCAGGCCAACTTCACGCGGTCCCAGCGCTTGTCGCGATCCATCGCGAAATAGCGGCCGACGACGGTGTCGATGCGGGCACCCGTGTCCCGGATCTCCCGATCGAGGTGCTCAAGATAGCCCGCGCCTCCGGTCGGCGTTGTGTCGCGTCCGTCGGTGATCGCGTGAATCCGGATGTCGGCCACTCCCGCAGCGGCGGCCAACCGGGTGAGCGCGACCAAGTGGTCGAGGTGACTGTGCACGCCGCCGTCGGACACCAGTCCGATCAGATGCAGGCGCGAGCGTCCCGCCTGATCGAAGGCCGACTGGAGCACTGGGTTGCGCGCGAGTTCTCCATCGGCGATGGCTTTACCGATGCGTGTGAGGTCCTGATAGACGATGCGGCCCGCTCCCAGGTTGAGGTGGCCGACTTCGGAATTGCCCATTTGTCCGGGTGGCAGGCCGACGTCCATGCCCGACGCACTCAGGAATGCCTTGGGATATTGCGCGAGCAGTTGGTCATGGAACGGCGTTTTCGCGAGCAGCACCGAGTTGCCGTCGGCCTCGGCCGTCGCCTTGCCGCCGGGGTTCACGCCCCAGCCGTCGCGGATGATGAGCACTACAGGAGATCTCGCCATAACGATCCGCCATACCGCAGGTGATTGCCGCGGGCAAGTCCCGGAATGTTGATTCGACGCGGTGTCACGCTCCGGTATGAATGAGTCAGTCCGCGACCTCGGGCCAGCGGGTGTGGAACCATTCGCCGCGCGGGCGGTCGGTGCGTTCGTAGGTGTGTGCGCCGAAGAAATCGCGTTGGGCCTGCAACAGGTTGGCGGGTAGGACGGCGCTGCGGAAGCTGTCGTAGTAGGCGAGTGAAGCGGCGAAGGCCGGCACCGGAATACCGGCGAGCGCCGCCATCGAGACGACTTCGCGCCAATGCTGCTGGCTGCGGTTGAGCACATCCCTGAAAAACGGGGCGAGCATCAGGTTCTCCAGCGATGGGTTGGAGCGGTAGGCATCGGTGATCGGGTTGAGGAACTTCGCGCGGATGATGCAGCCGCCGCGCCAGATTGCGGCAATGCGCGACAAGTCGAGATTCCATCCCTTCTCGCGACTCATGGTGGCAATCAGGTCGAGCCCTTGAGCGTACGAGACGATCTTCGATGCGTACAGCGCGTCATGCACCATTCCAACCAGCGCGGCTTTGTCTCCGGCCGTGATGGATTCCGCCGGTCGATCGAAGATCCTGCTGGCGGCGACGCGTCGCTCCTTCATCGACGAGAGGATGCGCGCTTCGACGGCTGCATGAATCGTGGAAATCACCACGCCGTTGTCGATCGCGCTTTGCAGCGTCCACTTGCCGGTGCCTTTCTGGCCGGCCGCGTCGAGGATGAGGTCGACCAATGGCAGGCCGGTCTCCGGATCGGTCTGGCGGAAAATCTCCGCGGTGATCAGGATCAGGTAGCTTTCAAGGTCGCCGTCATTCCATGCGGTGAACACCTCGGCGAGTTCGCTGGCACTGAAACCCGCCGACTTGAACAGGTGATAGGCCTCGCAGATCAACTGCATGTCGCCGTACTCGATGCCGTTGTGGATCATCTTGACGTAATGTCCGGATCCGCCCGGGCCGATGTGGGTCACGCACGGCTCACCCTCCGCCCTCGCGGCGATCGCTTCGAAGATCGGCCGCATCACCTCCCAGGTGGAGGCCGGTCCGCCGGGCATGATCGCCGGGCCTTTGCGCGCGCCTTCCTCGCCGCCGGACACACCGGCACCGATGAATCGCAAGCCGAGCCCGCGCAGGCGTTCGTCGCGACGCTCGGTGTCGGTGTAGAGCGAATTGCCACCGTCGATTACGATGTCGTCCTTGTCCAGCAGCGGCACGAGCGAGTCGATCACCGCATCGACGGCCGCTCCGGCCTTGACCATGATCATGATCTTGCGCGGCCTGGCGAGAGAGCCGACGAATTCCTCCAGTGTGGTCGCTCCGAACATCGCCTTGCCGGGATGGGCCGCCACAAATTCCCGGGTGACGGAGCCGGTGCGGTTGAAGACCGCGACGCGGAATCCGCGGGACTCGACATTGAGCACGAGGTTCTGGCCCATCACCGCCAGACCGATCAGACCGAAATCGTGGTTCGTCATGGGAAAATCCCCGCGATCACGGGGACGCTGGTTTTAGCCCATGGTTCGCCTCGGGATCAACCCCGGGTTGCCATCGGCGCGCGGATTGTCCACGCTTTGCCCTGTGAACCTTCCCAACGCGATCACGCTGTCGCGCCTCCTGCTCACGGCGTTGTTCATCGCCGGCACCGCATGGGGCGGCACGACGGGGCACTGGGTGGCGTTGGTCAGTTTCGTCGTCGCCGCCGTGTCGGATTTTCTCGACGGGTGGCTGGCCCGGCGGATGGGACTGGTGACGCCCATGGGCAAACTGCTGGATCCACTGGCGGACAAAGTGCTCGTTTGTTCCGCCTACGTTTACTTGAGCGCGGAAGGGTTGTGTCCGGTGTGGATCACAGTGATGATTCTGGCGCGCGAATTTCTCGTCACCGGTTTGCGTCAGATCGCGATGGAGGCGGGGCAGGTGATCGCGGCCGAAGGGCTCGGCAAATGGAAGACCGGCATGCAGTTGTGCTTCTGCATCACTTGTTTGTGCGGCTACGCGTTTGGTCCGCTTGAGTCGGAAAATTTCTTTGTCAGGTTGATCCGATACCTATCCGACCCGCAGGGCTGGCTCACGCCGTGGTCGATGTGGATCGCGCTCGTTCTCACGGTGCTTTCGGGTCTCGCGTATCTGAAGGCGTCGTGGTCCTTGCTGCGGATGAAGTGAGGAGGATGCGGGGATCGCTCTTGGATTGGCGGATGCCGACCAGCGATCTCTGATTCGCCGGATCTCACCCATCAAGCGCCACCCGGCTTGAGCCAGTAGAGCACAGCCATGCGCACGGCGATGCCGTTCTCGACCTGGTCGTTGATGAGTGAGAATTCGTAATCCATGACGGCATCGCAGAGTTCCACCCCGCGGTTCACCGGGCCCGGGTGCATGATGTAGATGCCTTGGTCGTGCAGGATGCGCAGGCGTTCCTCGGTGACGCCGTAGAGCCGGTGGTACTCGCGCAGGCTCGGGAAGTACTGCGCCTCCTGGCGTTCCATTTGCACGCGGAGCAGGTAAATCACCTCCGGCCGCCAGCTCATCGCCTCGTCATACGAGGTGAACCGGCGGACACCGTCGGGCAGGCGAGCGGGCACGAGCGATCCGGGTCCGAGGTAGGCCACCTCGACGCCGAGCTTGCGCAGCGCGAGGCTAGTGGACCGGGCGACGCGAGAATGGAGGATGTCACCCACGATCAGAACGCGCCGACCGTCGGTTTGCGGAAACTTCTCGCGGAGCGTGAATGCGTCGAGCAATCCTTGTGTCGGATGGGCGTGGGCACCGTCGCCGGCGTTGACGACCGATGCGCGGGTGAGGCGGGCGATCGTGCCGGGCATCCCCGACGCCATGTGGCGCACGATCACATAGTCGGTGCGCATGGCTTGCAGCGTTTCAATCGTTTCCCTCACCGATTCGCCCTTGGCGATCGACGAGTGGCCGACATCGAAGTTGGTGACATCCGCGGAGAGCCGTTTCGCGGCGACTTCGAACGACGAGTGGGTCCGGGTGCTTGGCTCGTAGAAGAGCATGAGCACCGACTTGCCCTTGAGCGCGGGCACTTTTTTCACCGACCGGGTGAAGAGTTCCTTGAATGGGGCGGATTGGTCGAGCAGGTGTTCGATCTCGCTTCGGTCGAGGGCTTCGATGTCGAGCAGGTCTTTACGGGGCATGGAGAAGTTGGGGAACGTGTTGCAGGGTGGCGAATGCGGAAAGAAGCAGGCAGAGGATCGCGATGAATGCGGCGTGATGTCTCGACAATGGGCGGAGGATCAGGATGCAGGCGGCGACGACCAATGACGCGGCCGCACAGCCGACGGTGGCGCGAAGCGGCCAATCATTCTGGAACAAACGACCGGCGCAGCCGACGGCCAACAAGTAGCCGGTCGCGATGAGCGCCGGGTGGGCATGGATGAAACCGGGATGGGTCGCCGTGCCGCCGATCGATGCAAGCGCGTCGCGACGCCGGATTTCCTCCAACTCCTCGTGACTGTGGCGTCGTGCCGGGATCGGCGATGCTGGGTCGGTGATCGGCGCGCGCGTGGCAACCGGGCGTGGCGTGTTGGGTTTGGGTGGTAATTGCAGGCGGATCGCTGGTTCTTTGTCTTCGACTTCGGGTTCCGGGAGTCTGGCGTCGGCGATGATCGTCGCATCTGCCGTCGCAGCACTGGTGATCCGGACCGCGGCCTCCGCGGCCGGTGGCGGATCGATCCTCTGGCGAGGCGGAGCGGCTGGCGCGCGGGTCACGGGTGAAGGCGCATGGTCCGGAGCGGGGTGCTCCGTTTCATCGATCACCGGTGGAATGCCCAGCGACTCGCGGAGGAGGGAGATTTCCTCCGGCGACTTGCGGCGCTGGGGCAGCGGGCTCATGCGGGTTCCTTGGAATCGATCCGGACTTCGTCACGTCCGTCGCAGCGCTCGAGCGAGACGTGGACGTGGTCGAGTCGGCGGGTCGGCAGGGTGATGCCGACGTAATCCGGCTGCACTGGCATTTCGCGGTGACCGCGGTCGATGAGCACCGCGAGTTCGACCTTGGCGGGCCGACCATAGTCGGAAATGGCGTCGAGCGCGGCACGGATGGTGCGGCCGGTGAACAAGACATCGTCGACGAGGATGATGTGCGCGCCATCGACCGGGAAGGGGATGTCGGTTTCCTGAATCGCCGGGTTTTCGCGCAAGTGTTCGAAATCGTCGCGGTAGAGCGAGATGTCGAGCACGCCGAACGAGAGATCGCGATCACCGTCGGCGGCCAGCAGATTGAGCACGCGCTCGGCGACCTCGTCACCCCGGCTGCGGATGCCCACCAAGGCAAGCGGTTTGCCCCCCGTGCGCTCGCGGATCCCGTCCGCCAGCGTTTGCACACCTCGTGCGATGTCATCGGCATCCAGCATCCTGTCGCTCATGGGTTTACGGAGTCGAAGTGGAGGATGCCGATGTCGCGGCGGCGTTGCAAGCCGTCGAATCGGATCCGGTCCGCCGCAGCATGGGCCGCCGCGACCGCGGAATCACGCGTCGAGCCGGTGGCCACCACCGCGAGGACGCGTCCGCCGCAGGTTTCCCAGCGGCCGTCCGGGCCGCGGCGGGTGCCCGAATGAATCACGACGACTCCCGTCAGCCCGTCCAGTCCGCTGATCGGATCGCCGTTCCGCGACGTCGCCGGATAGCCGGCCGAGGCGAGTACCACGCAGACGCTCCAGCCGTCGGCAAACGATATGCGGTCGGCATTGAAGCGGCCCATCGCCCCGTCCAGACAGAATGACGCGAGGTCCCCGCGCAGCAGCGGCATCACCGCCTGGCATTCGGGATCGCCGAAGCGGCAGTTGTACTCGATCACCTTCGGGCCGTCCGGCGTGAGCATTAGGCCGAAGTAAAGAAACCCGCGATACGGCAAGCCGTCGGAAACCAAGCCGTTGACGGTGGGGCGAACGATCTCCCGTTCGATGCGCGAGAGTGTTTCCGCATCGACGAGATCCCTCGATGCGACCGCGCCCATGCCGCCGGTGTTCGATCCGCGATCACCATCCAGCGCGCGCTTGTAATCGCGGGCCGGCACCAGAGGAAGCGCCCGTCCATCGACGACCGCGGCAATCAGCGAAAGCTCGGGGCCCTCGAGAAATTCCTCGACCAACACCCGGCCGTCTCCGAAGCGTCGTTTCTCGAACACTTCTTCGAGAAACTCCTTGGCTTCCGATGCGTTCTGGCAAACCGCCACGCCTTTGCCGGCGGCGAGTCCGTCGAATTTCAAGACAGTCGGGTAATGCCCGCCGATCGCCGCCATTCCTTCCTCGACTGAGGAAACCAGTGTTGAACTGCCGGTGGGGATGCCGTGCCGGAGCATGAACTCCTTGGCGAATTGCTTGCTGGCTTCGAGCCGCGCGGTTTCCTTTGGCGGACCCCAGCACGGAATGCCCGACGATTGGCAGAGGTTGGTGAGACCGATGCCCTCGACCAGACAGCTTTCCTCGCCGGCCACGCAGAGGTCAATCGAATGCCGTGTCATCCAATCGACGAGCGTCGGCAGGTCCGTGGCATCGACGCGGGTGGCGATCTCCGCGATCGCATCGCTGCCGGGGTGGCAGAACAACTCCGGTTTGGAAGGCGAATCGGCAAACGCCCTGAGCAGCGCGTGTTCCCTGCCGCCCTTGCCCACCACGAGGATCTTCATCTGCGGAGGTTTTCGATGAATTGGATGCGCGACTCAATTCCTTATTTTGGTGATTTGCCTGTATGTTCCGGGCCGGATATGACGGTTGATTTGAACATTGTCGGCTGATGATTCCCCGGTTATCCTGTTCCCATCAGTCGATTCAGATCCATTGCGCTGGTCGCGGTTTCTTCCGCGCTGATCCCTGCGGCGGTTGCCAATGTCGCGCCGCGGCCCAACATCATTTTCATTCTCGCCGATGATCTCGGCTATGGTGATCTCGGAGTGAACTGGCAGAATGCGCGAACTAACGGCAGGAAGTTCGCGACGCCTCAGCTCGACCGCATGGCGGCCGATGGACTACGCTTCACGCGTCATTACTGCGCCGCACCGGTCTGCGCACCGGCGCGTGCCTCGCTGCTGCTCGGCGTGCACCAAGGTCATGCCAACGTTCGCGACAGCCAGTTCGATAAAGAACTCGAGAACAATCACACGCTCGGCACCGTGATGCAGCAGGCTGGTTACGCCACTGCGGTGATCGGCAAGTGGGGCCTCGCCGGAAGCGGCAGTCTTCCCGGTCACCCGCTCAACCGGGGGTTCGATTTCTACTTCGGTCACATCAATCATGGCGAGGCTCACCGTCACTATCCGACCGAGGGCGGTGTTTCGCTACTGGATGGATCGACCAATGTCGGGACAAAGTTGCACAAGTGTTATTCCACCGACCTGTGGACGGCCCGGGCCAAGCACTGGATCACCAACCAGCGGGCTTCGGATGCCTCACGCCCGTTCTTCCTCTATCTCGCCTACACCACACCGCACGCCCAGTTGCAAGTGCCCACGCAGGCCTATCCGTCCGGCGGCGGCTTGAATGGTGGCGTGCAATGGCTGGGAATCGACAACGATGCGGCGACTCCGACGATCAACACCGCGACCGGCACGATCGATTCCTGGATTCATCCCGATTATGCGTACGCCGTCGATTCCGGTGGCACGGCGTGGCCGAATCATGCCAAGCGCTACGCCACCAAGGTCAGGCGTCTCGATGATGCCGTTGGCGATCTGATCCAACTGCTCGAAGATCTGGGGATCGACGACCAGACGTTGATTGTCTTGTCCTCCGACAATGGTCCGCACAATGCATCGGGGTCCGGCGGATCGATTTCAAACGACCCGCGGTTTTTCGCCTCATGGGGTCCGCTCGATGGCATGAAGCGCGACATTTGGGAAGGCGGGGTGCGGATGCCCACACTGGCGCGCTGGCCTGCCGGAATTCCCGCCGGGATTGTCGCGAACGAGCCGTCGCAGGCACATGACTGGTTGCCGACCTTTTGCGAACTCGCGGGGTTGCCGGCACCCGCGCGCTCCGATGGTGTCTCGCTGGTGCCCACGCTCACCGGCGTCGGGACGCAGCGCGAAAGTCTGGTCTACACCGAGTTTTACGAGGGTGGTTCCACTCAGACCTACACGGATTTCGAAAGCTGGCGACGCGGGTTGTTGCGCAGGGAAATGCAGTTTGCGTACATCGGCCGCTACAAGGGAGTGCGTGCCAACATCCAGAACGCCACGTCTTCCTTCCGCATTTACGACACGCTCAACGACCCGAAGGAGGCTGTCGATCTGGCGGGGGTCGGGATTGCCGGGATTCCCGCCCAGGGTGATTTTGAACGGCTTGTGTTGCAGTCGCGAAGGGCGGGGGGTGGAGTCAGCCGCCCGTATGATTCCGTCGTTGTTCCGTCATCCGCACCGACGGACGGCGCTCAAGGACTTGCATGTGATGCATTCGCGGGGGAGTACCCCTGGGTGCCGGATTTCAACGCGCAAGTGCCGGTGGCAACTTCGTTTGTTTCTCATCCGGTACTTTCAGCGGGCGCTTCCGGTCTGCGCTACAGCGGATGGCTCGATGTGCCGGCGAGCGGCAACTGGTCGTTTTCGTTGAACACGGACGGAGCCGCAGTCATCCGCCTGAACCGGGCATTGCTGATCGATGCCGACCGCGGATATCTTTCCGGCACGATCCGATCTTCGGGCACGATTCCCCTGCAAGCAGGCAGGCACTGGATCGAGATTCACTGCATCCGGCGGGCAGGTGGCGGCACGGCATTCGACTTCCGTTGGTCAGGTCCGCAGTTGGCCGAGCAAGCCGTGCCGGCATCGGCTTACTTCCTCGACTCGGGTGAGGGCCAGATCGAGCTGACGGCCCGAGATGACTCGGTACAGGCCGTGGGATCGGTGTCCGCACAGGGTGAAGCGGTTCGGGTTCCAGTGCTTGCCAACGACTCTGGCAGCGGTCTGGAAATCCAATCGGTCGGCGACGCGGCGGGAGGCGCGGTGGAGATTTCGGGAGTTGAATTGGTCTACTCTCCGCGCCGCGGGTTCTTCGGGGTGGACCAGTTTTTCTACACAATCACCGATGGAGAGGCGCAGGCGACTGCAGTGGTGACGGTCATGGTGATCGCACGCGACGAAGACCGATGGTATCCGATGGATGAAGACTCCGGATTCATTGTGACCGATGCGGGAGGAGGTCGGCAGGCTTCGTTGATTGGATTCCAGCAGGATCCGTGGATCGTTGGTCGCCATGGCTCCGCGATCGGGTTTGATGGGGTGGATGACGCCATCCTGGTATCGGGTGATGACGGAATCAGCGGGACGCAACCGCGGACGCTTGCCGCGTGGATCCGCACCACTGCGACAGGTGATATGCCGGTGATTGCCTGGGGGCCGACCACCAGCGGAATGAAGTGGAATTTCATGGTTCAGACGGGGGTGCCGCGCATCGAAGTTTCCGGCGGCTACAAGCAGCTGACAAAGATCGTGAATGACGGGCAGTGGCATCACATCGCCTGTGTCTGGGAAAACGATGGAACTCCTGATGTGACAGATACCCGTTTTTACATCGACGGAGTGCTGGAGACCTCGGTGGCCGATATGAAGAGCACTCCTATCAACACCGGTGGCGGTGTGGAGTTGAGGATCGGCAGCGACATTCAAGGCAGGTTTTTCGCCGGAGCGATCGACGATGTCCGAATTGTTTCGCGCGCGCTGTCGGCATCTGAAATCGCATCGCTGTACGGAATGAGCTCTGCCGAAGTGGATACCGAGGCTTGGAGCTACCGCAATCTGGGCATGCGTTCGCTAGCACCGGCGGACTGGCTCGCCGACCTCGATGGTGATGGTCATTCGGTCCGCCTCGAGTACGCATTGGGAGGATCGCCGCATGTGGCGGATCCGCGGCTTCTTCCTGAATTGGAGCGCATCAACGGCGGTTGGAATTTTTTGTACAACCGGCGCGTGGTGTCGGGGGCATCCGCTTATGCGGTCGAGTGGTCGCCCGATCTCAAGGCGCCATGGATCGTCCTCTCCGGAGATGTTGTCTTGCCGCATGCGACACTGCCTGGATTCGAGCGGGTGCGGATGGGCGTGCCTGGTCAGTCGGGAGATTCAGGGTTTCTTCGTTTGCGGGTTCGCTGAATCCGCGGGTCCGAGCAGGCTTGTGCGCCCTGTGCTCGTTTCCACGGTTTGAACTGGTCAGGCTCCTGACGCGGGTTCATCAATCTCGCGGCTTCAGCTTTCGCTATTTCCGATGAGCATCCCTTCGTTGTCGATCACCGGTCTGGGAGCGCTTTCCGTGCTGGGCGCAGATCCGGGTGATCATGCGGATGGGATCCTCGCAGGTTCACGGCGGTTTCGTCCGCTGGGTGAGCTGCTTGGGTGCGACAGTCCGCATGCCGGGGTGCCAGCGGGCTGGATTGCCGATCGGGATTTGCTGATCCACCGCAAGTGGAGTCCCGTGACGATGGCGGCCTTGCATGTCGCGCGCAGTGCGGTGGCGGAGGCCGGCTGGTCGTCCGACGAGCTACGCGACGCGGCGCTCGTGGTGGGCACCAGCCGGGGAAATGCCGCGGGCTGGTTGTCGCCGTGGCCGGGTCGCCGACCCTTCAGGCAGATGCGTGCCAGCAACACGATTCACAGCGAGCCAGCATCGGCGATCAGCATCGAACTCGGCATCACCGGTCCCAACCATGTTCTGGCCAGCGGCTGTGCGGCAGGGCTGGATGCGGTCGGTCTCGCGATGATGTTGGTGCGCGCCGGTGCGGCAGCCAGGGCTCTCGCCGTCGCGGTGGATCTGCCGTTGGTGCCAACACTGCTCGACAGTTACGCCGATTCCGGGATGCTTTCGAAATCGGCGGTGGCCGATCCATATCATCCCTCGACGGATGGATTCATTCCCGCGGAAGGTGCCGCCGCGATCGCGATCGAATCCCATGCACAAGGATATGTGCGGCTGGTTCATTACGGATGCAATGCGGACGCCTGTGATCCGCTCGGCATTCCGGCGGATGGAGGACTCACGCCGACATTGTTCAAGATGCTTGCGGATGCCGACATGTGGCCTGCCGCTGTTTCTCCGCATGCCACGGGCACCGCAGTGCAGCGGGTGGCCGATCCAGCCGCGCTGGGGCGGGTCTTTTCGGGAAAGAAGCCGACCCTGCATCTTCTCAAACCGTTCACGGGTCACACGATTGGCGCGAGTGGCCTGCTCGAGAGCGTGATCCTCGCCGCGTTCCTGCGCGATCGCCGCCTTCCGCCGAATCCTCCTGGGCTCACCGCGCCGCCGGGATTCATCCTGCCGGATCAATCGCTTGCGGCGTCCGGGCCAGTCGCGAAGCTGTCGCATGCGATGGGTGGCCACAACGCGCTGCTCGTCCTCTCATCACCATGAACCGCCGACGCTCCATCGAAGTCTCCATCGACGATCAAGAACTGCGGGTGCTTGAAGCATCGGAAATCATCGCGCGATTTCCGGTTTCCACCTCCGCGAAAGGAACTGGATTCAAGGAAGGCAGCCTGCGCACACCCGTCGGCCGCTTCCGCATCTCCCGGTCGATCGGTGAGGGCGAGCCGTGGGGCACGATCTTCAAGGGCAGGGTGCCGGTCGGGCTGTGGCAGCCGGGCGACGGGAGCGCGGGCGATCTCGTCCTCACCCGCATTCTCACCCTCGATGGCTTGGACAAGCGCAATGCGAACACGCTTTCACGTTTCATCTACATCCACGGCACCAACGACGAACAGCACATCGGCCAACCCGCCAGCCATGGTTGCATACGCTTGCGCAATGATGACATGATCCGTTTGTTTGAACTGATGACGGAAGGCGATGAGGTGCACATTCTGCCCGCCGGCAAACATCATTGCCGGGTGCTCCGAAGGTTAAATCGCGGGATTTCCAACGAATCAGCACAATTCGTGCTTGATTCATCATTTTCGGAGATATCAAATTCCTCCTCCATGAGTGCAAAAAGCAAATCATCGTCCCGCAAGCGTGTGAGATACACCGACGCGCAAAAGAAGGAAATCCTCGATTTCATCAACCAATACAATGCGACGAACGGTCGTGGCGGTCAGTCCGCTGCGGCAAAGAAGTTCGGTGTCACGCCCATCACGCTTTCGGCTTGGACCAAGGCTGCTGGTGGCGGCAAGGCACGGGCCAAGGCCAAAAAGCCCGGCGGGAAAGCGTCGAAGAAGTCGGCGAAAAAAGCGGCAGGCAAGCCCAAGGCGGCGAAAGCCCCCGGCAAAGCGGCCAAATCGGCGAAAAGCGGTGCCAAGGGCGGACGCGGTTCGCGCTACAGCGCAGACTTCAAACGCGAGGTGGTGGATTTCGTGAACAGCCACAACGCGGCGAACGGTCGTGGCGGACAGAGCGCGGCCTCGCGCAAGTTTAAGATCTCGATCCTGACGGTGTCCTCGTGGCTCAAGAAAGGTGGAGCGAAGGTCAAGCCGGGCCGCAAGGTTGCATCGGCAAAAGCCGCCACCGGCAAAGGCAACGCAGGTCTCGCTGCCAAGGTGAAGTCGCTGATCCAGCTCGGAGCCGAGGTTCGCAGGGCGGAAGCCAATGTGGAGCAACTTCGCGCGAAGTATGATGCGCTTTCCGCATCGATCCGCTCATCGATCTGATCTCCATTCGAGGAAATTCCCGTTTTTCCAGCGCCGCTCCTCCGGGAGCGGCGTTTTTTTTCTTTCCACGGGAGGATGATCCCCGGTTTGTGCGGTGCCATGATAGTCGGCCCGTCCGATCCCGGTCATTCACACTGGTGACGCATCACCATGACACATGCGTGCGCATGTCCATCCAGTGCATGCTCTCACCTTCGAAGGCGAAGCGTCCGTGGAACGTCGTGTCGGCAAGCAGCAACGGCAACCAGTGGCGGTCGTCCTCCCACATCCGGTGGTAGGGGATGGCATTGACAGACATCCACAGCGGCACCGCTTCCTCGGTTTCGGTCGGCTCGCCCTCGTGGTCTTCCGCGCGAAAGACGTGACAGAGGATGTGCGGGCAATCGGTCATGGAAAACCAAAGCTCGCCAATTTTGCGGATGTCCGTCGGCGTGATGCAGAGTTCCTCCTGGACTTCGCGCACGGCGGATTCCAGCGGCGTTTCACCGGGATCGATCTTGCCGCCAGGTCCGTTGATCTTACCTGCTCCGAGGCCGCGCTTTTTCTCAATGAGCAGGATGCGACCGTCCTTCACCACGAAGACGAGCGTCGCGTGGATTTCCGCGCGCCATTGATCCCAGTCGACCTGTGTGGCGGGCGCATTCATGCTTCATGGTCCGCGGCTTCCGCGTAGGCCTCGACGCTGTCGCAGGTGCAGACGAGGTTGCGATCACCGTGCACGTTGTCGATGCGCCCGACGGATGGCCAGAACTTGTGGTTTCTCAGGTAGGGCAGCGGGTACGCCGCGCGGGTGCGGCTGTACGGCCGGTCCCATGTGTCGGCGGTGACCACTGAGGCGGTGTGCGGCGCGTGTTTGAGGGGGTTGTGGTCGCGGTCCGACCTGCCCTCGATGATGTCGGTGATTTCGCCGTGGATGGAGATCATCGCGTCGCAGAACCGGTCGAGCTCGGCCTTGGATTCCGATTCGGTCGGCTCGATCATCAACGTCCCTGCGACCGGCCAGCTCATGGTTGGCGCGTGGAACCCGTAATCCATCAAGCGTTTGGCGAGGTCTTCGACGGTCACGCCGCTGAGGTCGGAGAGCGGGCGCACGTCGATGATGCATTCGTGGGCGACGAGTCCGTCGTTGCCCGAGTAGAGGACCGGGAAATACGGGGCGAGCCGCTTCGCCATGTAGTTGGCGTTGAGGATCGCCACTTCGGTGGCCTGCTTGAGTCCGTCGCCTCCCATCATCGCGATGTACATCCAGGAGATCGTGTTGATCGAGGCGCTGCCCCACGGCGCGGAGCACACGGTTCCGTCGGTGCTTTCCAGTTCGCGGTGTCCGGGCAGGAAGGGGACCAGCTGGCTGGCCACGCCGATCGGGCCGACGCCGGGTCCACCGCCGCCGTGCGGAATGCAGAACGTCTTGTGCAGGTTGAGGTGGCTCACATCGGCACCGAACAGG
>Ga0169931_10001978_pt1 | contig 33705 bp, 40 predicted proteins | sample Kivu_15m_20L_FD_129675 | JGI IMG/M metagenome (GOLD analysis project Ga0169931, IMG submission 129675) | Freshwater microbial communities from Lake Kivu, Western Province, Rwanda to study Microbial Dark Matter (Phase II) - Kivu_15m_20L... | ecosystem: Environmental > Aquatic > Freshwater > Lake...
TGCCATTAATTTTTGAGATAACCAAATCGTCTCATCCTCTATAAAAACATTCAGTTTTACTGCTCCATTGGAATCTGTATATAATATAAAGTTGTTTTGCTCAGGCATATTTTGATTTATTATGTATTTTTATTATAGCATATTTTGGGAGGAATGTGGACAGTTTTATTGTACTCCCTTTGCCTGCCTACGGGAGGGAGGGTGGATAGTTATGTATTAGTAGTTAGAAATTTATCCCTCCACTACGAAAACTCCTCAGCAACCACTTCGTGATACCTCCACCCTGTACTTTAATTATTAATTAAAAAAATCTAAATAAAATCTTTTTCTTTATCGGCAAAAGACTTTTGATTAATACCATAAATGCCTATATTAAAAATGTTATTATCATCATAAAGTGTAATTATTCCCACTCTATTAAATATAAAGGTTGGAAAATCGTTATTATCTATTGTCGCTATATAGAGTGAATCTCTAGTGCTATTATATTTAAGCATTTGTGCTGCTATCAAACAATCTCCAAAAGATATTTGTTTTAGATATCTGGGGTTTTTTCTACAGTATATATTAGATATAAGCCTAGCTTTTTCAAATATATTCTTATCTACAGGTAATTCCATCCTGTTGGATCCCAACAAATAATCTAGCCATTTTTCTTTTGTCTGTATATCTGTTTTAGTACTACAACCTCTCAAAAACTCAAACTTAATACTTTGATCTATTACTGATTTTACATTTAGTCTTTCAATTTTTTTAGTAAAATCTAAAAAGACATCTGTGTTTTTTGCTATACTAATTAACAAATTTGTATCTAATATTAGATGCTTATTTTTTATTTGATCCATAAGATAATTCCATTTGATTTTGCTCTTTTTCTTCTTTTTCTATAATTTTTCTAACATCTTCTGTAAGTGCTCTGAGAGCATCGTCAAAATGATAAGCTGGCCTATAGCCTTTTTTAGAATTTTGATTTACTTGTTTTGATGATTTATTCATACAATTATATTTAATTTAATTTTAGTATATCATCTCCTCCTCAATTATACAATATCACAAGCGACTGAGAGGTTGAGTACATCCGCCTCGGGCGTGACACCCCTACGAGAAGAAATGTCGGTGGGGTCCCGACTCTACGAAAAATGGAGGGATAAACCCTCCGCTACGAAAACTCCACACTCACCCTTACCGGTACTCCCATCCTTGAAAATAAGCTAATTTTATGCTATAATTATATTTAATAAAATAATTATAAAGTTATGGCTGGGCATAATAAATTCTCTAAAATTAAACATAAAAAAGCAGCTACAGATAAACTCAAGGCTCAGAATTTTTCTAAGGTAGTCAAAATGATTCAGATTGCAGCTCGTAAAGGTTCTACCGATCCAGCTATGAATCCTGAGTTGAGATTAGCTCTCGAGAAGGCTAAAGAGGTCAATATGCCTAAAGATAATATTAACCGTATTTTGGAAAAAGCTGCTAATACCAGCGGGCAGGGAATCATGTATGAAGGCTTTGGACCCGAGGGAGTGGGGCTTTTGATCAAGACTTATACTGATAATCCTAATCGGACTGTAGCTGATTTGAGGCATCTTCTATCCAAAAATGGAGGAAGTTTAGGGGCAAGTGGTTCGGTAATTTGGATGTTTGAAGAGATCATCCGAGGACAAGAATATAAAGTCAATATTCCGACTGAGGTCACTGAAGAGGTAAAAGAAGAATTAGATAATTTGGTAGAAATTCTAGAGGAGCTAGACGACGTTGAAGAAATTTGGACTAATGCTAATACCTAATATATGGAGCAAAACTCTCCATATAGAATTTTGGGCATTGACCCAGGGACGGCTACCACTGGTTTTGGGATTATTGATACCACGATTTCTAAAGTCTCAAAAGTAGTAGATTATGGGGTGATTACTACTGAGGCTAGCCTAATGGATTCTAAAAGACTAGCCATTATTGATGAGAGCTTAAAACAACTAATTTCTACTTATAAACCCAATATTATTGCTGTTGAAAAGCTATTTTTCTTCCGTAATACTACCACTATCATCACAGTAGCTCAAGCTCTGGGGGTAATTTTACTAAATGCCGAGCTTCATAATTTACAATTATTCGAATTTACTCCACTACAGATAAAACAAGCCATTACCGGCTATGGTAAGGCTCCAAAATCTCAAATACAACAAATGGTAGCCACAATACTAGGTCTAAAATCTATACCAAAACCAGACGACGCTGCGGATGGGCTCGCCGTAGCTCTCTGCTGTCAATCAAGTCTTGGATATTTACTTAAAACTTAAGATTTTTAATAATCTATTTGATAAGCAACTACACTCATAGAGGTTGTATAAGAAAAATTAGCTATAGTAATTATATCCTATTAATATATCTTATTCATCTTAGTTATACACAATTTCGGAAGATTGTATCCCAGCTGGGTAATTTATAAGCTTTCTATTGCTGATATTATATTCATTGATTAAAATATCTATATAGCTCCAAGCAGCTTCAATTTCATCAGCTCGGATGAATAATGACTGATCTGAATCCAAAATATCTTGAATTAATCTTGCATAAGCAGATTGGCTTTTTTGCCCAAAAGATTCCTCATAGGTGAAATGTAATTTGACAGGCTGAATACACATCCCTTTACCTGGAAATTTGGCATTAACTGTATAATACACCTCTTCATTAGGTTGTATACTAATCACTAATTCATTTTGTTGTGGATTACACCCCTCATCAATATGACTAAAATACTTAAATCTAGTCTTGAAAGATATTTTTATTTCTGCTTTATTCTTTGATAGCCTTTTGCCTGTTGAAATATGAATTGGGACATCTTCCCAGCGCGGATTATCTATATATGTTATGAGTTTTACATATGTCTCAGTTTTAGAGTTTGGTTCTACTCCCTCTTCCTCCAAATACCCCCTGCTTTCATCTGCTGAGATATACTGTCCTAATATAACATCTTGTGGGTTAATTGGTCTTAAGGACTTGATTAATTTATGCTTTTCATCTCTGATATATTCTGCTTCCATTGCTACAGGAGCTTCCATGGCTATCAAAGCTAAGGTTTGCAAAATATGGTTTTGGAGAATATCTTTAATAATTCCAGTTTTGTCAAAATAATCAGCTCGCTTGTCTATGCCTCGTTCTTCCCAAACATCAATTGCAATTGACTCCACATAATTATTATTCAGAAGTGGCTCAAACATACTATTACCAAATCTCAATGCCAAAATATTTTGTATAGTTTCTTTACCAAGATAATGATCTACTCTATAAATCTCTTCTTCTCTAAAATGCTCTGCTAATTTATGATTTAGTGCTTGAGCTGACTTTAAATCTGAACCAAATGGCTTTTCAAAGACTAATTTATAATTTATATTTTGATGAATATTTTTGACCTCTGCCAAAGTGTCTACTACATCATTAAAAGCTTGAGGAGGGATTGCCATATACCAGATAATTTCGTCTCCTGATTGGATATTATATGTAGCAAAAAACTTATGTATGGTATCAATTTGTCCAAAATCTATTTGAGCATATTCTAATCTTTCAATAAAATCTAATTTACCTGTAAATTTAGATAGACTATCTTGTACTAATTTTCTATAATCTTCTTGATTATATTCTTTCCTACCAGCACCTATAAATTTTATATCCGGCAAATAATAATTATAATTAAATATTTCTGCTAAAGCTGGGTATAATTTGGTAGTAGCTAAATCTCCAGTAGCTCCTGTAATAATAAAATACTTCATCCTAATTCAATTTTAAATATTATTACTATATAAATAGGTTACTCTAAACGGATTCTATTGTCAAATAAAACTTATAAACCTAGAGATTCATCTGAATAAATATCTTCCTCTAAATCTGAACCTATAGATTGTATTTCGGATTCTATTAAATCTGCCTCTATATTAGTATTATCACTTACTGGAATAACTTCTAATGTATCAGGTGTAGCTATAGGTGGCTCACTTGTATTCAGTGTATCAACTATAACCTCCTCAACCATATCTTCTGTCTGATACATACGATATACACTCACAGCTCCAATTACTAGCCCAAAAAACACTAAAAACACAACAATTCCCCATAATAATGGCCTAGTTACAATATCTTTATTGGCTATATTTTCAGTTTTATTAGAAATATTATCTGAAACAGAATTTGTAGGGATATTATGAGTAGCTTCCTCCTGTGAAAAAGAGGTTAATTTAACATTACTATTTGATTCTGGGTTTTCCATATTGATAAATTTATATTAATATTATTGAGGGCTTACTTGTGTAGTACCACTTGGACTTATAGCAGAATCTGGAGATGTAATTTCTTGAGGCTTTATACTTCTCAAATATGGAATAATTGTATCCTTGATATATACTCTTATTTCTCTTTCTTGGTTAATAATTGATTTTAAAGTCTCTCGCTTTGTATTTATAGATTCAGTTGGTTTTTGATTAGCACAAATTGAGTCCACTTCATCTCCAGAATCCTGAATATATTGCTGTACAGATGCAGCTAGTGAATTAATTTTATTAACCAACTCATCGATATAACTATTATACTGGTTAATATCTACCCCTCTTTCTGATAGTCTTTGGGAGATCCCCTCTAATCTAATTGATAATTTATTATATTTATCTAGTCTATTTTGAGACCTAATTTGAAATTGCTCTTTATGCTGAGATATTTTGCTAGTAATAAGCTCACATCTTTCTTTAATTTTTTGCTCTCTTTGCTCTGATGTCAAAATAGATGGTTGAGAATTTTTATTATCTTGATTAACTACTCTTTGTTCGGGAGATTTTTCTTTGATTTCATCTCCTCTATTTTGCATTGGCCGAGTAGCTCTTTGATTATCTTGTCTCTGTCTAATAGGGGTTGCTCTATCCCTCATAGGAGCTCTCTTGTCTTGATTTTCAACTGGAATCTCTTGAGCCGGAGTAGCATTATCTTCTTGAGCAAAAATAACGCCATTAACAGTAGTTACTGCTCCAAGAATTGAGAGGCTTGAGATAATAGCAATTTTGGATAATTTATTCATATTCATATTATTTTATAAGTATGAACAAATTATATCACTACTAATAATTTTGTCAAATATATATTCTAGATTATATGTATTGGAGACAATAGTATTGATAATAATATTAATACTATTATGTATATATATTGATAAATGTATTTATATATATTTAACTTAAATATATTTTTAAAATTTGATTTAAAATTAAAAATATCAATTATTACTGAGACTAAATACATACCAATACCGATAATAGTTCTAAAGTTTAATATAGGTTGAGTTATAAAAATAATTACAATAAATATTATTATACAATTTAAAACTTTCTATATCTAATAAAGTTGATATAATCATAAAGACTAATACATACATTAATGAAGCATGGGTTATAAAAACTATATCATTGAGAATAGGTAAAATTAATATTTTATTAATTAAAAGAATTGGGATTGTAATATATAAAGTTTTTCTAATGTCTGATTTTACTATAAATATTTGAATTAATAATAAAAGTATGTTGATAATCGTAAATATTATTATGTGGGCTATAATATATCTAGGCATTAAATTACTATCAAATTGTAATAAGTAATATATATTTTCTATAAAGCTTTGAAATAAATTCATAAATTTATTATTAGAAATAAACAAAACAATACCATATCAAAAATCTGATCACTATTATAGGTCTTATAATAGTGATTGCTAAATTTATATTCTTATTTTTTGTTAAATAATAAAGTATATTAGAAATAGTTTCTATTGCATAATAACATACTATACCTATAATCATAAATATTGTTAGAAATAATATAGCTGAATATGTAAAATCTCTTTCTGGATAAATCAACACCAATTCAGCATCAAATGAATTTTCTTTCAATACTGGTTTTGAGACTAATACAGCTATTCTATAACCAATTGTAAGATTATCTTTACTATAGGGGGCATTTATAAACTCATCTTTTGATGGAATTTGTACTATGGGAGAAGGATTCTGTCTAGGAGTATGATCATTAGGTACACTACTACCAATTTTTTCATATATTGAATAAATTGGAGTGTTTGTATTATAATTTACTGAATATGTTTTTTTAGTAGTACCCAAATAATCTTCATATGGCGATTCCATTTGTGCACATTTCCATCTATTCCTAGGGCTATAGTTTACATAGACTTCTATTGTATTGTCTTTTATATCAACAATACTACCATGAATATATGTTATTTTACTGAGAAAATTTTTTCTTTCCTCATAAGTATAATTTTTACATTCTGGATAATATTGTATTTTTTGAATTACTGAATACGCTATACTAGATAAATATATAGTAATAAATATAAGCAATAGATTCTTTACTTCTCTTAAAAATTAAGGAGCTACTTCTTTTATGTTTCTACTACCTAAATAAGTTACTTGGGTTTTAGCTGTGTAGAGATTATCATATGGCTCATCAATCATTTCTATAACAAATTGAGATGTTCCTATTTGTGCAACTGACGAGTTTGTAGTAGTATTAATATCTAATTCCACATCCCAAGACACTGTTGAACTCCCTGCTACATCAGCACTAACCACTCTTTCTGGATTAGAAGTTACCCTATATCCCTGAGGTAATTTTATTTTATATTTGTGTGTATCTCCTGATCCTGCTCCTGTTGTTGTAGCTTCTATTTTTGTACGTATATTTTTTTTACTGACTATTGATGGTTTTGCTACAGCTTTGAGATTAACTGTTGTTATATCGGAAGATATTGTAAAACTTTTATAAGCAAATACATCTACTCCTACTCCACTCGTATACGGATTAATAGGATATGTACGTTTGCAGTCATCTGCAGGACTACCTACTGTGCAATCAATACTAATATTACAACTTAATGAACTAGTATATGAGCCGGGTTGTATTCTACTTGGGTCATATCCTATTGTATAATTAGCAGCCTGATCTACATTTGCAAGATACTGTCCTGTTGCTACATCAATAGGTAAAAAATCAAAAGTTTGTGTATTTTGTAAAGGATCAATATTTATTGCATTTCTAGATAGAGCCGATATAACATTTCCATTCAAATCATCTTTTGTTTCTATATTACAGCTACCTGAGTTAGCATTTTGAATCTGCCAACTTTTCCTAATTGGGCTATTTCGAAAGATTGGTGATTGACTTCTATCTCTATGCATAACTTGATATAAACTTATATCAACATTAGGTTGTAATACTCTTGGAATATGTGTAAATTCATGCGTTCTATTGCACTCTTGCCATTGACACCAAAAAAACCAAAATGCGCACCAACAACGAGTGTGGTAACCGCTGCGATGACTGTATACCATTTCATAATTAAATGCTAATTTTAATGGTTCATAAATTAAGTTATTAATATTATAAAATGGTGCTGGAAAATCATTTTTTGAATATATATTACCGTCATACAAACCTCCCTGATAAGGAGCTGCATTTTGTAATGCAGTAATATGCTCTGTAAATGCACTATATGGACTAGCAATTGAACCCCTTGTTATAAACCCTGGGGAAGCTCCATAATTTTGACTCGCGTCATCACATTCTGCCCATATAGCTGTTACATTACCACAATCTCTGACGGTTCTCATATCGTTAAAGCTCCAACTCACTCTTTCTAGACGCTCTTCACTGACACTACTTGGATAAGCACAAGATCCATAATCAAAACTACTTATAGCATTTAATATCTCACTACAATTACGAACACCATTACTAGTCATACCCTTTACTGTATATTTACCATTACTTCTAATTGAAGCATGTAGTCCGTGAACTTCATAATCCGGAAGCCTTTCTATATATGAGACATCCATATTATTACATTCAAAAGGTTCCGGCGGAGGAAGTGGAGGTGTGGTACAGTTTCCGTTTGATATACACTCCAAATTCCCGTCATTATTAGGTAGAATTTGACCATAACAAGTACTTACATCTCCACAATAAGCGCTGATGTCATAACTACAACTATCCCCGAGTTGATCCCAAAAGTATGGTCCAAATTGTCCATATACAATATTAAATCTAATTGCAAATAGAATCAAAGTAATTGATATAAATAACGAAGTTACTATATATAATTTAGGTTTTTGATTTAGATATTTTATCATATATTTAATTTAATTTTAAGCAAACAATATAATTTTTTATTTATAAAATTATTATATATATAAATTATATCAATAATAATAATTTTGTCAATACAATTATATCCCTAGAGCCTCTCTTAATTCATCACTTACTTTCCAAGGTGGATTAAAGGTTAATTCAATATTTATGGCTTTTGGATTCAAGATAGATAGAGCGGTTCTTAACTCATCTTGCATTTTACCTCCAAAGGGACAAAGCGGAGTGGTATAAGTCATCAAGATATTAATTTCCTGCTCGGAAGTGATATCTATATTATAAATCAGGCCTAAAGTATAAATATCTAAATGGACCTCCGGATCTTGAATAGTCTGGCAAACTGCTATAATATCGTCTTTTGTAATCATTGTGATTTAATCATTAAAACCTTTTTCTTGTAATTTAGCCAAAACATCTACCCCACCCTCTTCTGTGATTGCCCCGCTTTTAATAATACTAACTCTGTCTGGCTGACTAGATAATTGCCCTAAATGAGTGATAATCAAAAGTGTCATACCTGCTTTGGATAATTTTTCTAATTCTTTTGACATTAGCTTAATAGCATCAATATCTAAGCTCGAATCTGGCTCATCTAGAATAGCTAATTTAGGCTTTAAAATTATAAGTTGCAATAATTCTAACCTTTTTCTTTCCCCACCTGAGAAGCCATCATTTACATATCGTGACAGAATCTCTGCTCCAAGACCTAATTTATGAGCTTCCTCTAGAACTTGTTTTCTGAATTCCAATACATTTACCTTGCCATTGATAGCCTGATAGGAGTTTTTGAGTAAGCTCAAAATTGTCACCCCTTTGATAGCTGTAGGATATTGCATAGATAAAAACAATCCGAGCTTAGCTCTTTTATCTGGAGCGAGTCTCGTAATATCTTGTCCCTCAAAAATAATCTGACCCTCTACCTCATATTCTGGATAACCCATTATAGCCAGAGCCAAAGTACTTTTACCACTACCATTAGGACCCATTAGATAATGTATATGTCCCTTTTTAATCTCTAGACTAATTTCTGAGATTATGGCTTTGTCGTCTTTTTTAACTATAATATTTTGTAATTTTAGCATAATAGATATTGATACAAATTGATGTTATTTTAACACTTCCTGAGCCGTTCGTAAAGCCAAGGCAACACATTTAACCCGAGTTGCCTCCATCTCAATTCCGAGCCACTGATACAAATCTGCTACTGTAATCTGAGCTAATTCATCTATGGTGAGCCCTTTTAATTTTTCTGTGGTCAGAGATGCCCCAGCTACACAAAGTGCACATCCCACTCCATCAAAGCTCACATTCTGCACCTGATTATCTATAATATCTAAATATACCCAAATATCATCTCCACAATTAGCATTATGTCCATGTATTTTATGAGTGTGATGCTCTAAAACCCCTTTATTCAAAGGACTTCGATATAAATCTAAAATATATTCCCGATAAATATCTTCCATAATTATTGAAATTTAGTATAAATCTTGTCCAAAGCCTGCATTAGTCCATCTACCTCCTGCCTAGTATTATAAATCCCAAAAGTAGCTCTAGTACTCCCCGCAATACCCAGAACCTGTGCAATCCCACTAGCACAATGCTGTCCGGACCTCACACAGATATTCTCTTTAGCTAGTAAATAAGCTATATCATGAGTATGAATATTGTCTATTATAAAAGCAAAACAGGCAATTCTCATATTCTCTCGCCCTCCCCCTAAAACTTGTAGCCAAGGTCTCGCTGAGATTTGCTCCCAGATATACTGCACCAGATCTTGCTCATGAGACTGAATATATTCCCAGCCTATCTCCTGAAGCCAATCAATGGCTCTAGCAAGTCCAATAACCTCTGCAATCGGTGGAGTCCCAGCCTCGAATCTTTGCGGAATAGGGGCATATTCTATAGCCTCTAAATTCACATAATCTACCATATCCCCGCCGATACGACTAGGTGTTAATTGCTCCAAAAGATTATATTTAACCCACAAAACCCCAATTCCAGTCGGAGCATATAATTTATGCCCAGAGAAAACATAAGCATCCACCCCTAAATTTGACACAGATACTGGGATATGAGCCACCGCCTGAGCTCCATCTACTATGCACAGAGCCCCTTTTGTATGTGCCTTCTGAACAACTTGCTTTATATTATGAATTGTCCCGAGCACATTAGAAATATGCCCAATTACCACAATAGAGGTATTATCATCAATAGCATCCAGCAAAGCCTGTTCATCTAATATCCCATCTTTGAGGTAAATATATTTTATTTCTAGATTACATTTTCGTGCCAATTCCCGCCAAGGTAGCATATTACTGTGATGCTCTGTCACTGGGATAATAATATTCTGACCAGCTCGCACTCGAGACCCCAGCATCTCAGCCAACATATTCAGTCCATCCGTAGCTCCTCTAGTAAAAATAATTTCCTCAGCCCGATTCGCTCCTATGAATTCAGCAATTTTTGATCTCGCCCCCTCATACTCAGCCGTAGCCCGCTCTGAGAGATGATAAACACCTCTATGAATATTAGCCCTATAGCTCCTATAATAAGTATTCATGGACTCCAAAACCACCTCAGGAGTCAAGCTAGAAGCCCCCGAGTCTAAATAAACCAAATCCTGATTCAAAATCGGGAATTGCTCTCTAATTGTAAATACTTTATCCTCCATATATACAAATTATACTAAATATGTTATAATATGTGTATAGTTAAGATAAAATTGTATGGAAAGGTTAGAATCTAAACAAGAAAGACCTCTTTCTGAGCGTTCATTCAGAGAAATTTTAGATGAGATTTATACCTCAAATTATGAGGGGGGGGGTAGAGATTTAACACAAGATTTAAAAAATTTGTCCCTTCAAAAAGAAAAGGAGTCTGAGACATTACAAAAACTTATAACCTCTTCTGAAAAGCAATCTTCTAATCACAGAGTTCAAAAACAAATCCACACCTTCAAACAAAAATTAGAAGAAATTCAATCATCTAAAGAAGTATATGTGGCTTGTAAAGAGTTGAATTTATATCATTTAGAAGGTAGTTTAGAATTAGAAAGTGATTCTGTAGAATTTTTATTAGAAAGATATCGTACATATCAGGTACTTCTGAATTCTTTAGGTGAATCAGAATCTAACCTTGCTAAAACAGATATTGAAGCTATTATGGATATTTATTATACCAAGATTTTAGAAATAATAGCTGAAACTGAAGTAGATAAAAAATATGGATTTGGGACTGCTGAAGCTAGACCATTATCACTAGAAAAATTAAGTCATCTTATTAATCCTGATACTGAAAACCCTGAATTTGATAGATACAAAGAAAGGTCTAGTAAAGTAGCCCAAGGAAATTTTCGCCTACTAACTGATGGGCAAAAAATTACTATGCAAGACGACCTCAAAGGATCCGAATCGGAGAGAATAGTGACGGAGGAATTAGTTCAGGTTCCAGGAGTTCTAGCTACCATAGACATACCAAAATTTTCTATTGGAGATACCAGGCACAAAGCCGACACTATAGCAATTACTCTTAATCCTGAATTATTAAATTCTATTACTGACGAAGAAATACAGTTAGCAGTATATAAATTAATTGAGGGATATAAAGCAATATTATTAAAAAATATGAAGCGACATGATTCTTTAATTAACCCAAAAGATAAGATTTTAGGAGATATTATTAGGGTTAATCGTAATATAAAATTAGATGATATTAGCCCTGAGCTCAAAAATAAAGAAATAAATTTGAGCCAGATATTACAAATACATAAAATACAAATCAAAACCCAATCCAGTGCAATGTCTAGAACAGCAGAAGATTATAAAACGAGTAAAATGGCAGTGGATGCTAAGAAAGTTGGATTTTTAGCTAGAGAATATCATCAACCGGGAAATCCTAAAGCTGAGAAATTTAATCGAGTACATTTTCAAATTGCAGCTCAAACAGTTTTAGGATTAAAAATAAAATAAATACTTGTAAAAATTAATATTATATAGTATTATATGTATATACATTTGAGGACAATTTGTGAACTATCAACAATTTCTTGAGATTTGGGGAAATTTATTTGCTATATTTGAAACAATAAATAGAGTAAACCCTCCCAATATATGTATAGATTCTCATTGGAAGTGTCACAACAACTTCACTGAATCCAAAATATATGGAGAGGATGGTAAAATAATTGGTAGCGAAACATGCTACTTTATATTACCCTGTAATCAAAATGGGACCCCTATCCATCCTCCTATAATTCTCTTGAGAGAATGGAGAGACATCAGACAATATTTACATCCCACCCTGCAATAAGCAGGGTGTTTTTATTTAACTTCCAAAAAACCAGATTTGAGTAGCTGTATGGCTTTGCGATGACTTAATCCTCTTGTCATTAAATAGAATATACCTGTATTTTGAATTGGGTGTATAGAGACTCCGTGGCTGGCATTGCTATTGTCGGTGGAGACTCTAAGCTCTGGGATGATTTGGATTTGCGGGCGGTCGGTCAGTAGTAAAATTTCAGCTGATTGAGTGGCCTGGCAATGTGTAATAGCTTCTGGGATTTGGATTATAGTGTGTTGAGTTAATTTATTACTCGTAGTAAGACAATATCTAGAGTCAATCTGAGACTTAGTATAGGCAGCTTGATGATTGATTTTGATTATATTCTTGGAATCTGCTTGTATATCTAATCTAGTAATATATTTTATTACTGAATATGGCTCTATGAGGTCAATAGTCCAGTTTATAGTCCCGCTCCAAGTTTCTTGTTCTAGAATTTGTAATTTTGCTCCTTTGGTGAGTATTAAATGTATATTATGTTTATACTCCCCCATTCCAATTACTATCTCTAAAATTGCTTGTTCGGCTATATGAATTAGACTATTGAAAGACAGGTCTTGTAAATTCAACTTTTCCTGATTTCTAGATTTTATAATCAGATAATTATCAGAAGATGGAATGGTTGTATTATATATTGCCATATTCTAAGTTGCTGAATCAGTAATTTCAAGTTCAATCAAACGATTCAGCTCAATTGCATATTCTAGAGGTAGAGCTTTGACTACTGGCTCTATGAAGCCATTGACTATCATTTTCCTAGCCTCTCCCTCGCTCATCCCTCGACTCATCAGATAAAAAACCTCTTCCTCCCCTACCTTACCCACTCTAGCTTCATGTCCAATCTGAGCATCGCTAGTCTCTACCTGCATTACAGGATAGGTATCAGACTTAGCCCCATCATTCATCAATAAGGCATCACAGACAATATGTGATTCACTACCAATAGCTTTGGGAGTAATTTTCACCAGACCACGATAAGAAGACACTCCATTATCTTGAGAAATGCTTTTAGCACTGATAGTGGATTTGGTATAGGGAGCTACATGTATCACTTTGGAGCCTGTATCCTGCTCTTGCCCCTCTCCGGCAAAAGCTATCCCAAGACTATCCGAGCGAGCATATTCTCCCCGCAAAATACTACAAGGATATAACATAGTCACCCCACTTCCCATATTCCCATTTAGCCATTCAATAGTTCCATAAGCATCTACCAGAGCTCTTTTGGTATTGAGATTATAGGTATTCTTACTCCAATTCTCTATGCTAATATATTTGACTTGAGCACCTTTGTGGACAAATATCTCAACTCCTCCTGCATGAAGAGCCGAGGCATTCCATCTTGGGGCACTACAACCTTCTATATAAGTTAATTTTGAACCTTCATCTGCAATAATCAGAGTATGCTCAAATTGCCCCCCAGCCTGCATATTCATCCTGAAATATGCCTGCAATGGCAATTCAACCTCCACCCCCTTAGGCACATAAATAAATGTCCCGCCACTCCAAACTGAAGCATGCAACATAATAAATTTGTGAACATTGATCGGAATACATTGAGTCATAAAATATTTCTGTACTAAATCTGGATATTCCTGCAAAGCCGTGTCCATATTCTCAAAAATCACCCCTTTATCCTTCAAATCCTGCTTTAGATTATGATAGACCATATCTGAGTCATATTGAGCTCCAACCCCTCCTAGAGCCTGTTTTTCAGCCTCAGGGATACCTAATTTATCAAAAGTATCCCGAATATCCTGTGGTACATCCTCCCAAGTAGTAGCTTCTTCGGCATCTGGGCGACTAAAGTAGATAATTTTCTCTAAATCAAGGCCATCCAGACTAGGACCCCAATTTGGGAGTGGAGTTTGCTGATATAATTCAAAAGCCCTAAGCCTCTTTGCTAACATCCAAGAGGGTTCATTTTTTTGTTTGGAAATCTCTTTAATTACCTCCCGAGTTAGTCCTGGGTTGGTTTGAAATTTCCCCTTATGTAAGCTATAATTATCGTATACTGATCTATCCATAAATTTGACACTAGCCAAAATATATTATTATGTTATACTATAGCAAAATAATACAATTATCTCAATTAATTTTAATAAGCTTATGGATATCTTCTTTGATTACCTTATCAGAAATGATGTGCCTAGAGAGACAATAGACATCTTATTGATGTTTCCTATTATGGCAGGATTTATCGTAGCTGCTAGACAAATTATAGGGATTAAATCTTTTGGTATATATACTCCCCTGATTATCACCTTTGCCCTGACTGAAATTGGCTTCAAATATGGAGTTAGTATTTTTATAGTATCCCTATTGGTAGCTTCAATAGTACGATTCTTACTTCGAAAAATTAGAATTTTATATTTACCAAAAATAGCTCTGATCCTATCTATTACCGCTTTATCTATGTTCTTTAGCTTAGTCTTAGGAATATTCTCAGATAGCACAATGTTTGTACAAGCCTCAATTTATCAGATTCTAATTATTATAACCTTAGTAGAGAAATTCATCAATGCTCAAATGGAAAAAGGTTATCGTACGGCGGTAATTCTATCTCTAGAAACTTTAATCCTAGCCTCCCTTGGAAATTTAATTATGACAACCACTCGTCTCCGAGACTTGGTATTCTATAATCCTTGGGTGATTCTGATTGTCTTTGCTGGAATTATATTCTTGGGTAGATATGAAGGGCTTAGACTATCTGAATATATTCGATTTCGTAAAATTATTAGCAATCAATAAGCTATGAATTGGCTAGAAGTATTCGTATTTAGTCAAAAAATACTCGGGATGAATGCCCGCAACCTTTCTTACATCAAACCCTACAATTACCGCAAATGGGTCAAGCTAGTAGATAATAAAATCAAGTTCAAAAAAGTACTACAGCAAAATAATATCCCAACTCCCAAACTCTTAGCCTCAATTCTATCTTATGAAAAGCTAAATAACTTTGATTATAATAAATTACCAAAAAGCTTTGTACTAAAGCCAACATCTGGTTTTGGAGGAGAGGGAATTGTAGTGATTTTTGGTGAGCATAAAAAAAGAACTGCCGACGGAGAGAGGCAATGGGTCAAAACTAAAGGAGTCAAACTCAGTGAGACTATGATTCATAATCATATCAGTAATATTCTAGATGGAACCTATTCTCGTACTAATAGCCCAGATGTAGCCTTCTTTGAAGAAAGAATTAAACTCAACAAATCTTTCAAGCATTTAGCCTACAAAGGTATTCCGGATATTAGAATAATCGTATTCAATCGCATTCCCGTAATGGCAATGATGCGAATCCCGACCAAAGAATCCGACGGCAAAGCTAATCTGCATCTTGGAGGAATTGGAGTAGGTATAGATATGGCTACAGGTGTCACCACTAATGCAATTATGCGAGAGAAATTCATCGATACTATCCCGGAGACCAAAATAAATTTAGCTGGAATTAGAATCCCATATTGGAATACAATTTTGGATATTGCCATTCGCACTGCTGATGTGACTAATCTTGGGTTCACTGGAGTAGACATAGCCATAGACCGCGATGCTGGACCCGTAGTACTAGAAGCCAATGCAAGGCCGGGTCTCGCCATCCAAATTGCCAATCTCGCCCCCCTAAAAGAAAGACTACAAAAAGTCAAAGGTCTCAAAGTCAAAACTATCAAAAGAGCTATCCGACTAGCAAAAGATCTCTTCGGAGGAGAAATTGAGGAAGAAATTGAGGAAATAACTGGACGACAAGTGATAGGTTTGATTGAAGAAATTACCCTCTTTGGTAAAGACAATCAAAAGCAGACAATTCTAGCTAAAGTGGATACGGGAGCAGGCAAAACATCTATTGATGAAAAGCTAGCTATAGAATTAGGTTATAATGATGTGTTAGAGCATATGAAAAAGTTTAAGATAAAACCAGTGCTAACCTTAGATGAAATCAATGAGCTGTCCAAAAACAAAGTATGGCAAAAAATAAAAGAACATCCAGATATAATAGGAGTCTCTAAAGTAAAAAGTAGTCACGGCTACTCCTACAGACCAATAATCTACATAAAACTCAAAGTTGGTGATGAGATTTTTGAAACCAAAGCCAATATTATAGCTAGACAAGATTTAGAGTACCCAATGATACTGGGAGAAAACTCCCTGAAGAAATTTATTATTGATCCAAGAAAGTAAAGTTCATAGAAACACTACTCTACTATACATTATATTATATGAAGAATTATTCTAATTTAATTGAAAAAATTGTTTCAACATACAATCAAGTACTCCCTCAATTTGGTGAATCAAAACAGCAACACTTTCGCTCAAGATTATATAAAATATATGGGACTAAAAATTTATTAAATAGCCTCCAAAATGATACATTTAATGAATTTTATACCTCAATTTTTGAACAAATTAATGTAAAACGAGCATTGGATTTAAAAGAAAGATATAAACTAGATTCTCCGATACAAAGACAAGCTAATAAATCTCTTTTTATACATAAAAATATTGAGTTCTGTCAAAAATTCATTGAGTATTTGAGTATATTAATGAAATATAATGTTATATATAGATATAAAAAAGATAAAGATTTAGATAATGAATTTAAGACAAAGGTAAATAGTATTTTAGATAAAGATTTTGGTTATTATTTTGAAACCGTTATAAATAATAAAGACTTTTTATTAAATATGCCAGTACAGGTAATTAATTTATTATATTGGTATTCTAATATACCTAATTCTAAAAATATTGATATTATAGAATGTGAAAAAAAACTATTTCAAAGTATCAAAAATTTTTATAGTAGTGAACTAATTAAAAAAGATAATTTGATATTTTTAAATTATCTTTATACATTAACCCATATCATAATTGGTAAAAGCTGGTTCTATGAATATAAAGTTGATTCTAAGGATATTGAGTGGATATATATTGAATTTGAAAAATATGATAAAGAAATATTTGATTCAAAAGAAGATGATATTATTGCTGAAATAGGAGTATGCTTTGCATTAAGTAAGAATCCAAAAATTGATAGAATTAGTAGATATCAAGAGTATATTGTTAAGAATATTGATCCTGTATATAATTATTTACCCAGTGGCAAATATCCCGTGGGATTATTTGAAGACCTCAATCTTAGTGAACATAGAAATATATTGACCATACTATTATTATCTAATATGCAACATTTATATGAATTCCCAGAATAATATTTTAATACTTCATCGGAATACATCTAAAGAAACCTTAGATTATATAGTTAGCTTAGCATCAGATAAAGATGTAAGAATAACCTATTCTAGATATAATACGCTCAGTGTTTTATTAGAAAATGGCTGCCCAATGAAAATTTATATAGGAGATAATGAGATTACAAAGAATAATTATGATTTAATTTATAATAGAACAGAAAGAACATTTCTTATAGATTGCCTATATAAAGAATTAACATCAACTAAATTTTTACAATTTGCAAAACCATATAGAAAAACTGATAAATTCTGGCAATATGCAACATTTCATGAGCAAAAACTTCCAATACCAAAATCATTAGGGATATTTAAAGAAGAAATTAATAATAGAATTGATTTTATTGAAAAAGAATTCAACTATCCTTTAGTAGTAAAAGGAGTGACGGGTGCTCATGGACAAAGTGTTTACTTGGCTAATTCAAGAAAAGAATTTTTAGCTATAAGCCAAAATAACTTTGATACTATACAGCCTGTAATTATACAGGAACTAGTAGAGAATATAGGAGATTATAGAGTTATTATAGTAGGATTTGAATATAAAACATCATTTTTAAGAAAAGGAGCTAAAGGAGAATGGAAAAATAACACATCATTAGGGGGAGAAATTATAGAGGAAGAGATATTACCTAAATTTAGAGACATAGCAGAAAAAGCATGTAAAATTTTAGATTATCCTTTAGGAGGTGTGGACATTATTGTTGATAAAAAAAATCCAGAAAGAGCACTTTTACTAGAGATTAACCCTAGCTTTCAAATCACTTCAGGAAATGGAGAATATAAAGAAAAAGCTGAATATATCACAAATTATCTTATTGAGTTATTAAAAAAATAATATTGGAGTGTAAATAATTAAGATATAATCGACTCCACCAGCTCTCGACCCGCCAACCCCCTCCTCACCCCTAACAGATTCAGCAAATTAACCCGCCCACACAATGAATAAGATGAGAAGCATAGTAGACAAGTTGTGACTTTTGTAGGTGACAAATGAAAGCAGTTTATATAGTTATAAAAAGAGTTCTTAATTTTGTCTCCCTTAGGAGGGAGTACCCGCAGGGGGAGGGTGGATAAAACACAAACTAGAACCCAATCCACCTCCGGCACTTCGTGCCACCTCCTCCAAAGGAGGACAATTACTATCCAATTTACTATTATTAGTCTAGTAATGTATATAATCCCTTTTGTCGACGATTACCTCATCTCGTACAGTCAATAGACAAAAAATTAAAATTGTGATATATTTAATAAAGTGCATTATATAATTATAACTTTATAGCCGAAATAGCTCAGCTGGTAGAGCAACCGCCTTGTAAGCGGTAGGTCGGGGGTTCAAGTCCTCTTTTCGGCTCCATAGATATTTCTATGGTATATGGTATAATATATGTAAATTTTTGGGCAGATGGCGGAGCAGTCAAACGCATCGGTCTGTAAAACCGACGCCTTTTCAGGCTACGTAGGTGCGAGTCCTACTCTGCCCACCAAAAATCACTAAAATAGTTGCAAAGTATTTTATTTTGTGTATACTATGTTAGTACCTACTCTATTATTAAGGGTGCATAGCTCAGTTGGTAGAGCAGAGGCCTTTTAAGCCTTTGGTCGGTGGTTCGAGCCCACCTGCACCCACATTTATAAAAAATTCATAGTTGCCTTTTATCTACGATAACCCCCTCCTCCTACACCTAATATTGCTACATATTAAAATATATGTTATAATTTATTTAATATATATTTTAATATGATAATCAAAATACATACAGATGGAGCCTCTAGGGGTAATCCCGGACCAGCTTCAATAGGGATAGTAATAGAATTACCAGATGGGACAATCAAAACCTATCATCAAGCTCTTGGTATTGCTACTAATAACTATGCTGAATATCAGGCAATTATAGTAGCTCTAGAAAAAGTAAAATCTCTTGTAGGCAAAACTAATACCAAAAAATATTCCATAGAATTATATCTTGACTCCGAACTGGCTCAAAAACAATTAACTGGGATATATGAATTAAAAGATGAAGCTATTCAAAAAGCTTTTATAAAAATTTGGAATTTGAGAATCAAATTTGCCTCAGTAGATTTTATTCACATTCGCCGAGAATTGAATAAAAAAGCTGATGCCCTAGCCAATAAAGCTCTAGATAAAAATTAACATAAATAATAAATCTATGAATAGAACCATACAAAAAATCTTCGCTTGGACACTTATATTCTTATTCCTTATCATAGCTCCTGCTATTGTATTATACAGTATGGGGTATCGTCTCAGTAAAGATGATACCGATGGTTCTATTCTCACTAGCACAGGAGGAATTAGGATTAATACTAGAATTCCCTACGAAATCACAATTAATAATAAATTTGAATCCAAAAGTCCTCTTCTAAAAGTAGGATTGGCTCCTCAAGATTTGGATGTAGTACTGTCTTTATCTGGTTATCAGTCATGGGCAAAAAAAATATCTATCAAGCCATCTTTGGTACAATTAATTAATGAGGTTACTCTTTTCCCAGAGAAACCTAATTTAGAAAAATTCACCGATTTGTCCATAGCTCGTAATATAAGTCGTGTGCCTGATGCTTCATCTCTGCTTTATACTTCTTATACACCTCAAGAGTCTGGGCTTTGGTTATTGAACTTAGATACCAAACTTCGTAAAAGGATTACCAATAGCGTAGCTCTTGGAGGAGCTGATAAGCAGGACTATTCAGACTTTGTTTGGGATGCTGCTGGGACTACTTTAGCTTTCAAAACCTCTATTAATAATGTTTTTCAATATTTTGTCGTTATCAATGTAGATACTAATCCTATAATATTTAATTTTACCAGTCTTATTCCTGTTGCTGATGTAATTGCAAATCCTGTCAAAGTTGTCAGCTTAGATACAGATAGATTATTCTTCACCCAAGCTGGAGCATTGTATGAAATCAAACAACAGTTTAGTAATCGCTCTGAGCCAATTGTAGGAGATATGGATCAATATAGTTTTCTCAATAATACTATTTATTATACCTCTATCAAAGATATATCCAAGAATCTAATTCGTATTTATAATATAGAGACTAAACAAAATACTGTTATTAATACTCCTGATATGAGTATAAGTAAATTATTTGTAAGTCCAAGTCAAGGACATATCATACTCTTGGATGATAACCAACAAGCTTGGCTCAAATCACTTGGCCTCATAACCCCAGAATTCAATCAAATTTCAGAACTTAAAATTCAAGATATACAATTTAGCCTAGATTCCAAAAAAGCTCTTCTAAAGGGGGAAAATACCATTTCTCAGCTATACCTAGATACAATAGAGGGTTATAAATCTAGACTTGAAGGAGATTTTGATACTTTATATACTTCCAATGAAACTATTAGCAAGTCAGAATTTTGGGAACCAAACCCCGAATATATACTCTTTGTAGAGAATAATACTCTTAAAGTAGTAGAGTCAGATACTCGTGGGGATATTAATAGTTATACTTTACTAGAGAATGCCAAGAACTTTATTTCTATTAGAATTGGCAATGATGCTAGAACTTTGATTAGTAATCTCGAAGATGAACTTCAATATTTCCAATTCCCTATTCGAACTCCTTTGATTAATTTTAATAATAATTAAAACCTATTATTATATCTATTTAGTCTTTAAAGATTACTATTTTATATAATTTGAGCAAAAATAAAAAGAGGGCTTTCCCCTCTTTTGCCAATATTTTTAGACTTTTTTATCTCTTTGCCCACTGTGGAGACTTTCTTGCTTTTTTTAGTCCTGGTTTCTTTCTTTCTTTTCCTCTTGGATCACGAGTTAGATAATTATTATCTTTAAGTTGCTTTTTTAGACTTTCATCATATTTTACAAGAGCTCTTGCTAAACCTAATTGAATAGCATCAGCTTGTCCTGTAACTCCTCCTCCTGCCACCTTGACAGTAATATCAAAATTTTTAATTCCCAATACTGATAAAGGTTTTATAATATTATTTTGATGATCTGATAAGTCAAAATATTCTTGCAGAGATTTGTCATTAACCAAAATACTATGCTCTTTTTTACGAGATAAAGTAACTCTCACTCTAGCAGTAGCAGCTTTTCTTCGTCCTACTCCTTCATAATAATGACTTGCTTTGGTTGTAGTAGTTGTAGCCATAAATTATTTCGTTATATCATTCTTATGTAATACCAATCTAGCTAGCATTTTAGCTCTTAGTTTATTCTTTGGAAGCATACCATATATAGCTTTTTTTAACACTTCTCTTGAATCCTTAGCCATTTGCTTATCTGCGGTTATAGATTTGATTCCTCCTGGATATCCAGTATGTCTATAATATATCTTAGAAATTAGTTTATTAGGATGAATAGACAATTTATTAGTATTATATACTATAACTTTAGCTCCCCCATCTATATGATACTCAAAATTAGCTGAGTTTTTACCCATCAAAAGAGTAGCTACTTCAGTCGCTAGGGCTCCTAATCTTTTATTATCTGCATCAATGGTAATAATTTCTCTCTGCATATTATATTACTTAACTAATTCAATGATAGCCATTTTACTGATATCACTTGTTCGTACTGGAGCTTTAATAATTCTAGTATATCCACCTACTCTATCGGCATAACTAGGAGCAATTTCATCAAATAATTTATTAGTAGCTCCTTGGGTCAAAAATCTAAGACCATATCTTCTAGAAGCTAAAGACCCTTTTTTGGCATGATTTACCATTCTCTCTATAAAAGGTTTAAGAGCTTTAGCTTTAGCCTCTGTAGTAGTGATAGATCCACGAGTAATCAAATCATTAGAAAGACTTCGCAGAAGTGCTTTTCTTTGCTCTCTATTTCTTCCAATCTTATATAACTTATTTCCCTTATTCATAATCGTGTGATCCTGTTAATGTTTTGCATTGTACCCTATTTTTAGTTTTTATGCAAGAGTAATATCATATTTAGCTATCTGATCAGTTAATTTCTTGAGTGCACTAGCTGATACACCTTTCATAGCTAACAAATCTTCTTGTGTGAACTGAGCTAACTGAGCAATATTCTTAATTCCAGAAGTCTCCAGAGCTTTGATAGTTCTCTGAGATAAGTCTAGAGTTGAAATCTTAATACTAGAAGTTTCAATATCTAAAGCAGGCTTTTCTTCTTTTACTTCTTCTACCTGTGCTCCCTCCACAGTTAGAGCATTAAATTGCTCTACAAGGATATTAGCAGATTTATTGATAACTTCTAGTGGGCTAATTGTACCATCAGTCTTGATATTGAATACAACTCGATTATAGTTGGTTTTATCTCCTACTCGAGTATCTTCTACATCATAAGAAACTCTTATTACTGGAGTAAAAATTGAATCAACAGCAATAACACCTACTTCTCCCTGTACATCTTGTTCTATATCTTTTCTAAATCCAAAACCTTTCTCAATAATTAATTCCATTTCAATTTTGGCATCTTTACTAGTTAATGTCAAAATTGGAGCTTCTGGATTAACTATAGTAACTCCTCCTGGTAGTTTTAAGTCTGCTCCAGTTACAACTTTGGCTCCTTGAGTTTTGAGTATCAATATAGTTGGAGAATCGATAATAGCATCAAATCTCAAAGATTTAATATTAAGAGTAATATCCAAAATATCTTCTAAAACATTAGGGATGGTAGTAAATTCATGACTTATACCCTTAATACTGTATCGAGTTACAGCAACACCTTCTAATGAAGACAACATAACTCGTCTTAATGAATTTGCAATAGTAACTCCATAACCTGGATTCAATGGCTCAATAGCATAGATAGCCTGGGATGAATTAATTTCTTGTACTAGTACAGGGGCTTTGGGAAGAATGATATGATTAGGCATAAGATTATTTGATTATTATTATTATCGGGAATAATACTGAATCACAAGAGCAATATCGAAGTTCTGACTCAATTCCTCCACTCCTGGGGTATGAGAGACTTCAACAATCTGATTTTTCTTGTCTAAAGTCAACCAAGATGGAGTATCTGAATCTTTTAACTTATTTTTGTATTCAGCAACTAACTTAGATTTGGTAGCAGAATAAGTAACTTTATCTCCTGTTTTGACCACAAAACTAGGAATAGTAACCTTTTTACCATTAACTAAAATATGTCCATGAGAAATCATTTGTCTGGCCTGATCTCTGGTATAGGCCATATTAGCTCTATACACAACATTATCTAGTCTAGTTTCTAAAATTCTTAATAAAGCAATAGGAGTAGGCTCAGCATCAGACAAAGCTTTTTCATAAAATCTTCGGAATTGCTTTTCACGAAGTCCATATACATATTTTACTTTCTGCTTTTCTTGAAGCTGTTTTCCAAATTCAGAAGTAGCTTTATGTCTCTTAGCACCATGCACTCCTGGAGCTTTAGCCAATTTTTCATCAGTAATCTTTACCTCAGAGAATATTCTCTCTCCAAATTTTCTACAAATTTTAAATTTCTTACGACTATACATATATTCTTATAAAATCTATTATACTCTTCTTGGCTTACGAGGACGAGTCCCATTATGAGGCACTGGGGTCAAATCTTTGATGGACATAATATTCAGACCAGATCCTGCTAAACCTCTAATGGAGGACTCTCTTCCTGGGCCAACACCCTTAACAATAACTTTGATATCTTGGAGACCTGTCTTTTTGACTTTTTCTACTACAGTTTTAGCTACCATAGTGGCAGCATAAGGTGTAGCTTTTTTAGCTCCTTTGAACCCTAAAGCCCCAGAAGATGACCAAGCTAGGGTATTCCCAGACAAATCAGCCAAAGACACCATTGTATTATTATAAGTAGAGACAATATAGGCGGTACCTCTTAGGACTTTCTTTTTCGAAGAAGTCTCTTTTACTCCCATTTTTAACGAAGATACTGAATCTCCTTTTTGTGCTACACGCTTCTTTCCCATATAAAAACTTACTTAATGATTATGTCTTTTCAACCTTTCGTCGCCCACTACCCATAGTACGCACTACATTGCCACGAATAGTTCTAGAATTAGTCTTGGTTCTTCCTTTAATTGGAAGTTTTTTGGTATGTCTACTTCCTCGGTATGAATTGATATCTTTCAGTCGCTTGATATTATTAGCAACTTCTCTTCTAAGATCTCCTTCAATTTTATAATTTCTCTCAATACATTCTTTTAATAAAGCAATTTCTTTTTCATCTAAATTTTTCGCTTTTTTATAAGGATCAATCCCTGTGATAGATAATACTTTTTGAGAACGAGTAAGACCCACACCATAGATATAAGTCAAAGCTATTTCTACATTTTTATAATCTGGGATGACAACTCCTGCTATTCTTACCATAATTTAATAAATCTTATATTATCCTTGTCTTTGCTTGTGGCGAGGATTAGCGCCACAAATAACACGAATTACTCGCTTTCGCTTGATGACCTTACACTTAATACATCTTTTCTTAACTGAAGCTTGAACTTTCATATAGTATCTTAATTTCTCCTAGTAATTCTACCTTGTGTCAAGTTATAAGCACTTAACTCAACCGTCACTTTATCTCCTGGCAAAACTTTGATATAATTCATTCGCATTTTACCTGACAAATGTGCTAAAACTTCCGAATCATTTTTTAGTATAACACGAAAGGTTGTATTTGGCAAGACTTCACTAACAGTACCCTCTTGGATTAAGAGATTTTTTGAGTTTAAATCTTGACTTTCGAGCATAAATTATACAATTCTATGTAAAATAATATAAATTTAATTATATTATACTTTGATTCTTTTGTCAAGTCTTTTTTTAGAAACAAGTTTTTACTAAAAAATAAAATACCCTTCCTTCTCCTTCTTGACTCTGTTAGTGTAAAGGGAGGTAAGAGTATCTTATTTGTCTCTATTTCCGACAACCTCTTTATATATTTCGAGATTGTCAGAAAGTAGATATTCTCATCTAATCTTTGGCTAACGCCTATTTATTTTTACCAAAGGTGCAAATTTGTGCATATTGCTTTGTTTATATTTTACTTAAACGATTATTTGTGTGAGTTTGTGTTTATGATTGTAAAGATTAGAGCAAGAATTCAATCACAAGTACTTATATACTTATATTTGAACCTTATACTTGTGATTGTATGATTACTCTAGCATCTTACTCTTATATTTTATCAGAGTAAAAAAATGTATACTAGAGGAGTTATCCACAATTATCTAATTTCTTCTAAAATATATTTCATAGAGTCTTGGGAAGAGGCCATCAAAACATAGTTTTCATAACTTGACACATCTATAGAATCAGCTGGAGAGGTATAATTATAATAATAATTTTCAAAAGTTTTACCGGCATTGTTAGTAATAATAGATTTGTTAATCCTTGGAGCATTAACTATTCTGGATGGTAAATTAATTGAAAACCCTGCCATATCACGAGGTATAGAATTTGACCAATTTTCTACAAAAGTTTTAGCATCTTGCCCTTCTGGCAGACCTAATACTACTACTAATTTATAAATTCCTTGTTGATTATAGGCATAGAATCCATAATCATTAATAGTTCCTATAAGAGGGATAGTAACTCCCAATACATCAGCAATATCTATTAAACTAACTGGATTATTGTCTTTGATAAAATTTAGCTGAATTAGAGTATCACTCTTATCTGTCAATACCGTTACAATGGTCCTACGAATTGGTTCAGAATCTACAAATGCTATATCTACTGCAGAATCTTGAATTAGTGGTGAGATAAGTTCTGAACTTTGTTCCTCAGAGTCATTATTATCTTCAGTATCATCTATGTTTATGTCAGTATTATCTGCAGTATCAGTAGTATTATCTGCAGTATCAGTAGTATTACCTGATATATTAAAGTAAAAGTACAAACCTCCACCAATAAGACTTAATAATAACACCACTATTAAAACTGGAAATAATCCTTTACTTGATTTTTTTGTGCTTGGAGCTGGAGCATCATCTTGCAAATTCAAACTATTGATATCAAAGGCTGGAGCTTGATTGCTAGGCTCTACTTTAGATGTAAGTTCGGTAGACTGATTACTAATAGATGCAGATGGTTGAAACTCTGTTTTAGAACTACCCTTATTAATGCTGTTGGTATTATCTAATGGTAAATCTATACTATCATCTAAAACAGAAAATCCTGATTTATTCTCAACAGGAGCTTGAGGAGTTGTTGGTTTGAATTCAGCATTATTAACTTGAGTATTACTAGTACTCATATTACTCCAAGAGTAATTAGGCTGTGATTTTAAAGTAGAATTTACTTCTGGGATATCTTGCTTGGTAACTTGAGGCTTAATATCAGAGTCAATATCAAGGGCTGATACTGTATGGGTTGGAGTATTGATAGGCTCTGGTCTTACCTGTACAAAATTACCAGCTTGTTGTAATCTATCTTGAGGATTAGACTTAATCATTTCCAAGTCAGTCTTGAGTGTTCTGAGTGTTCCTGGAATTTGGTTTTGAGAGTTTTGATTTTGATCTGCCATATTGTTATAGTTTATATTTAATAATTATTCAAGATAGGGGATTAGACTTATTTTACCATCTATATCTATTTTTTTAATTTTCACCTGTATACTCTGATTTAATTGTATCACATCTTCGACACTATTGATATACTTATCTGAAAGTTCTGAAATGTGAATCAATCCGTCTATATTTCCTTTAATATTTATAAAAGCTCCAAATGGCATAATTTTGACTACTTTTCCATCAAATACATCCCCCTCTTTTGGCTCATAGACTAATTCTAAAATTTTATCTGTAGCTTGTTTTACTTGAGCCATATCCTCTCCTGTTACAAAAACCTGCCCATTATCTTCTATATCTATTTTGACACCTGTTTCATCTATGATTGCATTAATTATTTTACCTCCTACTCCGATTACATCTCTAATTTTATTGGGGTTAATCATAAATGCTTCAATTTTAGGAGCATATTTAGAAACCTCGGCTCTTGGCTCATTAATAGTTCTTGCTAAAGTGTCAATAATAGTCATTCTAGCCACTCTGGCATCTTCTAAGGCTTCAACTAACATTTCCATTGACATACCTTGCCCTTTAATATCCATTTGAATTGCATTTACTCCTTGTCTAGTACCTGCAACTTTGAAATCCATTTCACCAAAATGATCTTCAAGTCCTTGAATATCTGTCAAAATTTTATATTTACCATCTTGTTCTACAATACCCATAGCAATACCAGCTACAGAAGCTAATATAGGAACTCCTGCCGCGAGTAGCGCTAAAGTAGATGAACATACACTAGCCATAGAAGAAGAACCATTTGAACCTAGAACTTCCGTGACAATTCTAATTGTATAAGGGAAATCCTCAATATTAGGCAAAACTCCTTCTAATGCCTTCTCTACTAAAGCTCCATGACCTATTTCTCTTCTACCTGGACCTCTTAGTTGTCCCACTTCTCCTACTGAAAAAGGTGGAAAATTATAATGATGCATAAATCTTTTTTTGATTTCATCTTTCATCTCATCTATAATCTGAGCCTCTCCGGGAGAACCTAGAGTCAATATTGATAAAGTCTGAGTAGCTCCACGGTTGAATAAAGCCGAACTGTGTACTCGTGGTAAAATATCTATCTCAGCACTTAATTCACGAATTTCATCAAGAGCCCTGCCATCTGGTCTGATATCTTTTTCTAAAATACCTGCTTTAAAAACTTGATTCAGAGCTTTATCTAAAATTTGTTCAATCAAATTGTTATGTTCTGGATAAGCTTGATTTAATTCAGCTACTAATTGACTTTGGGCTTGCTGAGTTGCAATACTATCCCCATAGACTATTGATTCTAACTTACCCTGCATAATATTTTTGATACCAGCAATTATTTCAGAATTATTTTCTGATTGAGATAATTCTCTTTTAGCAACTCCAATCTTAGAGATAATATTATTTTGGAATTGAATCATTTTATTAATCTCAGAACTAACGGTATTAAAGGCTTCTAGCACAACAGTCTCTGGGATTTGCTTCCCTCCAAACTCCATCATAACCAGGCGGTTTTCAGAATTAAGAGTAATAATAGTGTCAAAGTCTCCAGCTTCTCTTTGGTCAAAAGATGGGTTGACAATTATCTCCCCGCCAACAGAAGCCACTCTCAGAGCAGCTACTGGACCATACCAAGGAATATCTGAGATAGACAAAGCTAAAGATGCCCCAAACAAAGCTACGGCATCGGGATCATTCCTATCATCCATCGAGAGAGTGGTCACTACTACTTGAATTTCATTACGAATAGATTGGTCAAAAAATGGTCTAATAGCTCTATCCACCAATCTACCGGTCAAAATAGAATCGTCACTTGGCTTTCCTTCTCTCTTTACAAAACGGCTACCTTTAATTTTATTATTAGCATAAAACTTCTCCTGATAATCTACGAATAATGGTAAATAATTAGAGTTAGCTGGCTTGTCAGACATTACTGCTGTCACCAAGACTGTAGTCTCCCCAAGAGAGACCATTACCGATCCATTAGCCTGCTTAGCTAATTTACCAATCTCTACTTTGAGATTTTGTCCTGCTATTTGTGTTTGATATATTTTGAAGTCCATATAAATAGGCTGAGCCTATGCTCTAAACCCAAGCTCTTTGACTGTTTTTTCGAATAGATTTAAATCTGTTTTCTTCAAGTAAGCTAGAATCTTTTTTCTTTGAGAAACCAATTGAATTAAACCCTTTCTAGAATGAAAGTCTTTACGGTTTTGCTTCAAATGCTCAGTTAAATAAGTAATTTTCTCTGTAATCAAAGCGATTTGCACAGGGGCTGAACCATTATCATCTTGATGAGTTTTGAATTTACTAATAATTTGCTTTTTTGAGGCTGAATTTAACATAAATTAAAATATATTACCTTAATATTTAAAATAATTATAGCATAGTTTGAATTATATTGCAAGAGGAGGTGTAAAATTAATTATGAATTGTTAATTATAAATGATGAATGAATGGGGGGTGAATTCTAAACCAAAAAGCCCTCCATTTCAGGAGAGCCTTTGGTAGTGGTAAAAATATTATTTAGACCACTTAGATTTGCTGGCATTCCAAGCTCCAATACCTCCACGGGAGATTTTGAAAGCCATGGCCTCAACATTGGCTTGGGCATCAAACGGTGTCACCCATTCTCTACCCATTTGTCTCAATGTACCAGCCCAAGTACCTCGAATAAATTGTCCACAACCAGAAGCAGTAGAGTTTTTATTCTTAGCTAAAGCATTACCTCCAGACTCGGCCTTAATAATTCTAGTCATCAAGGCAGCATCTACTCCGTATTTAGCGGCCATCTCAGGCACATAGTCAAAACATGAACCTTGTGCAGGGATATTGCTTAACTCGGCTTCTACTGAAGCATAAAAAGCTTGCTTGGTCTGAGCTGTCACCTGATTAACTTGAGCTTGCTTAGGTTTCTCAGGCTCAGGTTTTGGGGTGATGATAGTTTCAACCGGATTAACTCCGTTGATAACTGAAGTGGTAGCCTCAACATCAAATGAACTAGCAACCACCGGCTCGACATTGGCTGGAAGAACTCCTGTAACACCAATAATCACAGCCATTACAATATATAATATCTCCATCAAATAGGACAACTGATAAATTCTCTTGAACTTCAGTCAGAAACAGTGTAGACTAATATAAAAATAGCCTTATATTCAAGAGACAGACAAAAGTATATCATAAAATTGACAAAATGTCAATATATAGTACAATGTATTTCATAAGCCGAGGTGGTGGAATTGGTAGACACGCATGCCTTAGGAGCATGTATCTTATGATGTGGAGGTTCGAGTCCTCTCCTCGGCACTAAATTAATAATATTTTTATAAAATGTCTAATCATGATAATGAAAATCTTTGGCACAAATTCAAAGACAAAAAAATACGGGGTCAGTTTTAGTCGAAAAAGCAAATGCTTTTGCACCTTATTCTATAGATTTAATAAAAGAAAATATAATCCACATCAGAGAACTTGTTTATCAAAGCAAAGATGGAAAATTAGTAGATAATAAATTTGGTGAAATATATTTTGAAATAATTTTATTTTACATCCATTTTATAAATAGAATAGCTCTTAACTACTTAAGTATTGAGCAAGCTGATATTTTTGTGTCGGCTTTATTTATTAAGGTTAGAGAAATATTATCTAGTTCATATGAAACTAAATTAGATGCAAATAAATTTAATTATTCTATGTCTAACCTGTTCGAGGAAAGAGTGGAAGAATATGAAAAATATCAAAAATTATTTGCAGAAAAAGGTGAGGATCTTAAAGAAACTTTGTTTTGGGAATTTTGTAAAAAAATAACACTAACTATATTAAAGTTAGAGAAAAACACTACCATGATCACAATAATATCATTTCTTAATAATTCACTTTATGAATCTATATATGATTTAAAGCTCATATAATTATTGGAAGATTAATTAAAAGATTAACTCTTTACTTTGCATATTTTTGGAAATATAGTGTGAAATAATTCTGTATTTCTGGTCTGTAGTTATTACGGGGTTTTTGAATATCTTGTTGGAATATTTCGGCTATTTTGAGTAGTCCAAAGAGACTAGTCATATCTTTAAAATCTTTCCAGTCTCCATAATTTAATATAGTCTCCACGACTGAGTTGTCACTTAGCTTATTCAGGTCTTGTATATACCAGAATAGAGTGTGTTTATCTTGTAAGAATTGCTCTCTGGTCATAGATAATATATTATTGATCACTAAATATATTATAGCATATTTTGAGTAAAATTGATATAGGTTTGGAGGGGTGAAAAACACTCCACCCCGTCAGGCAAGCCTGCCACCCCTCAAGAGGGGAACTTTAGATAGCTCCCGCTTCTGAATAAGATGAGATGCATAGCAGACAAGTTGTGAGTTTTGTGGGTGACATATTAAAGTAGCTTATATAGTTATAAAAAGATTTCTTAATTTTGTCTCCCTTAGGAGGGAGTACCCAAAGTAGACTAAAAGTCTGGGAAAGGGGTCGGGAAAACGGTAGTTTTCCCGTGGAGGAAGGCTTGGGAAACCGTGAGGTTTCACAGGAGCAAATCTCATTTGCGACGGGGGAGGGTGGATAAAACATAAACTAGAACTCTATCCACCTCCGGCACTTCGTGCCACCTCCTCCAAAGGAGGATAGCATTTTTGTCCCCCGCTTCTTGCTTTTTTGGAGAAAATTCTTTATAATGAATTTAATATCTTATACAATTATCAATATGGCTACAAAAAAATTAATTCAAGTAGATAGTGTATCCAAACATTTTAACTTACAGAGTAAGAACAATAGTCGCTCTGGGGGGCAAATGGATGGGTTTCAAGCCTTAAAAAATACAGCTAATCCTGTGCTCAAAGACATCACTTTGGATATTGAACAAGGGGAATGGATTGGAATTATTGGTAAAAATGGTAGTGGTAAAAGTACTTTTTTGAAACTTTTGGCTGGAATTCATACTCCTGATCAGGGTACTGTCAGGGTTGAAGGTTCTGTCTTGCCTTTTTTTGGACCTGATGAAATGCTACATCCCGAGGGAAGAGCCGAGGATGCGGTACTGGTGAAAGCTTTACAGGTTGGATTACCACGAGAGGATATTGCTAAAATTTATAATAATATTATTAATTTCTCGGAATTACATGATTTTACCTCTCAGAAAATAAAATTTCTCTCTACAGGGATGAAAACTAGACTTATCTTGGGGTTAATTCTCAATATCAATGCTGATATTTATCTTTTTGATGAAATCCCTGCTACTACTGATGCTAATTTCCAAGCCAAAGTCAATAATCGCCTCCAGAGATTAAAACAAATGGGGAAAACCGCTATTATTGTCAGCCATAATATGGATGAAATTCAGCAACATTGTAATAAATGTATTCTGCTACACAAAGGTGAATTGGTAGCTTATGATAATACTGATACTATTTTGAGATTATATAATCAAATGTAATTAAGAGTTTTTTAGCTCTAATCTTGTAATAATTTATCAATTTCGTGGCTAAATCCTTTGATAGTACGAAAGTCGCGATAAATAGAAGCAAATCTAATATAGGCTACTTCATCAAACATTTTCAAATGCTTCAAAACCGTGTCTCCAATTTGTTTGGTAGAGATTTCTTTGGGGTCTTTTTTAAATAAATCTACTTCAATTTTGAGTATAAAGTCTCGGATTTTATCTTGGGTAAAGGGTCTCTTATGTAGTGAGATTGAGACTGCTTTGACTAGCTTTTCGGTGCTATATCTCTCTTTAATCCCTGATTTTTTGACTACCATTACATCTAAAACTTCTCTGGTCTCAGCGGTAGTAAAGCGATAATGGCATTTTTCACAAATTCGCCGTCGTCTCACAATAATAGCATCCCGAGACAATCTAGAATCAGTGATACGGGTGTCTATATGTGAGCATTGTGGGCATTTCATTTTGACTTAGAGCTAGATTTTTTGGCTGGAGACTTGAGAAAAGGGAAGAATAATACCGGTAAAATTGTCCAGAAAATTTGAAAAGATTCTTTGCTAAATAGAGATTGCTCGATTATGTTTAAAATTGATTTATCCTGGGTTTTGATGACACTCAAGACATTGACAAGTAATAAACCGACTACTGAGACTCCGAATAGCATATTTCGCCAAAGTGGCTTTTTAGAAATTGTAAGGCTACTAGACAAGGCTGAGGATTGTATAGCCCAGTTTAAGATTAGAGTAATTGCCAAGAATACTACCGCATCTCCCGGTAAATTACCAATTTTGGCAATTTCCCATGGATATACTGTCGATAAAACTTGTGCAATATAGAGGGCAATAGCGAGAATAAATATATCTTTGACTCCTTTTTTATAGATGTATAAAGACAATCCTATTACCAAAACTATACTAATAAACAAATCTCCTGAGATTGAGCTAAGAGTGACTTTATCAAATAGAGGTTCTAATGAA